>Ga0306864_1000338_pt1 | contig 22500 bp, 15 predicted proteins | sample AntRauTorckE5430_FD_190448 | JGI IMG/M metagenome (GOLD analysis project Ga0306864, IMG submission 190448) | Saline lake microbial communities from Rauer Islands, Antarctica - Metagenome Torckler E5 #430 (v2) (version 2) | ecosystem: Environmental > Aquatic > Non-marine Saline and Alkaline >...
TATTGTTATTAACAATATTGTAGATCCAGAGGACTTGATTACAGATCCAGAGGACTGATTACAGATTTTCGGATGAAGTAATTTCGAGATGAAAAAGGCCTCTGTAATCCACCTAAGGGGTATTACATACATAACATCCCTCTGGATAGCCTTCGGAAGTGATTACTCGCGTCGAGACGCAGTAATCAAAAAGTAATCAATCACTCGTCTTTAGGCTATTACCAGCGGGTGATTATCTATAGTAGACATACTCGTACTGCTACATAACTTTCATATTCCAACAAGCATATATTCTCTCTTGACAGCTGAAGATTATTAAGTTGCTCAATAGGTACAAGTCTCACTAATCCATAGGTCTCCATGCTCTCTTGCCTCTAGTGGGCAAGATAGAAATATCAACTAATAGCTGTGGAGGCATAACCATCACTCTTTCACTGGTATCCATTGAATTTTGCTCACAGAAGGAAATCGCCATGTATGTTAACATCTGCATATTATTATAGTGGAGAGGTCAGTATTACAAGAAAATTCTATTCCTCTAGAGCAGTCTTTCCAATTCGATTAAGTATTAATGTCTCATGGCGTTCGTGCTCTCTTATCCACAGGAGGACACGAGACATCCAAATTGTTCGACACGGTACCAGACTTCCACAGGAAAAAAATAATCTGAATTGTAAAGGCGCAACTCAAAATATGAGACAACAACTTCTACACAATTCTTGAAATTTAATACATCTGTCCAATCTATTTCCAACTTGCAAAGAGATATGGAGAGCAACTTCCTTGTATACATATTTAACATCAATTAATAGCATACGTAAATTGATGTTCTCCTCTGTTTGACTATCCTAAATTTTCTCCACTTCCAATTTCAACCTTATCAAATACCACTATCAGACGCTCTTGATTTTGCTGTATCAATGACTGCCACCATGTCAGCAATAGTTCGAGCCTGAATCATTTCTGAAACATTCACAGCAGCATCTTCGTGATCTTTTGCAAGCATCTTGTTCAAGGTAAAGACAACAATTGGCATTCCTATCGATCCAAGGCCGCATTCTTCCGATGTATTATTCATAGTCGCCTCGACGCCTGTCAATATTCTAACTACTGCCAACATTAAGTCACTGGACGATCGGATATCACCATTACCTTCAAAACGGCTGTCATGAATTCCTGTTCCAATGCCAATGAAGAAACGACTCACATGTGGTTCAACATGTTTTGTAACAACCCGAGTAAATAAAATGACCAGACCGACAATGTATGGATATTCAAACCAATCCACTGGTATAGGCTGTGGAGAAAACCAATACATTGTCTTCCTATAACTCCACCAATTCCACCATAAACCATTCCTTGTCGCCGCAAAATACCACTGGCCGACCATCTGATGAAATAAAAAACAACCGTATGAGTTAGGCGCGAGTACTGAAACCAAGATTTCGTTTCGAAGCAACCTCGCAGTCATGCCTTCACCTGTGCTCAACGCGTATATCCAGATTGTCGTGATGGGGCAAAACAGTCGTCCATATATAGTGTCCCACAAACGATTGGTGCTTGCATTATCCAGGTACGAATTGTCCGCCTCGGAAGGTCTAAAAAACCAATTTCTAGTTTCGTCTACACCACCCTGGCTCACTTGAATAATGCTCAATGTTAAAATCATCATAGTACAGATATCTGCAATGTATCCATATCGTTTCGCATGGTGTGTCTCCTTCGGTCTGTACGCATCATATACGAACGCCAAAGTAATGCCAATGACAAAGTAAATCATCCAGAAAGGAGAAAAAAGGTAGAATCCTAATACAATGGCACTGTGAAGCCATCCATCAGACCCAGTTATATCACTTTCCTCATCCTTACTGAACCTCTCCGGATCCCGTGTCCCAAACCACATTGTCATCACTATGGCAATGCTTGCTCCCACCAAAGCTACCACTACCTTAATTAAGAATCTCCCCTGTTTTTTTCGTGTATGAAGCAGGTTGTATGTAATGGGATAAATCATCAAGCATTGATTATACATGGCGATAAACCAAAGAAAGTAGCCGAGCCACCAGTTTAATACCCAAAAGGGTGTTATGGTAAGTCCAGAAAAGTAGGATACGAGCGTGAAGAAAAGTGATCCCCAATACGAGCTAGGAAATAATGGCGTACCCTCACAAAATAATTGAGACCGTTGTCCAGTTTCATTCAACATAAAAAGATCATCGGGCCTCGAATGCCATGAAAAATCCTTTCGAAAAGTCGACGGACGGCAGGAGACAAGTAAATTACCGAGGCCGAACAAGACAGCAAGAAAGTAAAGTGAATACATAGATCCAATTCTTGCAAGGACGTACTTAAACTTGTGATGGATCTTTGTACTCATTGGTGATGCCATGATATATCCTGCAAGTAAGAAAAATGTATGGACATGCCACGGACACAATCGTAGATTGCTGAAAGCTCCCCAAGAATCATTGGATCCGATGTGCATAAACATTACGTAACATGCAAGTACAAAGCGGAGGCCACTAATTGAATCAATAGCAAACACGAATTGAGACAGAAGGCGACTTTTTTGTATGTGTATGAAGACAGTCAACGTACCTCAACACATCGTAGTCAATGCTTGCCTTCTTTTCTAATGATTCAATTAAGGATGTCATCGATATCATCGCAGAGCCTTCATCAAGCCCTAATACCTCCGACAACCCTATTCGAATGTATTTTTTCGATTCAGTCCTTGGTAAATCCTCATCCATGACTATCTTCCATCGCATGGGCCATTTGAGTGGATCAAATTTACATTTCTTCATCAATGTCCTCATCTCTGAAATTATTTCATCAAGTTCAATATCGCTAGGACTGGCGTTTGATAGCACGAGAGCTGCGCCAACAGCTTCCCCGTAGAGTTTCGAAGGCACGGAAAAGCAGATGGCATTTTGCACCCAGTGATGTTTTTTTAGAACATCTTCAACTTCGAAAGGAGAAATCTGCTCACCTCCCTTCTTGATCAGTTCCTTCGTTCGACCGTTGAGTGTAATGAAGCCAGCTCTGTCCATTTTCCCAGTATCACCAGTCAGAAAATATCTGCCCAAAGTTTCTTCTGAGCTTCCTACAATGTCCAAAGGAAGATAAAAGAACGCTTTTCTATCAGCATCAGGATTTTCCAGATATTGTGTCATCACTGTACTACCACTGATTGCTATTTCTCCTACTTTACCATGCCATAACGGCCGCAAAGACCCGTTCACAATCGCTATAGATGCCGCTATGGGTACGCCAACCGAACCAGGTCTATCATCAGTCATGTCGTATTTTCCTGTTGGTGGCTGTGTGATGGGCATCTGCTCTGACATACTATATGTTGGAATGAATGGAATGCCACCATATGTTTGAGAAAGCGCCAAGGCATCAGCACTTGACAATTCTGCTGCACCGGAACGAATGAACCGTAGGTTGTGTCCTTTGCCGGAATTTCTATCTGCAGGAACCCAGATCCCATCACTACTGATTCCATAGCTCGAATACTTATTGGCGTTTTTACTATTTTCCCAAGAATTTGCATTGGAGTCGGGAATGTTTTCCCCTATCGTCTTGATAAAGTCAACAGTTGCATTGTGTATTGTTGGGACCGAGCTGTACCAAGTAGGTTTTGGATTAGAAGTTGCCAGCGCATCGATCATCCTTTCTGGATTGAATTGCATGGTTTCACAACATACTGTTCCACCTGACACAAGTGTACTGATAATAGAGGCACTCAATCCTCCAATGTGAAAGAGAGGCATTACACTGTAACACACGTCATTCTCTTCAAGACTCAAGCTGGATGCGATAATACCCCCATTACGGATCAACGCATTTTGGGTGAGCTGCACTACTTTCGGTCTTGACGTTGTGCCTGAAGTCCTTAACAACACGCAAGTTTCGTTTCCAAGCGACTGCTCAGAAGAATCATTGTAGGAACGGTGCAAGTTCGAGGATATACGTCTTACAGTACTTACCAACTTCTTGTGTGCTCCATGAGAGGGCGATCTCTTTGTATATGCAAACATGCCAGGAGTGGTATACTGAACAAAAGCCCGCACGATCTTCGCGTTACCCCGTAACGAGTATTTTTGGAAGGCAGCATAAACTCCAGGGCATTCAACACCTTCGAACATAATCAGGTATTTTGCATCAAACTGCTCTAATATATCAAGTGTATCAGCCTCTGAGGTATTGGGGGCGAGAGGAGCTGCAATGGCACTAGACGCAATAGATAGAAAAGCAACAGCAGCCAGAGCAGTTGCACCAGCCGGACATCCATACGCGACAACTTCGTTGCATTGAACGCCGAGATTTGATAAATTACCATCTCCCCGGATGAAATCTGAAAGCTGCCCGTAGCTTGTGAACACACCATTTCCCCTGGCATTGTACAGAAAAGGTTTCTCTCGTGGACGAGCTTTTAATAGTGAATCAATTGTCGTGCCTACGCCCCTGCCCATCAAACCACCATCTGGCAATTCACTGCTATCTAGTCTAACTAAAGCTACTTGCTTATGCGGCATCACTGATATGCTTGAGGCTTTTGATACAAGTCTATATTTTGGAACAATTTTTTCTGGACGGGGATGTCCTTTGTGTGCGATGAAACAAGATAGGCTATCGAGAAGTTCGTGGTCGTTTCTTTGCGCTCTTCCGATGCCATGTACACTGGAAATGTACATCAAATGCGGATCAGAAAACACCATTGCCCAGTCTTCTGACTTTGTTTTGTTAACATCTTCCGTTGCTATAATGTGAAACGATGGAACATCACAATTTGATCCGGGATAGAAACTGTCCTTGCACCTAGTTATCCTACGAAATTCATCCATATTTGAAAATGGAGCAGCAGCGCAAGCTAAAATGATGAATTGCAGTGACTCATTGGATGAAGTACTGCTGGGGGGCGTTTCTTCATCTCGCATATTGTTTTTGCTGGCCAGGGAACTCAATGAGTTGTAGGCTGCTGGCTCAACTGAACTTCCATGTAGAGAGACATCAATCATATTTGCTGACACGCTGCTTCGACTTCCAGTGGCAATAAAATCTGTCTTGAAAAAAGGGTCATAGATCGTGTTTGCCACAATCGCAGCAATTAGAGCCCCTGTTGAAAATCCATAAATTCCATCAAAAGGGCCCAGCCCGCTGCTGAGAACCGAATGCACGTTGACGACGGCCTCACGAATGCTTCTTTCCTTAGAGACACGAGAGGTCTCGTCAATCCAACTATAGAACGGGCCATCGACCATCGTTTCAAGATCAGGATGACCATGTCGTTCTTGAATTGTACCTCTGATATAAACAATATCGTAATCTTCCTCTCTAATATTGATGTTCTCCAGTTGCATTTTTGTAATTTCATTGTTGCCTTGAGTCCCATGCAGTGCCAATATTCTAATTCGACGCTTGCCAGAAGAAGCAGTAGGAATTTCCTCCATAGTATTGAATTGAGGACCACGACCTTTATGTTGTCTGTGCGCTGTTTCGATCTATCTATGAACTGGCGGATGCTGGTGGATTTCACGGTGAATATATGTATATTGTCTGTTGTATGTTGTCTGCTGTCTATTGTGTGCTGTCTGCTGCTTGATGTCTGCTGTCTGCTGTATGGTGTATGGTGTATGATCCGTGACTGTGTGTTACATACTGTTGTTGTGCATGTTATTCATGAGACATGAGATTGTCCGGATTTATGTGGCGACGATTCTTCACAACACACATAGCGCATAATCCAGCCACCCCGTAATTAGTGACGAAATTTCCCTTCTGTAACTAAGACTACGACTACTGTTTAAGAAAATGAAGGCTGCTACGACAAAATTGTAGAAAATGAAGGCCGTAGGATAGTGGTTGACGGGACGGGCCACTGCTGCTCCAACATTCCGCACGATGATTCTTCTTACAGTTAGTAGTGAAGGGAGATAATATTATTGTAACGAACAGAGGATATCTCGGCAGACTGGCAGGTGATACAAAAAGTGAACATATTATTATGGTTATTTCGTAGGCTTATCAAAAATGTCGAGACGTGAGTAATTATCAATGATATTTCGAATTGAACGTAAGTAGAGAGAGAGATAAAGATTGAACATGCTACTTTAATACTATCTAGACTAATATTGCACCCAAAGTCATTATTCGTAAAGTAAATTATTGTCCTTCTTCAAGAATGTGTAGGCAATTGTAGGGAGATCAAGCATTCTTCATAGGTGATTGATGACGACGGCATCGGCATCTCGTGTAACTATCTTAAAAAGAACGCGGGATTGACTTCCCAGGCAGCATGATTGGTTTCTGCGCGTTTGTCGTCACCACGTCACCAACCTCTACTCAAGTTTCTATCGATTGTTAATCTGAGCTGGGATCCATCAGCATAGACTTGTAAATGCGGATGCGACAGGCAAGTGGTTTCTACTATACATTTTTGTTGTACAAAGAGAGACTTTACGTATTTGGGTAAATTCTATGGTATTACCCTTTCAGAAGTAGTTGTCATTTTGAAAATAAAGTTTTTTTAAAACCGCGATTGTGAGATTCACACCGCAACGTAAACAACAAGCAACCGCCGTCAACTCTCGATTATACATGCTGTAGTACACCAATAACATCCAAACAAACATTGTAAGTATCATAATTGATATGCTTGTTACGCTCCTTGCTTCGGATTTGCGAACGTCAGCTGTCTTTGTCTTTATTTTACAAGATCTAACACCAAAATCGCCACTAGATTAGTAGTATTACTAGTATCAACCGCGCATCATGTCATCTACCGCCAATACTATGTCACCGCCGAATACGCACTATGGAAAACTACTGCAAGAGTGCTGTGTTGAGATGATTGAGTCTCTTGGGATTGCAGAAGCCATTGATACACCTTTAGTGCATTTGCTTTCTCGTGTTTCTAGTGCTTACCCGGGTACCAACAAGAACCCTCAGACGGTGGTATGACCATTACCTACTCTGGGGTGAGTGTCCATATAGAACCCGGCACAAAGTAAAGCTATTCCAGAGGAAAAGTAAGAGATGGCGGCGAACAAAGGTAATTACTGATGAAATTGTTGATGCCCTGAAGAATAAAGTTGATGAGAACCCGGAATTTTATATTGATGAAATTGCTGATGAGCTCGCCAAGCAGAGTGGCTGCTATCTGCCAATTTCGACTGTATATACTACATTGAAAGAGAAAGTGGGTTACTCTCTTCAAGTTTGCTACGACTCAGCTGCTCAACGTGATGAGGTAGAAAGAGAAAGGTACAAGGCTGCTCTAAATGCTTTGGTTAGGAATCCAGAGCAAGTCATAGTTATTGATGAGATTCATAAAGATAGGAATGCTTCAAAGAGGAGAAAAGCGTGGGGACCTCGAAATTCAGGTGGGCTAGCATTAAGGAGATGGTTCCGAAATGAGGTACGATATACAATGATAGCTGCCTTGAATCTAGATGGGTTTGTTGACTCAACTATTGAGTTAGTACGTCGTGATGAAATATCAAATGAAGGTGCAGCAGGAACTGTTGATTCTGAGCACTTTCAAATTGGGTAAAAGATCATTTATGTCCAGTCCTTGGTAGCTACGAGAGAAATGAACCCAACTCTATTGTTATTATGGACAATGCGTCCACACACATGTCTGAAGAAGTGCGAGAAATGATTGAATCAGCTGGAGCATATCTTTTATATACAGCTCCTTACTCTCCAGACTTGTCACCAATTGAGTATGCATTCAATATCTACAAAGCATATTTGAAAAGGTTATCGAAAGAATGTGGTCCAGATGGTTGGTATGATCTTCATTTTCATGCCTATAAATCTGTTTCAAGAGACACCAGTATCTTGTGCCATTCCTTATTCTATGATGATTCCATTCTTCATCACCAGCAATTTCAAACGACGCCTTGTCCTTTAAAGCCTTCTTTGGATTTTCATCAAAATCTCTCCGCCCCTTCCAACCTATAACTCCTATAGTGGAATCATACTGTACCTTGTCTCCGTATTTTTGGACAAACACTTCAGATTCTACAGCGGATAGAATTCTATCCTTAATTTGTTCAAAACTAAGGTTCTGATTTAGACCTTTTAGCTCACAATGTAGATACGGACAAGGAACCACTGCAATTTCCGAGGATGGGTTGCATTGGTTTTTAGTAACCCTTAACATGGAGATAGACTAGCGTAGTGTAATGCTTTGATTTGAAGCTCTGCATCTCTCTCAAATCTCTATTGTTAGAGCTAATGCCTCTATGCTGATTTCTCTCCTTTCCTGCGCGAGTAGAAGAACGTAGTGATGGGGTCTTTGTGGTGGATTCTGATCGAGATGATCTCTTTTTATTGGTACTAGATGACATGATGCGCGGTTGATACTAGTAATACTACTAATCTAGTGGCGATTTTGGTGTTAGATCTTGTAAAATAAAGACAAAGACAGCTGACGTTCGCAAATCCGAAGCAAGGAGCGTAACAAGCATATCAATTATGATACTTACAATGTTTGTTTGGATGTTATTGGTGTACTACAGCATGTATAATCGAGAGTTGACGGCGGTTGCTTGTTGTTTACGTTGCGGTGTGAATCTCACAATCGCGGTTTTAAAAAACCTTTATTTTCAAAATGACAACTACTTCTGAAAGGGTAATATCTCTGCGAATGAATTGAAACGCCCATTAAATAAATTTTTAAAAGTGCCTGCAGCCAATTAAGGGAGAACTACAATTGTTGCTTTATACGGAAGCTTTGATTGTTCTGGATATCTGGATGTACATAAGCGATAACGTAGTTGATGACTACAGCAATCATAAACCGCTTGACATTTTTCCAGGATCGCCTTTGAAGCTGAGGATTCTTCCCTTGTCGGAGACAGTATCGCTTCTTCCACAGCGACAGTATCTGCGAGCCTCTATTTACAGATCAGAATCCATGACCACATTGACTGCACTAGAAATTACGGCCGTCTCATAGATAAAGTTTTACCCTCACCAGCAGGCCAATAAGTGACATCTCCGACTCTTCCACATAACCTAATCTTTTCTAAATCAACTACTGGTCTCTCCTCCGTACCTCCAAGAACAGAAGAATGGATGTGATAATTAATAATCCTTCCAAAAACAACGGTTGTCGTATGCTTCCCTTCATCGTTAATAATCTCCTTCTTCGATTCCAACTCGCATTCCAGTGCGACCAAAGCCTGTTTCACACGTGGTACATTAACCTTATCACAGGGCAAGGTATCCAATCCAGCGATATCCAATTCATTGATATCAGAAGACACGTCTTCGGAGCACATGTTTGCTTTCGACACCCAGGTATCAGACAAAACATTGTATACCCACTGTTTAGTTTCTTCAATGTTCACGAGGGTATCTTTCTTTCCCTTCCGCGACATGCAGATTCCATGACATATCAGAGGGGGGTCATGAGATAAAAGGCCAGTGCTGATTTTGAAAGTGTAATGTTAGAGTCACAGTTTTAAGTGAGAGCATTATAAAAATAAGAAATATTTAGCAATATATTCACATAAAGTGCCGATGCGCCATTCCTGTATCTCGTCCTGTTCCACTAGACTAAAACAGCTTCAAGGGTCAAAAACAAAGACAATGACTTACTATGAAAATGGTGCACAATTCAGAATCCCATTCTCGCTGCGGGAGGTAATGACCGCCACTGGTCTCGGCGCAACAGCTGATATTCCCAAACCATAGACGCCTCGAGGACAAGTCTTGGGATCAAATGTTTTCCATCCACCGTTCCCGTCGTCATCACCAACGTCTTCACCTTGAGTCATTCTGATAGGAATGGAGAAGAAATTACACCAACAATTTGTCGGTGGTTGCTGGACAGCCGCACCACTCGTACTATTAGTAATAATAACTTTTATGTTGTTCTAAAGAACAAGAAGCGGGAATGGAAAACTTCTGTTCGTTTGGATAGTTGCAAAGCAGCACGGTGTGTAAGGGACAGGGTATTGTGGATTTATCTGTATTCATCCATAGTGGGTTGAATTTGCAATGAATGCCTTGACTACTAACGATCTGATCCCTGATCCCTGACCCCTGACAGCCCCTGACCCCGATGACTGGTCCCTCATCCCTGATCTCTTATGACTGAGTGAGAGCGAGGAGCACCTTCAACTCTAATACTTCTATTTTGTACGCATAAACCTTCGTACCAGCGAAGAGAGCTTCGTATGTACATTTTCGCGCCAAATATTATAATTTAGCAAAATTTTTGCCCGATTGATTTTGTGGGAAGCACTGGGAAGCAACCAAAAATAAAATAGCAAATTCAGAATAGACATTCACACCCGACAGATTGATAATAATATTAGATAAAATATCTCATTCAGTATGTCCTGTTAGCCATGCTTGCCATAATTCCAGATTAGTTGAAGCTTACTGGTGCGTTCATTTAAAAACAACTCAATTCAGGCCACCAAGAACTATTATTTTATAACTGGATCATGATTTCTGCTCCTAATAGGCACAGTTGGTGGTTCGGAATTAGCAACAAGATCACCACTGGCTCCTGTTATTTTACTGTAGCGTATCCCTCTCCACATCACACATGCAACGTACGGTCTGTATTGCAAGATTTATAACCAGAATTTCTACGGAACATCTGATGTAGTGAAGGAAGATTTTCAGACAATATAATTGTACTACTTGTAGTCTCTGCTAATCCAAGGCCTCTTCTGTGAAGTCAATAATACACAATGGCCGTATTATTCTCGATTGGGAAATTCTTTAATTTGGTCTACATCGTCTTTCAACGAAACCGATCCAATGTTGATGACTCGTTTTTTGAATGAGTAAACAAAAGTCTTTAATGGTGTTGCGAACGAGTACAATCACGCGAGCAATACTGCTTTCAAGAAAATTGAGGCTACATAGCATTATATTAGATAATTGAGTATGTCCAGCCGATGATTATAAAGGTCTGATCTGATTTATACTTGTAATAGAAGCTTGAGGTCCGCAAATAGCGTGTATGCCGCGTTCTTCCCTCTTTTCCTAACCCTCTTTTCCTTATTACAAAGACACAACGAAGAGAATAGTGCACTAGTAAGAAACTGAATGAGATTGCTAAAAGTTACCTAATCGGTGTAGGAATATCAACGCCTCCATGCGACATGATGAAGTACGACTAAAGAGCACTCACAACGCAGCAAATCTGAAGATCTCTACGCGTGGATGAAGATGAGCTACCAGATGCCACATATAACGTTGATATTATCTGCGAATGGTTTAGGAGTCCGTTTGTCAGTGATTGATACCTTACATTTTCAAATGTGTAATTTTCATTCGAATTTAAGTTTCAAATTGAATTCACACCTTTTGAAATCAAACCATATTAGTTGCACATCGAATATACTATCTGAGTCAATGCCAAATTTGTGAGTATGAAAAAGCTCAACTTACAATCAGCATGCTTTTAATTCGTACTTTGATGTGAATCTAACGAGCATTGATTGTTTTATGACTGTTCTAGGAAAGAAGAAGAGAAATCGGCAAAGCCGAGTCGTCGTAACCTTCTCTTGGAAAGGCATGGAAGTCGAGGGCCTCCACACTTCAACGCATTTCCCTCCAGAGAAAGGTACGAACGAGTATTATTTGTCAAGATTCATCTTTACAGTTCAAAGTAAGCCACACCTCTAACTTTATCCTTATATAAAATTTCTTTAACGTTACTTGACAGGTCGATACGAAACGAGAGTGCAGATTCGATCATTGACCAGGAATCATCATCCATTACCGAATCAAGTACATTGTCACTGTACCCAGGTAGAGGTTTCGCCTCCTTGTCCAGTACGCAAAGAAAGACTCCGCAGAGAAGTGTAGAAAGAGGATTGGAAGGAATACGATTACCACTTGAGACGCAACAGCGGCAACGCTCGATGGAAGACAAATTATGTGAAGAGAAGTATGAAGATCCATCCAAAAATTCATCTAGATTATTATTATCTTCGCTATCTCCAAATTTATCATCACTTTCTCTTCATCGAAGAAGCCTATTGCGTACAGTTGCTTCGAATATACCAGAAGTTCACTTCATTGGAGAAATCCGGAAAGGTAGCGATTTTGCTGGATCTTCGATAACATGCAAATGGTCAATTGATTGGGGGAAAACATGGTCACTACTTGCAGGAGGTCAAAAAGGGCAATCACAGTATGCGAGATGTTCAGATGAGAACATTTCTGTTTGGAACCATCCTTTTGATCTACATTTTACGACGGCAAACATGAAGGGATGGCCAAGAATCATACTTCAGGTGTGGAACTTGGACAATTATGGACGAACGAGTCTTATTGGGTACGGTTTCTCACACCTACCGACAACAGCTGGAATGCAGATTCTCGACATTAAGTGCTGGAGACCGAAGGGAACCACAGGAGAGGAAGTACGTAGATTTTTCCTTGGCGCGTCTATTCATCTAACTCGAGATAGTCTCATATTTGACGAGGCATGGGAAAATCGACACAGATTGGTAACCGTGTCGTCAGGCACTGTCATGATTCACGTTGCAACGATCGTTCGTCATTTCGAACAGCATGCAATTGCATAAGTAAGCAATCGCAAGGGACGAATTCTTATGAGGTAGTACTAGTATCGCATTTGGCATTTTGTTGTTAGTATTTTTTCATTCACTATATTCTTTTACATTAGCTATCATTTGATTCATTTTCACATTTTTATTGACAATGCTCTCTTTCATAGTAGTATGAATGAGCATATGGCTTTAGACATTTCATGCACAAACACTTAGTTAGTGCATGTCCTGTCCCGAGATCGACTACATGACCATAATTTGCCTTACCATGCTGGTTGTCAGATCTCGTGTAATAAAGCAGATTTTTGCTGTCTCGGTTGCAGCTCAGGTCGATTACGTGAATAATGTAGAAGACAGCAAACAGGAAAGGCTGCAGGATAGTTTTTGAGTGTTTGCCTGGGCATTGAATGGAACAAAAAGAAAGTATTTTAGGGCCTGCTGTTTTCAAAGTGAAACATGGATAGTGTACCAATTACTTCATCAAGTGAATACAACCCATTCGTAAATGATGCAACACTAAAAAGAGGCACGAGAATGGCTTTGGAGTATCTGGATGTCGATGCTTCCAAGTTCTTGACAGATATACATTTAGATTCACAAGCCAGAAAATACAAATGAAACTTCCTACTACTATGGTACTGTTGTGTAGCAACACTAAAAAACAACCACTAATCTTGATGGAACACTAATGGCGCATCGACTAAACCCACGATGTTTGCAGCAACTTCTACTGTTGTTATGACTTCAGTACACGCTACAGAACCGGTATTAATATCTATTGCAATACGCTGTGATACCTACGTGCGGTAGTGCAAGTTCAATTTACAATTTTTTTATGCATCACATATCAATTCTACAGTGATCGGCGTCAGAAAGTGTACCCACAATATACTCTTTAACCGCTGGATTTGGGATATCCGATGCCTTAGTTATCAGATCCTCCATATCTGTATTGATCGATGCGCTATACTGATTCATTATAATCGCATTTGGTCCTTCTGCAAATGAACCACCTACCCTATCCACACCAAGTCTTCCTTCACAGTACCACCTAGGCTTAAGTTTCAGCCCATTTCTATACCTTCCAAGCGCCCTATATAGTGATGTCAAGTTGACAGGCACATAACCACGTTCAATCCAAATTTTCATAACAGTCCTTCTTTCACTTGTTCCAATCATAGTCAGAATTTGTGCAGCGCCCAGTGGTGTGAAATATTTTCCAGGGGGTGGTTTTGGAACATCTTCATTCAAAATTAGCGCAGCCAATGATGTTTTTAAACGTTTTGACAAGGTACCCCCCGCTGATGTTTGTGCCGTTTCTTGCGCGGGTAGGTTCGGATTACTTGCCTTTTGCAATTGCATTTGTTGTGGTTGCGGTTTCTCCGTTTCCATGCCATTCTCATTCAGTTCACCACTGGTGAGAGTGGGATCATCGATCATCTCATTATCACCACCATTATTTGCATCATCACTTTCTTTTACAGTTGCAGCTTCAGTATTTCGCAAAACACCCTGTACATCTGAATTTGCTTGATCACCCCCATCGCCGAGACCGAATGAAGCTCCATCAACCTCGCTGATATTGATTTTAGGAAATACAGTAGTAGAGGCATTCATCTGTATCAGACCTTGTTTCTTCCTCCTCGCTTGTTCCATCGTCCTCGTCACAACTTTAGCATAAAACTGTTGAAATGACTTCGTCTTGAATCTATTCTTGAGCTGAATATCCGATCTAGTGCTAGTGAAGAATTCTTTGGAGATTAGCGTCCATTTTTGACCATATTCTTTCAAGCCTTCGTAAAGCCTGACATCTTCCTTTTTAGAAAAAGGCATATGATTTATATTTGGGTTGAGAATGTTGTGAAATCTTTCTCTGACCCGATGCGGTTCAGAGCAGGAGATAAGTTTGCAGATGTTGGTCCAGGAAGGTTTACCAGTGCTAATGCTAGTGCTAGTGATAGCGGAACTTCCACTGGCTGGTGATGATTTTGTGGATATTGATAGTCGTTGTCCTTGTGATTTGGTGACTTCATAGAAAATGATAGCGTCTTCGTCAACAGTGAATCGTTTCTTGCTGAGATTTTTCCGTGGAGGTGATAAGTACCAAGTCCATCTCTGGAAGCATTCTTTAGGAGGTTTATGGTTACCGAATTGAAGCTGAGCAGAAACATCATCCCAAATGTATTTATTTGCGGCTTTGAATTTAGTCATGATTTCGGAGAGCCGTTCGTCGTCTTCCTTGGTCCAAGCGAACACTCCGCCCAATTGATTTCGCAGCGCTTTCATTTGATCTGGGTTGCTCATTGTAAAGACAGAGATTAGAATTGGCTTTGGGATTGGACTTGTACTCGATCTGGGATTTATGATGTCGTCCTTCATGACAATTCTACTCCCAGTAGTATTAGCAGTAGTAGTAGTGGCTGATATCGTGCCAGTAGAAGCAGCATCCGGTCGAGTTGTGTTGATTGGTACCATTCCAGTTATTTTCAGTAATGGTTCGATGTCTATCATGATATTGTGGTCTGTGGCCATCATGTCAACAAATATAATGACAAGTATGGAATGTGAAATGTGATTACAAAGTGCTAGCAAAATAGGAAATGTGATAAACGGCAAAATGTAATCAAGCCAACAACGTCCCTCAACTATAAATACATTGATGGAGGTTTTGCGCTGTCTTCTGATCACTTAGAGATTAAGATGACCAATTCCTAAGCATTCTTGAAGTAGCAAGATTTTGGTATCGTTTATGTATCGTACGCAGAATCTAATTACGTATTAAAATAGAGTTCTTGAAAGTAGGAATTTTGAAAATCGTGCTATGAGGCTATGGTACGATAGCTAGGTAGGTATGGTAGGTACGATACAAGCAACACATCCATCGATCGCCTGAAACCATTCAGTATTCGCGAGGGGTGAAAAGTCTCTGGTGGGGGGGCATCAGAGTGTAAACAACAGAAGGATTGGGAAACAAGTCTCTACCTCTCTAGAGCTCTCTCTATCGCACGTAGAGAGGAGAGAGAAGTTGAAAGTATTACATAATTATCACTTATTATCACCACCACCATCCCTTTTTATTACCATTGCTACCATATCATTCAAACTTACTTCAATGACGAATTCATCTCTAGAAGCCACCAATAATGACACAGTGATGATTGCACTTTACTATTGGTATACCCCCATACCAAAAGCAGAGCTTGAACCACACAAAGAATTCCATGAACATCTCTGCGAAACCCTTGATCTGAATGGGAGAATAAGAATTAGCAAAGAAGGGCTCAATGGCGTTCTTAGTGGGAAGAGATGTGACCTAGAGCAATATTCACTACAGTTACAGCAAGAAGTACAATATCTTCATTCATGTCAACAAACCGCGTCATCGTCAACTTTAGTCGAAGCATCTCCTCAACCTTTAGAATCTCCCAATTATCCATCCGAATTAGCGAAAGAAAAGAGATATGGCAATACACTCGATATTAAATATTGCCATCTAAGAAAGGACATTGACATTGAAAAACAATTATTTACCTATCTTCATGTTAAAATTACACAAGAAGTTGTTAGCTTGAATGAAACGGAAGGAGCACAAGCTCAGACTTCTTCAAGGTCAAGAAGGAGGAAAGGGAAAGCTAGAAAACAGAAGACATTACAAGATAAACATGTAAGTTCAAACATCAGCTACCATAACACTAGTCCACACGGACAATGTCAAGATTCATACAAGATTGATGCAGAGGGTGTATCAATAGGAGTAGAAGGTGATACACAGAGCCACAGATCTGATGCAAAGACAAGAACAAAGACAAACCTGGATCTAGATAATTATCAACCCGCTCTACATCTAACACCACAACAATGGAACGACAAACTGCTCCAAGACGCACAATCCAATGGGATAGATACATCTCACGCCAATGGTGACGCAAATGCTATCCTAATTGACGCAAGAAACATATACGAATCGAACATTGGACACTTTGCCGTCCCTGGTATCCCAACGCTGTTGGCCAACACTAGAAAATATTCAACAATTCCTTCCGTTCTTCAAGCATCCATTCCTATTCTATCAGGGAAGAACGTTTACATGTACTGTACTGGTGGTGTGAGGTGCGAAAAAGCGAGTGTTTATTTACGAGCACTTTCGGAGAGTAGCGAGTGGCCGGAGGGGATGGAAAAGCCAAAATCTATTTATCAGTTACAAGGTGGGATTCAAAAGTATTTGGAACAATATGGTCAAAGGGAAAATGGGAGTGAGCATGCACATGAGCTGAATGGAGATCAAGATCGAGGAGAGAAACAATCAGACTTCGATCAGGGTCAGGATCATCAGGAGACATTGATCAAAAAAGATGATTCATGTCTCTTTGCAGGAAAGAACTTTGTCTTCGACAACAGACGATATGATCCAGTTCTGGGTAATTCTGAAATTAAAATTGTGGGAAAGTGTGTTATGTGTTCCAATCCACATGACGACTACGACAATGGTAATGCCCCATGTGAAAACAAAGAAGCTCGATGTTGTCGATGTCGTGTCTTGGTTCTAGTATGCCACGATTGTAGAAATAAAGTAAGGATATGGGGAGAGGATATTGATAAAAGTATGCAAGAACTGTGCCGAAAGCCGGATCTATATTGCGGCGGCTCTGATGACAAGCAGTGCATCAATGAAGGACACGAAGTCCAGCATTGTGAATTGCGACAGTACTGAAGGCACCATTGAACACGCTTCCATTCCATTCAATACAATAAAATAAAACAATCGCATTCTATGGCAAACCTGTAGCTCGTTCTAGAGATAACACATAGCAAGATTTAATTTCTCTGCAATCAGCGCACACCCCTGTTGCATCGACTAAATAGTCAAAGTCATAGGCATTGTTGTTTACAGTTGGTCTTACTCCTAGCAGTATCCAGTTTGGCTGGATCCTCCTCATCCTCTGCAGAAGGCATATTTTTAGGCTTGTGCATACCGAACTTGACAAATATGACCAGCCTTACGAACTGGGCAAGGTCACCACTTGGCTTGTAACGACAGGATCGTTTCGATATTCGCTGAATCTGACATGTGCAAACATGTATGGTGTGCAGTACTCTAGTCTTGCGCTGGGATTTGCTAGTTTCTGGATCTTCCTTCTGTTGCCAGCAACAGGGTCTATATTTTGGTAAATTATGATAGGAGATGAGGGGGGATACTTGCAAGTACACTTTCGAGAGGAGTGGGAGGAATATTGCCCGCAAACGCGGAGACGGATCTAAAAAGCAATAATTATCTACCCTGTGGTGTATGACGGAGGGGAGGGAGTATAGGTACCATATATTCAATATCATTTTCTCATCATTCTGATTCACAAAAAAAGAATGCAGGTGTGGGGATTGATACTCGGCATGGGTCTCAATCTAGCACATGGTATGTAGGATGACTGCTGCCGTCACTATCGCAGAGGCAATGCAGATTAAATTGGTCGAGGGTTATTTTGCAGTAGTAGCTAGTGAGGTATGAAGGGACGTTTGAAACGACCGAGCACAGGTGCCACGATCTGAGTGGTCGTGATGACAATAAAGGGTTCGTTCTTCAGTTCAGTACTGACATTTACATAGGCATCGCAATGGCTGTCTCAAGGAGATAATAAGGAAAAATACAATACTGAAGATATTGCAAATTGCCGGAGAGGCTTGATGTTTTATACTTGCCGTGTTGATTGATCATCATGTATTATCATGAAATCATGTACAATATTACCAATTATCACGTTCAAATAATGCAGAATGAATGCTGGATGGACCAATTTTTACATTCTTAGCTGTTCTTAGCAATAAAAAGCGCGAACTCAACTCACCCTGGGTGCAGGTTGCGGGTTGTAGCAGGCATGCTACAGGTTACATCACAACAACCGTCAGCATCTTCATCTTTCATCTCTAGAGATCTATCATAAATAATAAATAATCTGCCGGCAATCACACAAAGATCCAGCCAGCAGCCAGCAGCCAGCGACAGCCGACAGCGGTAGCAAGCGACAAGCGACAAGCTGCAAGCTACAAGCTAGATCAGTACGTAGACATTATAAACCGCACAAACCTCGCCACTATATTGTAAAGGATGTCAGCAAGGTACCAACGTAGATTAAGGAAAATTTTGGTCATGGTACTTGTAGCTCACCAGGCACTGGCATTTTCCACGATAAGGCGTATGCAGCATGTCAGTCCCATCGGAACAAGTAGTTGTAGTTGTCCACTAACCGTGCCCCCTCAATCATATCAGCACAAGAGTGCCACGATGACACGCAACAAAATTGGGGAGCTACTCCTCGCCCAATCAGATTCGGAATCATCTTTGGAAATTGCAGCACTTCCACCGAGTAATGCCGACAGTAATGCCAATGACTTGGAAAATCAAATATTATCTGCTGCTACCGGCAACCCCACAAGTGCGTCGGTGGCCACCATGATCAACCAAGAAAGCAAGCGCATCTTGATTGAAGAATTGGACTATCGAAGAAGGGATGTTGAGCGCATTAAATTTGATTTGGCACCCTTTCTCATCGAACGACGAGTTCGATGCCCCAAGGATGGAATGCCCAATTCGTGGTGTCGATCGGATGAAGAACTCATGATGGACAAATTAGAACAAGAATCAAAGTATCCTCTCAAACTGCCGCTGATCGGCGTAAGTTTAATTTTGTTTGGCAAAGGATTTGGAGATGCCTTGATTACACTAATCAAAGTAAATATTGACTTTCCAGGAGCATCCTTGGTGGAAGAGTTCATGGGGATCCCAGTACTTCTGATAGATGCTGTTTGCACCGTGTTAGGTGCTTCACTGGCTTGGTGGACTTGGACAAACATGAAGTAACAAGAATGAACGAGCTCCACTCTTTATACTGCATGCATGGTAGTATTCGTTCTTATATCTTTTGATATCAAAACTATATTTTCACTGCCCTGGGAGCGTTAGTATAGTATATCTTAACTTGAGGGCTTTCTCTATCATAGTTTTTGGACTATGAGTAACTTTATTATTCATTATTCATCGAGACAGTTTGGTGTTGGGTTTGTGTACGTTTGTTACGTAGATGCCACTACGTAGGATTAATCAAACATATGCGAATTTTAGGACTGAACACTTGGCAGCTCACTGGGGACTGGTGTTCCAAAATAAAACTACTTGCTTTCATGTTTGAATTGGTTTGGATTAATTTCAATTCGAAGTAGGCCTCGTTGAAGAATTTGTCCAAATTTCCAAAACTTGCGTCGACCGATCATGCTCACCCGATCCCATCTCAACTTTCAGACGTTGCTCTACATATTTTCAGAATGTAATGGTTTCTCCACCTGAGAAAATGGAATACACTCAACGAGGAAGGTAGATGAGCAAATTATGAGTTTGGTTGGTAACAATACCTGTATAAAATACGACCTTAGCATCAATGCAGCCACATTGTCACGTCGGTCGCTATCTACACGAAATCTCTATTTTCTCTTCTTGTCAGTACCGGCAGCGTACCATTGTCCATTGTATCCTCAATATCTGCACGATCAACTATTATTAACTTCAACTGTTCTTTGATTTAATAATGTGTGTTCTGCAATTATGTTATCTCGCATTTGGGCACCTTGTAGTTATGATTTTTATTATTTAAAATAAGGTTGTTGGGAGAGGAGCACGTATTGAAATAATCTATGATCTACCAGACTTTAAATTCTATCAAGGTACGACATCATTATCTTTTTACATATGAATGTTATTAGAATCCAAGTCAGTATCCTTCTTAAGCTTGGCAGCCTTTTCGAACACCATTTTTTCCCCCTCTGTCATCTCATTCTTGACCTTTTTACTCGTACTCTTCTTTGCTTCGATAGTAGCTCGGTCATCGTCCCACACATCCTCCCCTATGCCATACTTCGGATTGGAAAGGAATTCATTCTGTGCATCTTCACTCCTATAAACACAACTGAGCTGAGGGTAATCATTCAGATCTCCAACGAAAGCCCATGTATTCATGTTTTGCTTGCAAGATCTGACTTCCTTGGCATTAATCAATCCTCGATCTTGTAATACGGGCACAACATTTGATTCTCTAAGCACACACGCAGGTTTTACATCCGCCTGTGCCACGAACACATTAAATGGATTGAAACTAACGAAAACTCTTTGATCGAATGCCATGGCGGAGGCACCATATGTGCTGCATAGTCTGGGATTGGGAGCAGCTTGATCAACAGCATCTCTAGAGGCTAAATCTTTGGGACTGGTGTTGATCTGCGAGTCAACGGTTACACCTGTTCCGATTCCGAGCACGAATACACCAGCGAGGACAGCCTGTGATACGGATTCAGGGAGACGGATACCTTTGGGGGTTCCGAAGGGTGATGAGATGTCAAGGTTTTGTTCATCGCTGCTTAGATTATTTCTGCGATTGCGCTTGTTTCTGGGTTTTTCATAGGAGTCATCTTCTTCGTTGTCGTCGTTGTAATAGTAATCATCATCATCGTCTTCATCATCGTCATATCGACGACGCCTGGCGTTTCTTTGAATGACGCTACTACTGTCACTAACATCGTCGCTGACTCTGGTAATACTACTAGAAGAAGTGTAGCGTAAGTTGTAAGGGATGGATAACAAAGGCGAAGGCGTGACAAAAGCACTTGATGTCCACGATAAAATAGATAATAAAGAAAATGTGAGAGCCACCGTTGGCGACGAAGAAACCATTGTCAATCGCATGTTTCTCACTAGATAGCTAGCTAAGTATGTTGTTGTTCTCTGCTGTTTTTTCTTGGTGAAGAGATGTCGAGGAGGAGCCGTCGTCAAGATGGAAGTTGAGGAATCTACGCGGATCAATAATTGGGTCGCGTCAATAATTGGGTCGATTTTTGACTCGCTGAAAATAATAAAACACCAGAAACAACTAGCAAACAACACACTCTCAACACAATTACCTAGTTGTTTACATCATCATCATCATCATCATCACCCACAAACAATCATTATCAATACACAACAATTTACTGATATGCACACCAAACAAACATCAAGTACAAACAATGGTATCCATTACTAATGCAAACAGTTGAAACCAGGGAATTTCATCGTCAAACAATAATTGTTATTCATTCTTCATCTTTGTCAATAATAGGACGCGCGTTCGAGGTCTTTAAAGCTATTTCAAATCATAACCAAAGTTTTGACACCGCAGCCCTTGGGCAGGTAACGGAGAGAGTGGCAATTGTGATTGGTGGGATTGGTTGGTTTAAATTTTATCTGGCGCCTGCTCTCTAAAAATGTTTTCGAACACAAAATATTTTCCATCCTTCATAGTCAACTTATATGCCAATACCCAAAAGACAATGGTGAATCAAAGCAGAATTGAAGTACAGACGAGAATGTCAGAGCCTTACGGTCACAGTAAAGATGACAGATACGGAAATATCACTTTTCTTCTTGTGCAACTTTGTAAAGATATTGCAATTACGAGAGAAGCTGGTATGAAAGGTGTGAATGACTTGCGTGGTTTGAAAGGAATACATGATATCCACGGATTCACAGCAAGAGTTAAAGAATTGAATCAATGCAATGACGTAGGTTTGAATGCTTTAGTTATTGGATGCAAACAGATTCTTTCTTTGACAAGGAATAAGACGTTCACTATGGACGCGGAAAGACGCTTCACTGCGGAAGAAGAGAAGCTACAACGTCGCGAGATGGAAAGAAAGCTCGCTAACGCCATGATCAAGGAAAATAACGGAACAATTGCCGTCCGTATTGAACGTCAAGCTAAACTGAAGCAAAAGAATGCCATACACAATAATTTAATAAATATGATCAAAAGGAGGAAGGTTGTGGCAGATACGATATGTTCCTCTTCCGTTGGTGGTAATGTTACAGTACCCCTCCCCTCTCATCAAATGGTAATTCGTAAGAGTGTCAGTGGAAGTCCTG
>Ga0306864_1000339_pt1 | contig 22417 bp, 13 predicted proteins | sample AntRauTorckE5430_FD_190448 | JGI IMG/M metagenome (GOLD analysis project Ga0306864, IMG submission 190448) | Saline lake microbial communities from Rauer Islands, Antarctica - Metagenome Torckler E5 #430 (v2) (version 2) | ecosystem: Environmental > Aquatic > Non-marine Saline and Alkaline >...
AGAAGCTTTCATCTATCGCGGCACTTTCTTCATCTATCCCAAAGAATGATTTCATTGCATCCTTCATTGACTTCTTTGAATTCTTGTGCTCACTAATACTTGATATTGCGATATTTGCAACTTCAAGGCCAGCACTTGATTGGCCAGCTTTAGTCGCGCATTTAAGCATCAGCGCAATCCCGAGAGAGATATTATATTGATCTTCTTGTGTCAGTTTTTGGTTTGAGTTGCGAATGGCATCCGATGCATAGAGCAGCCGATCCATGTGTCGAAAGGATTCCCTCCAGGGGGCATTGATTTGATTTCTATTCGCCAACGGTATATATTTCCCCAAATTTCCCGGATTATTTGTGCACTCAGAATACAATGCCATTGCATCTTGTGTACATTGCAGGCCAGTAAGAGCCGTGACAGTTGATTCCAGCAGTCGGTTACTATCGCGCAATATTGGTTGCTGCACTAATAGCTTTTCTACCATGTTGCCTCTGTTGGAATTGAGATTTTGTGATATGCTGCTCGAGTCGTAGCCGACACTTTTAGACGTATATAGGCACAAAATGGCGTGCCCATACTCTTCTACAGCACAGCAGGTATCCATGACAGTCGCTAGGACATCATCGTCAATCGCCTGTCCGACAATGGAAGACTCCTCACTGTCGTACAGAAAATTCTTTGCGGATCCATCTACGATCTTCCAATCACTTTCATTCTCTTGGTAACTTTGAAGTATCTTCATAACATTAATTGCTCGTTGATAATCTGCATCGTTTTCGCAAGCACGAAGCACCCCTCGGATTGCATCCAACGAAATGCGCCCTCCTTCTTCAATAATTTGATTGAAAATCAGTAAAGTTGCTTCTCCAAATCCTTGCTTTGTGTCGTCAACAGTCATCAACATTCGCATTCCTACAGACCGTAATAACAAGTCCATGCATAGTGGATGAGATCTTGCATACTCGCCTTCCCACTGCCAATCGTTACCTGTTGAATCTGAACCGTGTTGCATGTTGTAGTATATATCAAGGACAGAATCATATTTCTCACAAATATAACATGCATTCATTACAGCTGCAAACAGTGGTTGCCCCAGTTCTGAAGAATCAGATTTATTTAAAATGTAGTCAACGCACCCTTGCCATTGCCCCGCTCTACCAAGTGCCGATCCTGCAGCCATTAGATCTATTGAAAGTGTTATATATAAGTTTTTGAGACGTATTTCAATGGGTCTTTCAGCATTCACAACAGAAATACGATGGTATACTTACATTTCTCTTGATCAGTGGGGGATACCATACACATATCTCGAACCGCATTCAGAACCCCTTCCACAACTTGTACACCTTCAAGTCCTCGATGGCTTAAATCCATGGAAAGCCCATATAATCCCATCTCTAAAAACCCATTCCAGCCTAGCTGTGGATCAACAGGAACCAGCCCATTAAAGTCAGGATCAATTTGTCTGCCAAATAAAGAGGAAGACAGTTCCCATTCATGTTCTTGATTTGCTGCTCTAATGGTACAAAAGTTGTGAATGTTGTGTATATCCAGGTTCAACGCGTTGAACAAAGATAGTACCTTTGAACAAGTTTGTGAAGTACTAGGTAAATCATTCATGGTGATTCGTCTCGGTGGCGATTCAGAACAAATGAGAAGAATGTTTCCCAATATTGCAGTAAGATCTCTGATGTCTCGTCCTGAGGAAGCCTGAATTCGATTGCCTTTGATGGATAACTCGATTGCTTGAGTCAGTGAAATCACATCTTTGTATAAATCCTCTCTTTTCTGTTTATCTAACTCGTCCAGTAATTCATGATTTGATAAGAGCCAATCAATTGGCGGTGGTGAGAATTCCTGTCTCCTGAGCAATAACTTGGCCATGATATCATTGCATTTTGAGAGAGTGCTTGATCTCGCGTCCCCTTTGCCATCTTTTGTCATGTTATGTTTGTCATTAGGTATTCTTTCAATCATAGGTTTAATTCTGCTTTGTGTGTTTCCATACTGCGCGGTTCTACTATCATGTTTCAGCCGAGCGCCCTTTTTGGGATTCTTTCCTCCGTGTTTTTCATTGCCTGTTGATCCAGTGTTGGAGGAAAATGCAGTGGTGCGGCATGAGATGAGTCCTCCCTGTCTACTTCGACAAAGCTGCGTATAGTTTCGAATGGATAGTTTAGATGTTCTAGTTACCAGCACAAACATTTCCACCCAGAGTTTGATAACGGCTGACCTATTTGAGAATGTTGTAAGGCAATTTTTGTTTTAGAATCTGCATGTTCATGTGCAATGGATAGAAGAATAAAAAATGAGTTGGTCAATGGTCAAGTCAGAATGGAAGGAAGATGAGCATTGTCGCATGGTTGCATGTAGCATGTAACATGTTGAAATACGAAGTAGTCACGGTCTGTTATCTCCTGTTGCTGTATTCTTGCCATTATGCAGCAGGTTATAGAGCCATTTACTTTGAATTTTGAAAATCATCTCAATCGTAGAAATACTGAACAATCCACTAATGTTGTGCCTCCTCCGGCTATCGGCTATCGGCTATCTAGAGATAAGGAGTTTTCATGATACCATTTTATAGAAACCATGGCGTGTGCATGGAAATTATTGGAAATCGTGTTCTAGTTCGACCACCCACCAGAATACCAGACCACCACGAGATTGCCCATCATGACATCATGACCACCAACCACCACCCGCGTTTACTTCATCGTATCAATAGCAAATACTACACAAATAGCAACAAGAAGTTGACTGTGTTTTAATTATTAGCACACAACATGCCAAAGAATAAGAAGGCGAACAAGAAACAAGCCGCCAACAAGACTGATACTGCTGCTAACCCCAGTCCGAACCCTAACCGTAACCCTAATAATAATAACAAGCAGCCTCCGATCAAGAATCCGTTACTGAAGGCCCAAAATACATTTTTGCAGAGCTTGCCGACAAAGCTACGGAAGAATTTCTTTTCTAACACGCAAACGGATCCATCAACTCGGGCTGAGGTGTGGACTCAACAAGCAGATCTTGGTGAAGACCTTGTCAACAAATATGCCTGGGCAACACCCGATGAACGATGCATGAAAATCCTTCAATATTTTGGTGACAAGAATGGAATTGCTGAAATTGGTTGTGGATCAAATGCATATTGGTCGAGAATGATGAAGAAATGCGGTGTCAATGTCATGGCGTATGATTTCTCCTTGGGTGATGGAGGAAAAATTACAGATGGTGAAAAGGCAGGTGATTCAAAATCTTCCAAGAAGAAGAGGAAACGAGGGCCAGAACAGAATTCAAAGACTTTCGATGATGGATTTGTAATTCATCGTGGAGGTCCTGAAGTCTTGAAGCAGAAAAAGTTGCTGAACAGAGTTTTGTTTCTATGCTACCCTGACGAAGATGTCATGGAGGAGTCAACAAAAAATGACGATAATTCAGAGTCAATGGGTGCAGCATGTTTGGAACACTTCAAAGGTGATACAGTCATCCATGTTGGAGAATTATATGGTGATACACCGTCTATGGATCAAGCACCCTGGGGTAGGAGTTCTGGACCAGTGTTCCAGCAAAGACTCGCGTCCGAGTTTCATTGCATTTTAAGGGCTAAATTGAAGAATTGGCTTCATGTTAATGATACAATAAGTGTGTGGAAGCGCACGGAACTATGTTCTATAGTATTTCAAGGCGAAGATGATGACGAAAGCGACGATGAAGTTGAATATCGGCACATACCAGAGGAGCAAATACTTCCGTCAGATTTAGCAGCACCATGCGCCCGCCACTTGCTATGATTTCATATTTCTGATAGATCCATTATTATTGTACCTTGTCGTGCGCGAAACAAATCACGCCTGCAAGAGAATCAGTTTTGAAAATAGAACCATATTGCTAGAGCGATGGCCAAACTATCAACAGCAATGATACCGCTGAATATGTCGAAGGGCCGATGATGTAGAGGTGGATATATTTTTCATTGCTCGAGAATACAGTACAGGAAACTCGTATATTATGAAGATTTATGAATAACATTGGCGAACGTCGGGCTTGATGAGTAATTCGTATGATGGTAGATTGGTGTCTCTCGAGTGGTCGTGCACCCACTACAGTAAAGTTATTTGTGATCAAACTTGTTAGATTTGTGCCTGTTTGTTTACACTGAATGGATTACTCCACATTTTAAAGACTCTAATAGAGAGTAAGAGGCTACCTGTTGTCTTTCTTTGTGATACATTGTTATATTTTGATTATATTATTCGGCACTGTTCTAGATTCTGGAAGTTTGTATTACATTTAGTGTAATCATTTATTCGTCCGGATTGCGTCATGCTCATAGAGTCACAGTGTTTGACATGTCATACGTTCTCTCACTGTCTTCGTCGTGAAACCTTAAAGGTTGAGAGAGGTCTGTCTCGGTGTCATACCACTCAGAAGAATCGATAAATTGAACTGTCTCCCTTGAACCAGCACAATGCTGGCATAGCGCAGAATTACAATGATGAACGTCTTGAGTGTGAAATCGCATGTCTTTAGGGTCAGCGTAGGATTCACCAGCTTCTGACACTGGTAAAGCAAGAGGGAAATGTGTATCCTTGGTGCCACGGTCAGGAGATCCTGTATAGGATAGAGTCTCTAGCGTGTCTTCATCCTCCTCAGGGTTGACCTCTTGCAAATCATAATCGCCTTTCGAACTGCGGAGTGATGTCAGTGCACCTCGATTGTTTCTCTCGAAGCGAGATCGCTTTCTTCTCTTGCTCCCAGCAAAGAGAGCCAATGCTACAACCAGAAAAGAAGTGCCAATGAAAGCTCCACCTGTCGCAGATACCCCACCTCTGGTGCCACTATTGTTCTCAGGATTTCCTACGATAGAACTAGAAATAATGCCACCTTGGGCTGTAAAGTCACCCTGCCTTTGTCCAAAATATTGCAAACCTCTCGTGTCCTTATTAGAAAATGCAATATCTCCATTTTCAATGGCAACTTTGATCGCTGCCAAGACAGAATTTACTTCTTCTGACTGTGAGATCTCAGCAACATCTACAAACAACAATTCAAGGCTTCCATTCATCGGCACACATTCTTCGTCTTCGAAAGTATCAGCACATGCAATATCCATTGCTCTCTCATCCATAGAAAGGGTTGATACACCGATCGCTTCGTTCACATCTATCTCCTGAACAAGTCTAGTATTTGAACTCGTATTTGTTAGATTTTGGCCAAGACTTTCACATTCAATGTAATTATGGAATATGTAGTCCAGAAAAGATTTTTCTATGGCTGATATCACAGCTGCTGCGTTAGCGAGCTTTCTAAAACGAACGGTGTATACGAACGAAAAAGAGATTCTTTGAACGGCAACTTCGGCAAAGTTGGAATCGTTCAATGTAGCTGGTACAGGACATCCTTGCTGTAATACTCCTTCTGCTATTTTTTTAAAACCCACAATTGTGTTAATTGTAGGAGCCGACGTTGGAGGTATACTTGGAACTAGAGATGGGGCGCTAGAGCTCGAAGGCTCGAGAGATGGAGACACAGATGGGGTCCCGCTTGGAAACGATGTGGGACTGACTGATGGTGACTTGGAAGGCTCTGAACTTGGTAGGGATGAAGGTATGGTAGAGGGGGACACAGATGGTGACCTAGAAGGCTCCGAACTTGGTGTGGACGAAGGTATGAAAGAAGGGGACGCACTTGGAGAGCGCGAAGGTTTAGAGGAGACGCTGGGCTCGAAACTAGGGGAAGAAGACGGACTAGCAGATGGCGACGTTGAGGGATTTGTGCTTGGCACGAATGAAGGTTTAGAAGATACTGATGGTTCGTAACTAGGCGAGGGTGATGGTATCAGAGAGGGAATGGTTGATACGGTTGGGGCGATGCTAGGAGATGCAGTACTGCATTTACTGCTCTTACTCCCTTTACTGCTTTTACTGCTTTTACTGCTCTTGCAACTTTTACTGCTCTTACTCCCTTTACCTTTGCTGCTGCTGTTCCCTTTTCCTGGTAGATGAGACCTTACTTGAAGATTGCGTATTACCTTTGCCTCACTCGTAGATACCACACTACTTCTTCGTTTTTCTGACGTAGCAAATGAACCAGAACATATTGCTTTGGTAGAAAAGCTTGATGCTACAGCGGCAACGACTGAGATGATACGTAATTTCATTTGCAGGAGGATGATGCAGTAGCGTAGTTGTTTTATGATTTAGTGCAAGACTTGGAGTTGAACAACCTGAACAATCAAGAATTTCAATCGTTTGACTTGGTTTCAATCATATTTAGTAGGTCTTATTTGTTCTTCATAAGTTGTTCGTGTTCTTTTGAATTGTGATTTCCAGTCACACTGATAAATTTAGCTGTTTCCACGACTTGTGCAATGTGTAATTAAGTAATGGTAAATATAATAAAATGAGAAGATTGATCCATCATCTCTCGCGAGTAGAATTAGATCGTAGAAAGCAGATACTCTGGAGGTTTGATTCTTTTGGAGATCCTACACGAAGTGCGTTCACAATTATACATCAGTTAAAAGTGATGAATTTTAAAATAACATCTTTCGGAAATTAAAAATGCGCTCCACATTTTCCAATTTGGAGGACATGACGAAATCCATTTCCACCATGAGGTCATTCATCACCATGCGTTAGACATGAACCTGATTTTGATTTTGAGAAGGGACTTCGGTTCTTGTTTGTTGTGATACCTAATTGTTGAGGAGGAGGAGGAAGATCCATGTGTAAATACTATAACCTGTTGTACCGCTAAGTAAACTACAGCTTGAGAAGATCAACGATCAGCGCAAGAAACAAGAAACTCAATCAAAACTAAAACTATCAAAAGCGACACATACATCTCACATTCCACATCGTGTTCCTAATCGTCACAGGTCTACAGTACCTTGGTCACTTCCCACTATAGTCTCAAGAGTACCTTTTGAAATGAGTGGAGATACTGGCATGTCCTCGGAACTACAGGCGATCATGCAAAGACGCCTGGCCAAATTGAAATCCAGCGAAAAAATCAATGTATCTAATCCCGGGCCAAGTTCAAAGATCAATGATGTAAATACGAAAGAGGGACTGAATGATGGCATTGAGCACATTGGAATGAAACGACCGGATAAGGCATTGGCTCAGAGAGAAATTCCAAACGTTTTCTCAAAGTTGAAAGAGAGCGAGTCAGAATCTCTAGGATATGCTGCGCGTGCGGCTTCGAGTCAAGAAGGCAATGCGACAAAGAGTCCAGAGAAAGATTCAGATCAGCAGCAGTCCAAATTTTCAGATTTCAAGCAAACTATTGCTAGATTCAATAAAATGAAAAATCTTCCTGCGATCAACAATGTGAGCAGGAATATAAGGACGTCTCCAGTGGAAGCAAGGAGATATTCGCCCATCCCATTTGTTGAACAACCCAAGGCTCCGCATTCTGATTCAAAGATTTCTTTTAGTAGCAACGTGATCAAAGTCAAGCCCTATGCACTTCGTCCTTCATCTGCCAAGAAAATGCCAAATCAATGGGCTGGAAATATTCACGCAACTAAAAGAAATGCCAATGAGCAAGATGTAGTTGCAAAGGCAAAGAATGCAAATGAAAATAGAGTACCAAAGGTTGTCATGACGCATCCCCCACCACCACCTCCACCTACAAATCCACCCCCAAAATCTTCACCAAGAAATGATGAACTGCGGAAATCGCCGTCTTTTCTTGATAGATCGAAGAAACATGCGTTGCCATCGTCTCATGTGCAAGCAATGAAGCTCAAATTTCTCTTGAAGAATCCGGACCCGCAGACTGTTGCATCATTATCAACTATTAATCCGGTTCTTCCTCTTTCTGGTAGTCATCATGATTCGTCAACATCAAATATCGTCAAGGACGATAAGACTGAGGTATCACGAAGTCAAAGAGTGGATGAAATCGAGGAGGACAATGGGCTGAAAGAGGCGATCAAATATTCGGAACTAGAAGTAAAGGATTTGGAACTGGAGGTGAAGCAGGATGAAAGTAGATTACCAGAAAGAACCGTAGAAAAACCTGCACCATTATTTGCCACTTTTAATGACAAAGAAATGAGCCATGCTTCAAATCCTGAAAATGAAAGCAATCAAATTGAAGATTCAACACCAACCTTTGGAGCAATATTTGGGCAAGAAGCCATGAATGTTGACATAGATGTTAATATAGATGATAGGGCTCAAGACCAAGCCTTATTTGGGAATTTTGATCCATCAGTTGGTAGCAAAGAAACAAATGTTGAGGCTGCGACGACTAGTCAGGGCGCACTATGGAATTGGAATGGCGATCCATTCTCTTCACAGAACCCAGTAAAAATAGAGAATAACTTGTCCCAAGTAGATGCTGTTGATCAGGAGTTCTTGAAAGAGACTGATGTTGAGGGAGACGATGGTGACGCGTATGTGCCACCCCCTTTGTTTAAGTTCGTAGATTTCGGTAGTGCAGCACCGTTCGTTCCAGAGAATGATGATTTTGAAGATGATGACGATAGAGAAACTCTAATGGACGCTCATGAAGGAGTCGCAGAGTTGAGCGCAATTGCCATACAAAGGACTGATATCCTAACTTTTCCCAAAGCTGGTGATGATCGTTCGTTCTCGTGCCAAAACCCACTGACCAAAAATGTAATTCTCTGTCACAGGCGTGGTAAGACATGGGTAATTGATGAAATTGATACATTATCTGCACCTACTGTTGTTTGCACTACTGAGATTTCGTGCGCAGATATTCAACGAAAGTTAGACAGTGTTATTGTTTGCGGAGTCAAAGATGTGACAGGCATAACTTCGGGCCTACATTATCAGAATGGTCAAGCTAAAGTCTCCATTGGTGTCATATTATCGTTACATGCCTTTGGAGCAAATGGACCATTGGAAATGGTAGCTGTCTGGCGATGGGGGTACGACAAATGGCGTCTTAACGGTATTGGTGTTGTCTTACCATCTCCCCCGCCTAGGTTTACTTATGATCCTACTACTTTATCAAGTGCAGACGGCCTTTTTTTCATTGCAGGAACATTAGAATCGAAAGCGACAATTCTTGTATCAAAGCCATATGAAAATAATGAGTGGATTTCCTCATTTCTGACCACTGAGTCCGATGACACTACTGATCCTGGTAAGATTGTATCCATGGAACTATGTCCTGCAAGGAAAGTTGTTGCGATAAGCGGCGAAAGAGGTGCGATCAGTGTCTGGAGTTATTCGGAATTTATAATACAGAGTGGACAGCTCTCTGAAGGAACGCGATTAAAGCTGGTGTGCATCCTTGAAGGCGCATCTGCTCTTGATCGAGCACCTAGAAGCATGTGTCTATCAACACTGTGCGAATTAGATGAAGTGCCTCCAGAAGGTAAGAACTCTTTTGTATATTTAGCTCACATACTTGCACAATTATTCTTGCTCTAATTTTATACTTAGATGAAAGTGAAAACGAAGACAAAAAAGAAGTGTCTACTAACCCAAGAAAGATAAGCGATACGAGGTGCCACTGTCTCGCTTGGTTACCAACAGAATCGTCGTCGTCGCCACTACTCCTGGCTGTTGCATTTATGACTGGAATTGCCGTTTACGCCCTTTCGCTACCTGATATTGCCGCATCTACCGATCAAATCATTATCAACCCTTTTGTGGCAACCAAATTCGATGGGGATGAGGTAGGAAGTGGAAAGTCGACTGTGGTGTGGATGAAAGGCGGAAACGGTGTCTTTCCATACCTCGCTGCCATTTTGTTTCGGAATGAGAAGCAGATGGTAATAAGTGTTGCAGAAATATGTTTCCCAAGCCACGCAGAAGACAACAAGTCAGCATATTTGAATGTGGTGACCGAGGAGAGTTACCCAGTATCTAAAGCCAAACTTTATAAATTCTACGGGCAAAATCTTTCGGGGAGCGTACTTGCTCATTATCATGGTTGTCTCACGTCTTTTTGTCTTGGTCTGACAATTGGAAATTCTAGTAACTCAGAATTGCATCCGAAACTGTCCTTGGATTCCCTGCCGATTACATCAGAGCCTATAGGAATCACTACAACTGGTTGTATCTACCAGCCTTTTAAGGATGTTCTCTATATTCAAAATTCCATCGAATTCACTAACCAAATGGGTGTAAAAGTATCCCATCGATATACATTGCATAGGGCAAGCACAGGAGATGCAAAAGGCGCCATGAGGGAGGATGCAGATATGGATTTTCCCAAAGGAGGAGCTAGCGCATCCTTTTTGTGTGATCTTGGTTACACAAATTCTGCGTCGGTTTCTTTTACACCTCGTCGCATCATCATGGATCAGTCTGGCCAACTGTGTCTTATTTTCTTTGGAGAGGTTGGCAAAGATACTACAACAGCGTTTACATGTCTTGAAATTCCAGTAGAGGAGAACCAAATCATCAAAACATTCCATATGTATCCCGGCAAGGATGCGTGTTTCATTCCAGGCCAGAGCAGCCAAGACGAAATCAAAATTCTTGTCCTTGACAACGAGGCCAAAGTTCTTCGTATATGTGGACCAACAAATTTGGTTACAGATTTGGAAACTGATAATTGCATAGCACACATTTTTAAAACAGGATCCTCCAATGATCAAAAGCTTCTTGTCAATAGGGTTTTCGTCGTATCAGATAAAGTTGTGTTCCTGTGCTCAAGAACATTAGATGGGAAGCAATGCCTCTTTATTGGTGGTGAATTAAAATCCTTGATATCAAGATCGCCTAAAGCTTTTGTGAGGAAAAAAACGTTGAAATTGTGGCTAAGAAGATTTGAATTATTTGTGTCTTTGGTACAATTACCAAGTGATACCAAGTCAGAACCTATCAATATCGCCATTGCCACGACATCGCAAGTAATGATAGTTGATCCTGCGATGAAAGCGCTTACTCAGACCATGGCCAAGCTGAGCTGTAGAGGTCTTGCACCTCTTGGGTCGAACTCTGTTGCATTTATTGACACCTCGACTGGAGGTAGTCATTTAACATACCTCACTTCTTGGGAACAAAATCAAAGAGGAATCATCTGTAATATGGTTGGGAGCCGCCCTAATGAGGCCTTTGCAATACTTGCACTCCGCCCAGATCGTGTTATTTACCTGCCTGTACAATCTCACTGTGTTTTGTCGACGACACGAAATGAAAGTGTGCTTCGTGACGTATATCGTCCCTTAACAAAGCCTGTACTTCTATTTGAACCATTGCTTGCGAATGCATTAGTTCAAGAGAGACCTTGTGGGTCGAACAACATTGTTCTTCGAACAATCCTTGAACGCTTCGGACCGAAAAGGACAACCAATCCTTACAGTGACGACGAAGGCCTAGGTACCACGGGCGCTGGTATAAGTGTAAAGGCTTTCACCATGTTGACCACAATACTAGGTCCTAATTTAAGATACGGCGAGAAAGATAAAAAACTGGCCCCTTGGATACCTCAAAATTTGGGAAAGAGAGGTCTAGATGTTTTAAAGTCACAAATTGGTCCAGGAAATCTCTTAGCTGAGATCACTAACAATCTGAAAGAAGTGGACGCCAAAGTAGCAGACGATGTTTGGTCAAACATAGATGAAACCAAACACACGTGGTAAGGCATTTATAGAATTTTGCAATAATACTGTGGCCGCTCTGTTGCGTACTCACCTTTCGTATTTGTTGACAGGAATATTGGTCCCTTCGAAAAGAGAGAAGAGCTGCTTCTTTTGGACAGTATCGACGAATGGTTCGGCAAATGCCGTCCTGCTATTTTAGGAAAAGTAGGAGCCGAGCTTGCTGCAGAAACTGGTGAAAGAGCGTTACAGAATATTCTCGCAGCTGCAGCTGCAGCTGCAGGGGGCATCAACGAGGATGAAATAATAGATGTAGAGCCAATTGAATCGATAGATGGGGACTGGATACCAAAGATTGGCGAAGGTCGTAAAGATGAAGACAACCTTGCCCTTTATCTGCGTTTCTCTGAGGGTAGTGAAGGTGCATCGTGGAGAGACTGCGGACTTGAAGACTTGTCGTTTCACAAGAACAAGATTGAGCTACTGCGGCCAGATTTTATCAGCATTGAGGAGACAACATCAAATGTTGACGAGGGCGAGCCAGGGAAAGTTCGTCCTTTGTATGATATTGTACTTAATCAGGATGAGGATATAGACGAGATTGGATGCTTTATGACAAAAGTTTCACGAGGAAGTGCTCTTGATGTAGGAATGTTTCACTCTGCATCACACATATCAAGGCAGCGTGCAACACTTGAGTTTTGGTTCTTTTTACCAAATATTCCCTCTGAAATAGTATTAGTGAGGAGAGCAATGTATGATAGTGAAATGGAGAATATAGTCCAATGCTCCGCTGAGGAACGAAGCGGATTACTTTGGGAACTTGTTGCCCTACCGTCAGGCCATCTTGAGTTTCGGACTAGACTTGGGACAGTCATCACTTCGGATGTAACGACCAGAAAGTCCGACAGCGTTTTTGAGTATGACCCGGATGACAATGTCGAAATGAAAGGGCAACTATCTTTGCCTCGAGAGAATGGTTATGGAGGATGGAATCATGTTTCCCTATCCTTTTCTTGCAAAGACTTAGCACCAACGCAATGCAACGTTACATTGAGAATGAAGGGGTCCTTCATTGTTTCCGACGATGTCTCGATTGATATACCTGGTCTAAAAGAAAGAGACATGCTCGATTTTCAAGCTATAGATAATGCCTTGAATACTACGATGCTAATCTTTTGTTTTGGAGGGATCAATGGATTACGTTTTACCGAAATTAGAGTGTGGGCATGCAAGCGCGCGAGCGATGATATCAAGATGATGATGTATGAACATCTTGATATCGCAAAGACAAAGAAGAAACTGAAACTTTCGATCCGAAGCAAAGGGCTCAGAAATAGCACAAAGAGTGGGCTCTTAATGCCTCCTAGACCATCAGACAAATCCAAAATCATTATGCTTGAACGCCCAATTTTACAGCTTCCAGGAACAGCTCGACATTTAGTGAGCGAAGATGATGCATCCCACGGTATGGATAATGCATCATTGGGAGAATCATTTGCAGATTTTGGATCTATAGCGAGTGCTAATGATGGAGATGACGATGGCAGTGCTAACAACCCGTTCATTGCCGAATACATGCAGCGGGAAGATGCTAAGATGCAGTCACTTGAAAGAGATGATGTAACAAGACATCTTTCCAATGAAGTAGAACCTATGGCAGCTTCCTCTATGTCATCTGTAGAGAGTTCGTTGATATCAACAGAAATTAGAAAAAGCGCAGCGGCTGCAGGTAAGTAGTCTTCCGTGTGATCACAGCATGAAGTTTGACCGCAACATTTCTCACTTCTTTGAACGCAACAGTCATACGAGGACCTCCAGCATGTCGCCATTTTGGTGGTAATCGAGGTAAGAATTCGTGACGGTTTCAGTTTATGTAGCATATAGCACCATCGACGTATCTCACTTTTATCATTTTCAGGTGGGTTGTCCTTTTCTCACGAAACGAGGTAAGTGTCCGCGTCGATCTTAGAGTCAAACTTACAGCAACAAGAATTTCACAATTCAAATCCCTCACATCTATGAATTTTAACACCACAGTAATCATGGTAATATTTGCATTACTGGTAGTGAGAAAACTGTAATCTTTTCTCCGACAAAATCTCCGCCAGGCAGAACGTATCCGATCGGTGCTTCAGGAGCCATAACAAGTGATAAAATTGATGGAACAGAATACCTCTGCTGCTTTCTCGCAAAAGAAAAGAGAATTGTAGTTTTTGACCTCCGCAGCAAGGTAGTGGTGGTGAGTTTTAAGAGAGATAGTTCTCATATGTTTGCAAGAAATGCTAGAAGCGCCTTGACATTATCTCACTCTTTTTATTGTCTTTCAAAAGGTCGAACTACAAATGACTACCAAATTAAACTATTGGCGATTTCTCCCTCCTCAAGCACATGGTAATACCCTCATATTTTTGCTGGTAACTCCGATGGGTGGATTCCATTGGATGCCACTTGAAGATTCTCCACGTCCGAAACAAATTTGGCGACGAGGCCGCGACCTTCAAGGGAAGAAAATTGTGTCTTACGAGGAAGGTGGAAGCAATGGATTGCCTGATTCAGACGCTAAATCTTCCATTGCATTGATCCTGGCTTCATCGACTTCTCCAGATGATCCCGTCGAAGCCTGGTGTCTCTCTGTTGACGGCGGAATGAAACCCCTATGTATCTCTGAAAATTTGCTTGGTGCTGCCCTTGTCAATCCAGACTATACGAATATGGTAGATGCATTTCTTCCACTGGTGGCAATAGTGTCTGAAAGAAATGCTTGGGACAAAGAAATCACATTAGCTCTTCACTCACTTAATGTCAACCGAGACTCAGAGACCATGGCTATTGAAGATATCATAGCTGAGGTAGTGATCGGACACACCCGAAATGATCATTTCGACATACCAACTATGGCTATGGGTACTGCGCCTGCAGCATTCTGCTTAACTTGCCAAGAATTTATCGCTGTAATTCTTAGGAACATCGGACACCTCATAGTATACAAATTTCTTAATGGCAAACTTCATCTTGTTCACGAAAAGAAGCTAGAAAGATATATAGTCGATGCTGCAATTAGAGCTAAACCAGGAATAAGTGGTATCGAGGCAGTTTTGTTGGCGTGTGAACCAAATGATATAAAAGACGGGCGTATTCTAACAATCACCATTAGTTGAGGTCACAGCACATAGTCCATATAATTACGAATAAATTGTCGAATCTCTTAGAGTGTGACCAAACATTCCTTTAATCATACAAGGTCACTTTTGTTTTGGCTTTCCATCCTAACCGATATTTGCAATCTATTAGTTTGAACTGCAGACTAAGCCCACGTCTTTAGTAGAGTTTCTGTAGTCAATCATGACTTTCCAAACTACATTAGGATTCATCAAAGACTCTTTATCTAGAACACATTCCTACCATCGCCTGAACTCCTTTATTGAGATCACTTACTGCCTCAGCTATATCAGGGAAGTACTGTGCACATCCATGGGCGTCTGGTAGAGATTACAGAGTTAGTGAATATTGTTATGTCTTTATCACAATGTGCATTGTTGTTCGACTGGTTGGTATGCCATTAGTGAACACATATCAGCAGATAGAGGCATGGTTTCTACAATATAAGGTATGATATTCCTCATTAGCTTTGGAGATCACAATAACAAACTCATTTTTAAGATATTGAATATGGGGAAACTTAGTCGGTAGAAAACCGCATCGAAGTTTCGCTATGTGTTGTTCTTCTTAAATGCCCACATCTCCTTCACGAAATATACGGTCGAGAAGTTGCTTGTCATTCGATTTAATTAAAACCTTTCTTTGTTGGTGCTTTTTGTTCTCGCTAGGAATTGACAAACAAAATAGATGCTGGCCGGACCAAGTAGACAGTGCCCATGCTTGCACAAGTTGTTGTCCACAAGCTAAATTATGCGATGTCCAATCAGATAGAAATGGGAATACAGATACAAAACTTTCATCACTCGGAATATCCACAATTGGAAGAGAGTGTTGCATATTCTGCCAAATGAAAAGGAAAAATCTTTCGTCGCAATGCTCTTCTTCAAAGAAAACTTGAGGATTCGGTACCAGAAAACACATTTCTGATGCAAGATTTTGTAGAAGTGCCCTATTGGACATCTTTGCATCTCTCATTGACACGCTGTCGTCGTTATACGCCGAAGAGATTGTCATTGATGATACTGATGCACTAATAGCGTGTTTCATAGCTTGCTGGGGATCTAGAATAAGCTCCCAAGTCAAGGACTGACCACCTTTCAACTCATTCATGTATATTTCATCAATGATAGACGATTCAGAAGCCACTGAGTCTATGGGAATATTTTCCTTCTTGCTGACATTCATCAGTGGTGCAAGTATTAAACTCAATCTCAACCCATTTGTTATAGGAACGGGTGTTATGTTGTGCACTCTAATTGTGACTACAAACTTTAATGCAGCGTGGCCGTCATATCGGGCAACACGTTGCACAGAATAGCCCATGGTGGCTGAAATAGGGTCGGAACATCCAGTAATCTCTTGAATTTTAGGTACGTAGTCGTTCATTGCTGCAGGCAATTGTCGAGTTTCAGCACTGGATTCTTTTCGGACCCGAAGTACATTCTCTGCATTGAAATATCTTGATTCGTTGTTGGTGTTTCTTCCGATGTAGAAGATGTTCGAATGTAGAGCAGGTCTAACAAGAGCAGACACTTGCTGGCGACAAAGATGGAACATAAAAGCTTGTTCATAGGAGTCCTGGTCAAAACCGACATGAGTTACCAGAAGGAGAGAGACCGGCATTTTGTGAGAGTCAGGAATCAGAGGCGGTGCTCCCATATTACAGTCGACTAGGGTGTCTTTACTAATTGACATCCATTTACCATTGATTCGTGACGGTTCCATGTCATAAAGAGAATTTCCTTTCTCAGGAGGGACACCAAAATTTGGTCGCTTGAGCAAAGGGCATAGACAATCAAAGTCGACCGATATTGGGCCAGAGCCATCTTCATTAAGACCTACGAAGTTTCTAAGTCTCTTTGCTGCTTCAGTGCATTCTGAAGTGAATGCTGTAATCCTAGCTCTGCTTCGTGGCGAACGTGGTGGAGAAGATGGAGTTGATTCTTGAGATTCTGTAGTGACTGTCGATTTATCCTCGTCAATGTCACCATCATCATCGTCAGTTTCTACTTTCCCCTGTCCTTTTAGTACTAGCATGGATACTGAAACTAAATACCTGGCACTTTCTTCATCATCCGCATTGCCTTTTGTTGAACAAAAATGGTTGGCGCACAGTTGTGCAGTGTATGCAATACTCTCAACACACGAGATACACGTCAGCAAGAACCGCATCTCTTCCCCTGCAATCGCTACAGGATTTGCAAAGTGAGAATTTGCTTTGTTGTTTGCCCTGATCTTCTCACCACGAATCAAGCTTGATATTTCAGAACCAAGCATTGACAAAAGATTTTGTGCGTGATGCTCATTAATAGTCACAATGTCGTTGTCAATGTCTACAGGTCCTTTGAACTCAAGTTGCTCCCGTTCGTCGGTCTCCATTACATTTTGGGAATGCTGAATCCATGCATCGGTTAGAAGACACAAGATTGAAAGCCGAATTTTTCTGAACTTGATGCAATCAGTCATTTCTTCCATCACTTTATCGAGTATAAGCGATATCCTATTTTCGATATTCTCATTCATGATGGGAGAGGAATCATCTTCTTTGTCAATGGAATTATGTTCTACTGAAATCATAAAATGATAGTATATTGACGCAGACGGCGCTATTGTCCCTGATTGGGTCATGACTGATTCGAACAGTTCTATATACGCCCTTTGAGCAGCAAAGAGCATGGTTGACATTTCTTCACCTTGGGACTGATCTATCCCAGTCCATCTCAGACAAGGCATGAACGATTGTAATAGCACCAAAGCAGTCCCAAACCATTGCTCGTGTCGGATTCTTGCAGGATATGACGTGTCATTATTTGTGCCTCTAGCGCCCATCATATTATTTCCGATGTTGTAGGCCACGGAACAAAAGGCATACACCAGTTCATGCGCTGGATTGAGCACCATCCCTTTACCATTCTCAGAATCAAGTCCTAATTTTAAAATGGACGATACACATTCAGACGCCAAAAAAGACGATAGCACCCTATATTGAACCGATTGATGAATATGCCGCGGTGCCAAATGGAAAATATGGGAATCCTGACCAGTTCGGTCGGGCATCAAGAGGGAGATGGCAATTTCGGTCCAATACCCCATCCGAACCGGCTTACGTTGCGATCTATCCTGATGCACGAGTGCTGATGCAATCACTCCTTGTGGAATAAGACGGGTACTAGGCAAATACAAAACAAAGTCAGCAATGCGTTCCAATGCACTTGTTCTAGAACCCAGACTGACACCCCTGAGAGCCACCAAAAGGGTCGCAACAATCTCCATTTGAGACTCCATAGAACCGAATTCATCAATATTATCCAATCCGAATCCAAGGTTCCTTATTATGAGTGGCATCAATTGATCGACCCAAGTATCACCTCTGGTTGCCAAGGATGTCAACGTCAACGCATGTGTCGCAGTACAAACTCCTACTTGTACACCTATTTCATCACCGCTATAACTCCCCTCCACCGTCTCAGAAGATCGCAGTAAAGGAATAAGAATAGACTGCACATACTCCTGCACCATGGTCCTAACATCAAATTCATACCACCTCGATGCAAACATTTCCTTCTTCACTTTCTTCTCCGCTTTATGTGTCTCCAAAAGATCCTTTTGACAGACGAACACGACGAGTTCATTCAGGAACCCCAGACTCCTCAATTTGTTCTCTCTCGTTTTGAGCAATTGAATCCTATTCAAAATCTTCCTCACCCTCGGCGCCAACTGATCCAATATCTTGCACCGTATCTCCACGTTGTATCTGATGGCATCTAGATCTTGCATGGGATGTACAAACTGATGGGATATGTTCCAAGGCACGGTATCACCTGTAATAGAATGAATTTCCCTCTGCAATAAATCACCATGTGAACATAAATCTGGACTATTGAAACTATCCTGCATGACCAATCTTGCCAGTGCTTCGAATGCAACGGAAGCGACACCATCATCATCTTCCAGGGCACATGATACTATATTCATGACTACATCGTTATATATCTCATCTTGCAATCTGGTGATGAGTTCCACGAGGTCTTGGTCAATGTATATGGGCAAGACAATCAATTTGGCAATGATGGCTTTTGAAATGATGGATAAAGAATGCAGAGAGAGGATCCGACATCTCCTATCAGTATGACTCGCTGCTGCACTAGAGAAGGAGGCAATAATAGTTGAGAATTGCTGAACGTAGTTGGTATCGAATAGGTTCGATTCCGAGACAATGGAAGATGGCGGAAGGACGGAAGAGCTACCGTAGCTTGCAAGATGATTGAAGTACATGCATGCTTTTGAAATCGCAAGATGGGACGAATGTTCGTTCTGCAGTGAGGATATGTGGGGCAGCATCATGCTTGAGTCAAATGTTGGAGTTCCATAGTTTGCACCAAGCGGGATTGGTTGGACGGAACTTTTTGTTTCTTTCAAACAGGATGGCGCATCGTGAAGGAATTCATGTTCGTTGTTAGGCACACCGCCATCATCATGCATGACATTAAGCTTCTCGTCAACAACAACAAGGGAATCTTCGTGCTGATTCTTGTTGTCTTTGCTTCCAATGCTGGGGTTACTGTTGCTGTTGCTGACACTATTACTATTACTGACACTATTACTGATATCTAGTGCCGACGATTTCGTTCGTGACATGATGACTAATTGATCAAGTACTGTTATGGAGATATTCGATTAGAAATAATTCGAATGATTTCACCATCAGTGACCTTCAGATTTTTGTGTTTTCATATTTCATGTTTCATGTTTTTCGATTTGTCGATCTGTCGATCTGCTGTCTGCTGTCTGCTGTCTGCTTTAACGTCTATTGGCATCCGTTAGTTACTGTTAGTTACCTGGTAGCTACCTGCTGGTAGTTACTACTCTAGAGAGGAACTGATGTTACTGTTGTTGTCCATACTACTGTTGTGTACTCTCTACTTTTTACTACAGTAACGTCAGCCTGAAGGATCTCCTTATTATATATATTACTTCTCATGTGTTTCGTAACGACTTGCACAACTGTTCTGATCTGATCTATAGGCATTGCATCAGTGTTTGTTTAATCTAACAACAAAAATATGCTCACTTGTTATTTTTTATTTGTTGTTTGTTATTAACAATTAATACCATACCATACTGCAGATAGTACAGCTAAATCTCGACCCTCATCATGGATGAAATAATATTCATATTGTAGTTCAAAAACTTTTTCTAAGCTGCTTCGTCCATGGGAGGATCAAAGGGATCGATCTCTTGCTGGGGCATCATAACCTCATGTCCCTCTATTCCGCTCCCATCCACCCCTTCTTCATAATCATAAGTGGGCAAAGGAGGGAACACGACACTATCTTCCACCTTATCAGTCCCAAATAAGGGTTTCTTCACAGCATCCTTAATCTCGACGAATTCCCCCTTTTGACCAGGCACGGGTCCCTTGATATAAATCAAATTCCTTCCTCTATCAATCTTGACAATTCTCAAATTTTGCATGGTGACCCTTTCCGCTCCCATCCTGCCCGCCATTTTCTTTCCTTTGAAGACCCTTCCTGGATCCTGGCATTGACCGGTGGATCCCAGATGCCGATGCGAGAGGGACGTCCCGTGCGTGGCGGGCATTCCTTTGAAGTTCCATTTTTTCATGGCACCCTGAAACCCCTTTCCTTTGCTAATGGCGGAAACATCAATATTTTGTCCAGGAACGAAATGCCTGGCATGGATTTTTGTCCCTGGTTGTGGCAAATATTCATCATGGGTGACTCTGAATTCTCTCACGAGAAAGGGGGGGGATTCATGGATGCCGTATTTGGCATAGTGTCCCAATAGGGGTTTGGTAACATTTTTCATTTTATATTCTCCAGCTCCAATCTGCACTCCGCAGTGTCCATCTTGTTCTTGGGTGAAGGTGCGAATGACAACGTTTGAATCAAGGTATAGGACGGTGCAAGCATGTCTCTCACCCCATTCATCCCATATGGGCATCATGCCGACTTTGATCCCTAGGGCTCCTGTCCGTTTGGATAGTTGTGGCAGCCACTTGGTCATCTTCCCTTCATTTTCGAAATCGGACAGATCGTAGGATATGACGAGGGGACGTTTGCGGTAGCCTGGTTTCCACTTTTTGTATTTTTTCTCTTCTTCTTCATCGAGGGATTTTTGCATTTCATCGTTCATCAATGCTTCAATTTCAGCAGTTGTTTTATCAGTATTGGATTTGATGTCATTGAGCGGTGCAGTGGTGGAGTAATGTCTGCTGTATGAGGATGAGGAGGATAGAAGGAGTGATGCCGGTGAGGAGATGCTCTGCGTGGACCATCTAGTGAGAGCCGACCTCTTGAGAGTGCAGCTAATAATTCGATTCATTATTTGATTGATGATGGTGGTGGTGGTGGTATGTAATCAGGAGATGCAGTGAATGGCTTTATTCGATAGCGTATACAAACACGTCTCGCGTATCAGCTTGAATGGAACAGTGTTAGAACTAATATATAGTAAAGCGTATAATAGCAGTAGCACAGCAGTAGTTGCAGTATATAGTGTGGTATCGGTAAAACAATCACTTATCACTTCGCTTGATGAATTGATGATGAATGACGCCTTTGCTCTTTTCTGTTGTTTCCCACCACACATATTTTATTCCGATTTGATTAGTATCCTCTTCATGTTGGTGCAACACATATTCAATTTCCGAGCCAACCACTGAATATCTATTTGTTCTTTTTAGAGACAACAACGACGACAACATACGACATCAGACATCAATCATCAATGCAATCAGCATCATTGCAATCAGTGCAATCAGTATCGTACTCATTCACCAGTCAATAACCAATATCCAATATCCAATATCCAATATGATATGTGATGATCGAGATGCAAGAGACATTGCTTCTCGCTCTCCTCTTCACATGAACATGCCCATGAACATCCACCACCCAATACTACGAGATGAACCGCACCAAACACACTATCCACGAAGAAACCCAGCATCATCCTCATCGCTATTACCATCATCATCGTCATCTTCCTTTCGAGTTCTAGCCATGACGTTTCTACTTGCATCATTTATGAACCTGCAATCGTCCCACGCCTTCGTGCATTCCAACAATTGCAAGGGTCCTTTCAAACATTCATTGCGAACCTTTGCATCTCAACATCAACTTCCCCTCTCTACCAGTAGTAGTGGTAATGGTAGCAGTAGCAGAAGAAGTAGCAGTAACAGTAGCAGTAGTACGAAACAAAATAATATCCTGGTAGCACCGACTGTGCCACTAGACATGATTCCTAAATTCAAATCATATGCCACAAATATACGGCGAACAAGGCATAACATCAAAGTACGAAAGCAGCATCCTCAATCTTATATTCAAAAACAATCCATCAAGAGTACTTCTCCTGCACAACCACAGTCACAACCACAATCACAGCCACAGTCGCAACCACAGGTGCAGGTACATACACAACCACAGGTACATACACAGCCACATGCAGCCACATCTTCCATTCGATCTCTGCTCTATACCCTCCAACAGGAAACCAATGCAATCATGCGCATGGCGAAAGTACATCATCATTCGCCAATTATTCTGACAACAACGGATGTAAATGCGATGAGGGATGCCATCAACCATGCATTGATTCAAGCCATTCGGGCTTCCTCTGATCAAGGGGATTATATCATGATTCGGAATATTGTTCATGCTGCCGTCGAATATTCACATGCATTCGGGACTGTTT
>Ga0306864_1000341_pt1 | contig 22357 bp, 13 predicted proteins | sample AntRauTorckE5430_FD_190448 | JGI IMG/M metagenome (GOLD analysis project Ga0306864, IMG submission 190448) | Saline lake microbial communities from Rauer Islands, Antarctica - Metagenome Torckler E5 #430 (v2) (version 2) | ecosystem: Environmental > Aquatic > Non-marine Saline and Alkaline >...
TATTAGCACGTCCCAAAATTTGTTGCTTACGCTATTCGATTTCCTTTGAGGACCATGGTATATGAAACTAAAATAAACAGTGAAACGTTAAACAGAGTACAGTTCACAACTAATCGAGATTTTATGAAAGTGTTCAACTTGAATACTGCTAAGTTGTAATCCAAGATATATCTAATATTCAATCTCACACGATGGATAGCCACATACACATCATGTCTTCCTACATACTACGTATGTTGCTCACCCCCTATTGGAGGAGCCAGGAATTCACCCTCAACTACATACCCAGGAGGAGCATCTTCCAACATATTCGGCGATAAAGTATGCCTCTCCAAATCTAGGCAATCCTGTCCCTGCAAACGACCTCTCGTTCTAATCCTCCACATGCAAATATGCTTGAACTCCACAGGAACTTTATAATGCTTCATCAAATACTTAAGGTATGTTTCAGAATGATATCCATGACGAGGGGTTAGGATTTCCTTCGGATTGTATATTGTCTCGAAAATATTGGAAAACGCAAACCGATCAGCCCAAATGGCTGCATTCTGCCGAGTGCCGTAAAACATTCGGTCGTTGTAACCGAAAGCATGAGAAAAATTAGGTAGAGCCGCATCAGAATCGAATATATCAACGGGTGTGACTTGATATGTGTCTGTTCGAAAGAGTCCAATTTGTTGATAATAAGGACCATGCACGTCTATTCCAGGTGCTTTTTTGGAAAGAATTTGTTGTTCACTTTGGACCATGAGGTTCCATACCCCCTGGATGGAATGCCATTGTTGTATCATGTTATCATGGGAGGTACAGCATTTTCCCCAGCCCGTATGATTATGTTTTCGGGTATGATTCAAGAATTTACCTCGCTGAATCATGAACTCTTGTATAGTATCCATAGTCACGTTATCTGTGAGTAGAAATGCCTCGGCAGGTTTGAGCCGTGCAGCAACCCACTCTCCATTTCTTTTATTAACCTTACTCTCTGTGATGTTATATGTGTGGAGATAAATATCACAGTGTTTATTAGGTCCAGCAATGTTCCGTTGGATTGCTGGCAAAGCAACATCGTGAAAGTGTTTGACTAAGCCGAAGAACAGGAGAGCGCAGGGTTGATTCACTTCCTCGATGATTCTGGTATTTTCTTTGCTGATGGAGGCGATTATTGTGGCATTTTCTTTGATCCTGGAGTTGTGGACGAGATACCTGATTTTGGCCAATGTATAGTGAGTTCTTTGTTTTAAGATTGTAGTCTCAACAATACATCATGTTTCTTCTTCCAAAATTTCGAGTCTCTCAACAGATCCGACATCCGACGATAATGCATAATGCTTGTAGTCTTGTAATATCTTCTTGCAAGATGCCATCAATGCACTGCACCATATATATATTGACCCATTATCAGTGGCCAAATTCACAAAACGTCGAAGGAAGGTGAAGCAAAAAACTTACATATATCCTAAATAGAGAAAGTAACTTGTTAATGTAATCACCCAAATGCTTCTAAAAATGTACTTCTTCCATACCCATGATGACATTTTCGTGTTCAGTTTCATCTTCATTTTCATGTTCATGCTATATTGACATTGATTGTCTTTGCACTCTGTAAAATGATAGGGATTAACAGAAGAAGAAGATGGACGAAGTATTAGGATACAAGGTCTGATATACTTAGCTAGATATACTGACACTTTGAATATTTGATTAGATTGATTGATATTGATGAAAGACTGACTATGGTCTATGGTACTGAGTATTGAGTACTTCGGAGTTTATCGTTGAAAAAAACGATTAGTCACAACATGGGAGTCAGTCGTCAGTTTTAGCTTTTAGCGCATAGATTTTCCCGGGACTCGGAGGCCTTTACTAAAGCCTAAAATGGCACAGATCCCTAGGGCTGCCTGCCCCAGCAGCGAGACCCCATAATAGCAGTATCGCCTAGTATCGCGCACATCCTCGAACTGCACCGTGCTACAGGGGACTACCGCAAACTGTCCCACCAACCACTTGACTTGTCCCACCCCTCAGACATCAGCCTGCCAAAAAAAAAGTTTCCCACCATCTGCAGGTTACCACCTCACTAACAACTAATATGTTTCAAGTGTCCCACCTCAGAATCCGGCCTTGATCAGCCAAGCCAAAAAAAGTGTCCCACCAGGGTGGGACAGTTTGCGGTAGTCCCCTGTACAATGGGTGTTGTCGGTCTTTCTAATCTATTGTTATCTACTGTTATACAAATTGTACAGTTTATGACTAAAATCAATGACTCTCACAGTCGTGCGCTGTCTTTAGTCGTGCTAGTCGGTAAATACAGCTGAAAACAGCGGGGCGACGGATCGGCTACTTCTCATCCTTTCCATCACGTTAAGCCTTCAGACCATGCAGGTTGATTATTTGTCAGCATTTTGCCAAGCTCCTAAACATTTCAGGAAACGGGAGTAAAGGTGCACTGAGAGGACCTTATCCAAGAATCAGAAAAATCAGATGGAAATGGGGAGATGTCAATTACATAAAATAAGTAGAATGCTGCGTGTCAGTTTCAAGAGTCTACTAAAAGTGTGGATTTTTTATGCAACAGCCCGTGACCGACGGACCAAGAACAAAATATTCAATTGAAAAGCATACGAAAAGCCTTTCCTTTTTTTCAATTCCTTTTTTTCAACCTCCCCGTTTTACGGACAGCCTGAGCTAGTCGTCTCTCGTCCTGCTGTGGAATCATTTCTCATTTCGATCCCCTTTCGAACTACTCAGTCTATCCCAATACTTCGTCCATCTTCTTCTTCTGTTAATCCCTATCATTTCACAAATTGCAAAGACAATCAATATCAATATAGTTTGAGCATGAAAATGAAGATGAAACTGAACACGAAAATGCCATCATGGTCATTGAAGAAGTGCATTTTTAGAAGCATGTGGGTGATTATATCAACAAGTTACTTTCTCTATTTGAGATATATGTGAGTTTTTTGCTTCACCTCCCTCTTCATTTTGTGAATTTGGAAGTATTATATTGCTTGGTAGATCACTGATGATGGGTCAATATATATATGGTGCAGTGCAATGATGACCTCTTGCAAAAGGAATATTATGCATTATCGTCAGATCTGCTGAGAGACTCGAAATTTTGGAAGAAGAAACATGATGTATTGTTGAGACTACAATCTTAAAACAAAGAACTCACTATACATTGGCCAAAATCAGGTATCTCGTCCACAACTCCAGGATCAAAGAAAATGCCACAATAATCGCCTCCATCAGCAAAGAAAATACCAGAATCATCGAGGAAGTGAATCAACCCTGCGCCCTTCTGTTCTTCGGCTTAGTCAAACACTTTCACGATATTGCTTTGCCAGCAATCCAACGGAACATTGTTGGACCTAATAAACACTGTGATATTTATCTCCACACATATAACATCACAGAGAGTAAGGTTAATCCAAGAAATGGAGAGTGGGTTGCTGCACGGCTCAAACCTGCCGAGGCATTTCTACTCACAGATAACGTGACTATGGATACTATACAAGAGTTCATGATTCAGCGAGGTGAATTCTTGAATCATACCCGAAAACAGAATTTCGCGAATTGGGGGGGTTGCTGTACCTCCCATGATAACATGATACAACAATGGCATTCCATCCAGGGGGTATGGAACCTCATGATCCAAAGTGAAGAACAAATTCTTTCCAAAAAAGCACCTGGAATAGACATGCACGGTCCTTATTATCAACAAATCGGACTCTTTCGAACGGACACATATCAAGTCACACCTGTTGATATATTCGATTCTGACGCGGCTCTACCTAATTTTGCTCATTATACCGGTTACAACGACCGAATGTTTTACGGTACTCGGCAGAATGCAGCTATTTGGGCTGATCGGTTTGCGTTCTCCAATATATTCGAGACAATATACAATCCAAAGGAAATACAGCATCATGGGTATCATTCTGAAACATACCTTAAGTATTTGATGAAGCATTATAAAGTTCCTGTGGAGCTCAAGCTTATTTGCATGTGGAGGATTAGAACGAGAGGTCGTTTGCAGGGAAAGGATTGCCTAGATTTGAAGAGGCATACTTTATCGCCTAATATGTTAGAAGATGCTCCTCCTGGGTATGTAGTTGATGGTGTATATCTGGCTCCTCCAATAGGGGGTGAGCAACATTCATACGGTAGTGCGTAGGAAGATACGTTTTGCATTTGGCTATCTATTGTGTGAGATTGAATGTTAGATATATCTTGGATTACAAGTTGGCAGTATTCAAGTTGAATACCCACTAAACGGATTGATTTGTTGCTTTGATGGTATCATTTTATCATCAAAGGCAACCATATTTGGGTGCTACGCCATTATTGAATTCAGACATGCAGTGTAAGTTACATCTACATACAATCATGAGGCATGGTTATAAAATTATCAAGGTATATTGCGCTGGATTGGTTTCCAGATAATACTAATAACTTAAAAAGCTGGAGGGTCTTGAAATACCATGGCATCTCCACTATGGGGATGTGTTATTCTCAACTCTCTTGCGTGTAAGCACATTACCTGATCATTCTCTTTTACATACTGATTCAGTGATAGTTGTAGATCCATCGAGGCTCTTGAAGGTATCAATAGATCCACATCATCATTCTCGAAACCACCATTCGGCGACGCTTCGCCATATACACCATATGTTGGATCACCTAATATTGGATGCCCAATTGCAGCACAATGAACACGAAGTTGATGGGTTCTGCCAGTGATCGGCGTAAGCTTTATTCTCGTTACTGGTAACCTCTGCTGCATTTGTCGTTTCTTTTGTCCTTCTCCCCCCGCCGCATTTAAGGAGAGAATTACATATTCTCGATCAATGATTTCGAACAATGTTTGACTAGGCTTGGCGTTCTTTTTGACAATCTTTTTCCACCCAGCATGATTTAAATCCTTGACAACTTCTTTCGCAGCTCTCTCACTTTCTGGTGTGGCTACTCTCATGAAGGGCGGGCACCGATGATCTCTCTGTAGAGGCATATCGATGCTTCCTTCCTTGACGTTTGAATCAATATGCCCGCAGACGACAGCTTCATAAAATTTTGATACATGTCTTTTCCGAAAAGAGCTATGAAGCGCAGCCATGGCAGCTTTCGTTTTAGCAAAGACAACTATACCAGATGTATCCATGTCGAGTCTATGGATAATCATGTGTTCCCTCTTCATCTCAGCATCGACCATTTCATGCCTATATTCTTCGTGGAGTAAAGTTAGCATACTCGGGTTTGAGTTAAGACCAGGCACCGTGAGTACGCCACTTGGTTTGTTCACGACAACAATATGTTCATCGTTGTGAATAACTCGCAGCTGATCTTTCGAAAGAGGCGCGGAAGCTCGTTTCGCTGCCTGCGTCTTTCTCAGCTGCCGTTGAAATTGAAGCACTGTCTCGGGGATCTTTGTTTCGTCTATCAGAGGCAATTGCTGATCTCCATCAGGTGCGGAAACAGTCTGATTAGACTTCTTGTTCGTCTTTTCTGTTGGTGCTGCTGGTGGGTCTTCATTTGTTACGTTCGTGTGCATGTTTGGCTCTGGCATGAACACTTTCATAAATTCTCCATTTGCTGTGAACTGCACTCTGTATAAATTTTCATTGTATATTTTAGTTTCGGATGCCATGGTCCTCAATGGAAATCGAATGGTGGCGGAAGCAACAAATTTTGGAACGTGATGATGTAATAAAGAAGGCAGTGCCGAAAGTAGATACATTCCAATATTTGATCAACAGCACGAATTCTTATATTGACCTACAACAGTCTCCTACCCCGCAACTGGCTTTTGGTGGTGTCTAGATTTTGGCGTGAGGAAGAAAGATCGGTGATGTGGAGAATTGAGAGGTCGGTAGATATGTGTATTTAGTTGGGAGTGAGGAAGATATATTATGATATAAACTGATATATTAAAAAAAGAGGATAAAATACTGGCAGCTAACGTTCAGTCTCGGCTTGATTTTTGTACAGCCAGCATCCAGCATGTTGTGACAAGAGGCTTTTGATACACCTCCTATTTATTTGGGACTCGTTATTTCATCTGCTGTATCCGCTAGCAATATATCATTTCAGATCTTTCGTCTTGATTCTTTTATGCTCTGTTTTATAAATTGAGACAATAACCACCAACGAGCCTCATTCTGTTGAACAATTGTTTCCTCTCCTTCTTCTTGTTGTACGATGGTAATGCATGAAGATCTTGTGAATCAACCATCTCCACCATTGCCCCCCTTTCATTCCTCTCAGTTAAAAATCTTCATGATTCACAACACATCATTCTCTTATTTCGGTACTGTACAAAATCTTCATAAACAAACGAAACATCATTCATGTTATTTGTGATCATGGACACCTCATCCGTTTTAATGAACACAATAGAAAATCTTTTGTTTACGTTTACTAATTTCGATTGATGCTTGCGACTTGAAGCTTGAAGTGCTCTGAGCAACAGTAGTTGAAGTTGCAGTGCGCGCGAATTAATACAGGTCTTGGCAATTTTTTGTTGCCTAGATTTCCACTAAAATAGTGTTCGACAGCTTGAAGGTCATACATAGTCAATACAATGACTCATGTTTGAAAATGAGTCATTGCTATCCGTTGATGTCATAATATCACCTCAATGAAATAGAACATGCACAACGCACAACCGTAAGCCCCGAGCGAACACACACTGTATCTACAACTAGCAAGTGACAAAGAGCAATTAAGGTTAGTACTACATAATTCCAGGCAGTCATGCAGTAAGTGCAGCGAGAGGAGATAGTAAAAGAATGGATAGAAAACCTGTAGCACATTGAGTATTTAGTTCAAGTAGACGGTTTGCAACAACCTCCTCCTCCTCTGCATCAGATCCTTATAATACATCCCACCGTATTCCTCGTACTAACAGTACTAATACAGTTAGTAATACTAGTGGTATTACGCGTAATGATGTTCATACTACGAATGACGTGATGAACAGCAAGACAGGAAGAATGTTGATCAATCGCTGAGAAGCCGCAACAGCAGTCAGTAGCAAAGGCATCATCCTGAATCAACTAGAAGTACTTATATGCAAGCCACAAGCACATCGACTAGAAGTACTTATACGCAAGCCCCAACTAGCAGTCATCAATACTAGACAAACATTTTGCCAACAATAATACCAGGTAGGTCAAAGTTCAAATTTCGCACAATTATGGATTTGTTCTTTGGAATCCAAAATGACCCCAATTATTGGGGCATATGCCCCAATTGGGTCAGCCCGGCCTGTAGGCATTAATAATTAATAACGAAATAAAACATGCATAACGCACAACCGTAAACCCCGTGCGAAGTGAGAACACACACTATATCTACGATCAGCAAGTGACAAAGAGCAATCAAGTTTAGTACTGCATAATGTCAGGTAGTCAGGCAGGCAATCAGGCAGTCCTTTTACTAGCCAGATCAGCTAGAGGAGATGGTAAAAGAATGGATAGAAAGCCTGTAGTGCGTCGAGGATTTAGTTCAAGTAGACGGCATGTAGCCTCCTCCTCATCAGCAGCATCAGATCCTTATCATACCTCCCACCGCATTCCCCGTACTAACAGTACTACACGTAGTACCATTAGTAATAGTAGTACTATCAGCAGTATTACGCGTTATGATGCTCATACTACGAATGACGTGATGAACAAGACCAAGGCTGTTGATCAATCGCTGAGTAGCTACAGCAATCAGCAGCCAACTAGAAGAAGTACTAACATGCAAGGCACAAGCACTTCAAAAATACTTCTCAGCCCCACAAACAGTCATCAAGGTCAAGATCAAGAAAAACCTTCAAGTGACGTCATGGAAATTCGTTGTCGTGGACAAAGAGGAAGAGGTCAGCAATCATGTAGACAACAGCAACAGCAACATACAGAAATTGAACGAAGTGGCACTACTGAAGATTATTCCAATACTAACTCAATTGTTACACGAAGCACCACCACAAGTAGTGGGTCTCGCAGCAACGCACAGGTACTGAATGCTGGTCCTGCTAATGATGCTGGAAGGGAAAGAAGAAGTACGAACATCATTGCCACTAATTCTGCACGTTCCAGTACTAGAGATCACAGTAAGGACAATCTTGCATCTAATCCAGTCAGCGCTCTTCAACGTGAACTGAATTTGGCTATCTTTGACTCTTTGCCAAGAATGAAAAAACTGGCATCCACCAAGACCAAGAAAGCACAGTCAGAGAGAAGAATTAAGACGGAAGTTTCAATCGAGGACCAAATGTATGGTGCTGATCATCATTTTAAAGCCGCATATCTTCTTGAGAACGCGGCTCCCGTTATGTTAAATTGGCAGCAATATATACAACAAAATCGGCAGCAAGAACTTCCTCAATCCTCGCGCGGTCCAGGAGAGTGGCGAATTGATGATAACAAACCGTTGGCGCGTAATGGCTTTCATCAATCTCGGGTTCGGCAAGAACATCATAATCATGATGATGATAAGGCTCAGAACTCCGACCGTTCGCAAAACCAAATTCAGCATCTTGACCAGAACGAAATAGGCCATGGTGTTGAGAAGAAACACTTACAGCAACGCATTCGTGTTCCCCACAATAGAATGGAACAGCAGCAGCAACGACATCATCATCATGAGTCCAGATTACACATACAGCGACCATCAATGGGTGCAATGAACCGAAGGGATAATCAGCATTATCATGCCAAAGAGCGGACCCTACGGCCCCAGCGTCAACTTCGAAGGATGTCAGAACCACCCCCGATGTTAACGAATCATGATAAAAAACCTTCGGCGCGTAATGGCTTTCATCAATCTCGGGCTCGGCAAGAACATCATAATCATGATGACAAGGCTCAAAATTCCAACCGTTCGCTAAATCAAATGCAGCATCTTGACAAGAACGAAATAGGCCATGGTGTCGAGAAGTTACAGCAACACAGTCGAGTTGCCTTCAATAGAATGGAACAGCAGCAACAACAACATCCTTATCGTGAGTCCAGAGTACGCACACAGCAACCATCAACCGGTGCAATGAACCGACAGCATGAGGGTACAATGAACCGACGGGATGATCAGCATTATCATGCCAAAGAGCGGCTACAACCCCAGATGTCAGAACCACACCCGATGTTAATGAACCACGACAAAAAATCTTTGGCGCGTAATGGTCTTCATCAGTCTCGTGCTCGACAAGAACACCATCATCATGATGACAAGGCTCAGAACTCCTACCGTCCACTAAACCAAATGCAGCATCTTGACAAGAACGAAATACGCCATGGTGTCGAGAGGAAATACTTACACCAAAATATTCGAGTATTCCATGATAGAATGGAACAGCTGCAACAACAACAACATCCTCATCATGAGTCCAGACTACGCACACGGCAACCATCAACGGGTACAATGAAAAGACAGTCCCAGCGTCAACTCCGAAGAATGTCAGAACCACCCCAGATCTTAAGGAACCATCATGTACTACCCAAGACGTCATCCACAACGGACTTCGAGACTATTTTCACCATGATGGCACGGGAAGCATCACATGAACAAAAGAAGTATCCAAATCGACCACTGCCCACACATTCCATTACCGGGAGGGTGATTGAAGCCATACGAAAGCTACCCGGCAATGAGAAGTGTATTGACTGCGGATTGACGGAGTCTATTCCTACTTCATCGTGTGAAGGTAATGACCTTTTATTGTTTTGGGCATCTGTGACGTATGGTTCGATCTTATGCCAGGCATGTGCATTTCGCCATGTCACGAAATGCGATAAGGTAAGGAATGAAACATTACTATTCATGAATTGGATATTGGATATGTGTATATCTAGCTCTACATGTATGCAAATATCCCTTTTTCACTCATCATTCTATTGAACGCGCATGCTCCGCCAATGCAATGTAATAGAAAAAACATCAGGGTGGAGATTCAGCAGTCAAAGAGCTACGGAACGAATGGAATTTTCTCGAAATTCTTTCCATGCTGAAAGGTGGCAATGAAGCATTTTTAAAGCGAATAACACCCCAGAAGCATCCCCAATCGTACAGGCGTCTGCTATGTCCAAAGCTCAGCGGGGCTCCAATGAAGGAAGCGTATGATAAAGAGTTTGATAGATTTTATTCTTCCAAAGTCGCCAAACGGTATATGAAAGATCATAGGATGTTGACAACAATGTCATTGGAGAAGTATACACACAAAGACGGGGAGCAAGAACGTGCCACGGGTCGTTGAAATCATCATGAAACAATTTCAAGGTGCTTTCCCATGGATTATCTAATTCGTAAGTAAATAATTCTCATAGGGTTTTGAATCGCCCATAACAGAAACAATTTTAAAAGGCCCAAAGAGGTATCTTTGAATAGTTATGGGGCGCGTACGACCCAGGAATTTGCAATGCAGATCTAGATTGAATGAGGTGTATAGCGAATTTAAGCTAGCAAGTGTTGTATCCATCTATGGATTATGCGATCGTACTTATGAAGACGAATACTTTAATGTATGGAAATAATAGAACGGATGACGGTGATATTATAATCGACCGATACTGTGAAACTGACTCGTTCTCTTTAACACCATGTCCGCATCAACTCTCTGTGATCTAGTCTCTCATTGTGTAGATTATCATAATTAATCATCAAGGGTGATTGTGCAAATCATTGTGTGACCGTTATATAATCCAGTTGAAAACATCGTTTTTCCCGCCACAGAGAGGCTTATCAAAGAACCTACAAAAGAACAACCAATAGAACAGACAACAAAAACAGGCCTCAACTATTGTGAAGGGAGCAGTGACATAAACCAATCAATCAACAATTGAGACCAACCTAATGGTAGCTCCGAGTGATAACTTATAAGTTCCAATCATTCCTGTCCGTCATCTTATTGTAGAGAAGGATATAAAGATTAAAGGCCGCTATCACTAATCACCAGTAACATCATCTGTACTACAGCACCGCTCTAGAGACTAGAGACAATAAAAAGAAAGGAACAAAGAAAGAAGGCCTCTGCTATTGGTTATTGATTCAGCAACAGAAGAGTCGCATCATTATTATCTTTGTCCTCGGCATCTCTCCTTTATCAATCAATACAAGCCAATTCCTCGATAAAAGAAAAGCAAGAATAATCGAATTGGATCAAAATCAATCGTGATGAGAGTATTCGTTCCCAACAATTACAGAAATAGCTTCAACAACAAGAATAAGCAAAGCAATTCCACCAATAGTAATCAGAATCAAGAGGAATCGAATTTGAATGACAACAGCAAATGCAACAGTGAAGATAATTGTCAATTGAGTGAATCACAGACTGGAAATCAATCGGAATCAATTCATCAACAACAAGGCCTCGACTCTTCCACATCCGATTCGTCGAAACCAAACTTATCATTCGAAACTACAGGATATAATTTACTGTCATTATCATCCACTGATGCTACTGCCATTACTGGAATAACAACTACTACAGATTCCAATCAAGATCAATACCCAGCACCAAACAATTCCGCATCTGCAAAGGTCCCTGCTTCGAATTCTTCCCTTAGCCCATCATTACCAAATAAAAATAGTCCGGCTAGGCTCAAACCTATCACACAACAATCTTTAGTCATTACAAAGAAAACTACAAGCTCAGATCCAGGTACAACCGCAACTACAGTCTATTCCGATCAAAAACGAAGGGCGTCACCCGTATTGTTGATAGATCCGTCCTGCTCACATCCAGATTCCAGAACAAAAAGACAGAAATCAGTCTCTCATACGATTGTGAGCTCCGCAAGGAATCCAAATCAATTCGTCGAAAACCTCAATCGGACAGAAGTCGATACGAATACAAACACAATCACAAGTTCCAGCTCGTCTTATTCCACAACTTATCCAACAGATATGGGCTTGCCACCCATGTTGCAACGGAATGCCAAGAAAGCTAGCAAGCATCATACAGTCTCTTCGTCAACTTCTTCCAACTTCAACTCTTCCATAAGTATCATTGCCAATACCAATACCAATACCGATACTGGAGGATTGATGGATGCCGATTCCGAATTTACAACATTTACACACAAATTGAAACAAAAGGGCCTGGAAGAAGTCCAGCAGGAAGGCGATGGAAATTGTCTCTTTCGTGCCGTGAGCTTGCAGGTATATGGAGATTCCGAGGAACACTTTGATGTCAGGAAACGATGCATGGATTTCATGGTGAGTCAGCATATAGGCTCTTTGATTTATATTACATACAATGCAATGCGAGTACATTCAAACAGCGACAGCTTTATTCTAGATTCATCACCAAACTCACATTTGTATGATCTTGCCACCGCAAAGGAAAAGGAACAAGAACACTTTGCACAATTCGTCACCGATGAACCATTCCAATCGTATGTCCTCCGCAAACGTCAGGATGGGGTCCATGGGAACAATCCTGAAATACAAGCCATTTCCGAACTCTTCAATCGTCCCGTGGAAGTGTTCATACCCTCGAACGGTGCGATACCCCTCAACACATTCCAATCTGAATACAAAACCGGTGATGCACCCATACGATTAGCCTATTGGGACGGAAACCATTACAATGCCGTCGTTGATCCACTGCTCCCCACAGCAGGACTAGGACTCGGACTTCCAGGGCTTCAACCCGGCTTGGCGGATAAATTACAGATGGAAAAGGCTGTCCAAGAATCGGATGAGTTCTTCATGAAGCAGATTTCAAAAGAATCTCATGATTTAGAGGATAACTTACAGATGGAAAGGGCTGTCAAAGAATCAGATGAATTCTTCATGAAACAGATTGCAATGGCAGATTCAAGAAAACACTCTTCTTATAGTAGTCGTGATTCTGATCTTATGCTTGAAAAGAAGAAGGCATTTTCAGATTTGGAAGAAACAGATTTTGAATTGGAGCAGGCGGCACTCATTCGTTCCTTGGAGACGTATCAGAGATCGGAGGGGAGTCGAAAGATGTCGAGTGCTGTTGGAAGAGGAAGGGGGAGGGGGACGAGAGGGAGGACAGGGGTCGCGGTAGGTGCAGTTGCAGGTCCGAATGCGAACGTGAATATGAATCTGAATGGATATTCCCATGGTGTGGGTATGGATAGGGTAAATGGAGCAAATTCGAGTACTAGTCGAAGCCATTCTTCTACCAGTCGATCACATTCTTATTCGAGTTCATCCCCGGCCGTGGCATCATTGTCAGTGGCTGCAGCATCTTCTTCGGCTGCACCTAGCGACCATCGCGATGAAGATATTCCATCGCATCTCTTAAGACACGACTATAACGGCAGTGGTCTTGGAGGAGGAGGAGGAGAAGAAGATGAATATCCTCAGGTTGTGCAGGAATTGGTCATGAATGGATTTGAATTGGCAAAAGTTCTCAAAGCTTATGATTTGATTGGTGATAATTTTGACCATCTTTTGGCATTTCTGATGAGTACGCACACATGAATAATAGTGTGGCCGATGGAAGGTTCCAAATGTGTAGTGGCAAGGAAGTAGACCGTATATCAAATGCCAAGACACTTATTGTTCTTCTCTACGGATTTGTGGCAATCATGCTATTTAGAAGAATACAGGCGAGTACACGGCACACGGTTGGTGTCCCTCTTATAGCAGCGAAGAAGCGGAGTTTGAAGTAATCAATCATCCGCTCACAGACGTATAATGTTTGAAATACATCTGTATAAATATAGTCCTGTGAATATGTAATTTATTGCACTGTCTTGTATTATCAAAATTAACAAATTGTAAAACGTTAGTTGAACCTCCCACTACTAGCAGGGTGGGCTGATTTATTATACTACAGTAGTAGCTAGATCTGGATATGTGACAATGAACGATTATATCCAAAAGGAGGTATCAAAGGGCTGGACTTGATAGTGCTTGCTCAACAGGCAAACAATAAGCGAGCTCACAAGGTATGATACAAAAGGAGACGGCAAAAAGGTCTTTTTCCACAATTCAATGAGCCCTATTCTGGCAATCAACGTCTCAGCCAGTACTACATACAGTACCTAATTACTGCTGCACAGTTAGTAAAATCAACTCTCAGAAGGTTAGACTTTACGCCAATATGAGACCGAGGACAACGACGACCACCAGCGGACTCATCTCAAATGGACCATTTCCGATATCCATTACAAGGGGATATCCCTCCAGTAAGTTTTTCCCATAGACGAATCCAACTACGATAACTGGCATCCTCACGAAGGCAATATTGTACAAGCCTCCGATGGGATTATCGTCTGCGAAATCTGGATCTTCTTTCCATGGCCAATGACCTGTAATCACTGCTGGTAGATTTACTTTGCAGGACCTCCAGAGATCAAGAACGGCATTGTTGCTTTTGGTGGAAGGGTTTTCACTGAAGAGTATGGAATCCCGTGATAGATTAATGGGTGGTGGAGCTAGATCATCGAGATCATTCGCTACTGTTCTCGTGACGGACGATGATGGTACAGGAGGGTTATCATAATCACCATCATCGTAATCGTGATCATCAGCATGAGAGGCAGTGTCTTCGTAGTCGTACTCATCATTCGTCTTCTCTCTTAGCTCACCATGCCTGCGCATGATGTGACGATGCTGCTTGAATTGCGATGGCGACGAGGAGCTGGTGGTGCATCTGAATCTGCTGGTCAAGAAACTGTTCTTGCTGCACAGAACATCATGATCACGACCACCGATTCGTCGTCGCTGGTGCTGGTGTGGAGGGGAAAGATTTGTAAAGGAATGCACAATGCTACTGTTCCACAGCAGCAAAAGGCAGTAGATTGCTTGATATTTCATATCTTTGAAATGTGCAGGTCTCAGCGAAGCTAGCTGGTGCGACGTTCAAGATTGGATTCTGCTGAGTAGAGTAGGCTGCCAGCAGTATTGATGGATACTATTAGATAGGAGATATTAGGTTAGGTTAGATATCTCGGACATTGGATATTGATGATGATACCGGTGGTATGCATTACGCATAATTCTATTAGATGACTCAGATTTCAGATTAAGATACATCAAAAAGCTCTCTTTCTTCTATTTTGTGTTCTCTTTTTAAAACTTGATATAAAATATGAATATATGACGTCACACTGACACCCATGAACAATGTTATGGTAGTCTGTGGTATGGTAGTATGTAAAATAATAAATAATGCGCAGCACACGCCACACAAAAGACAACGCAAAAGACAACAAGAGAACAAATCGTCATAAAGTAAAACCTTTATTGAGCCGAGGATCAACCACACATCATAATATTCCTTCCTTTGTCCCCTTTTTAATATCTCCTGAATTTTATTATGATCCGTGAGCTGCTTCTGACTGCAGCAGTGATGCCCATCCTTACTTTATCCTTCTCCGTGGGGGGACAGAAGATTATGATGTCATCTGTCCGACAACAATGTTGGGGTACTACACCTGGGATCACGAGGCGATATTCCTCCGTGTGTCATGCATTACCGCCTAGTGATACTGGTAGTAGTGATTACATTAGTAGTAGTAGCACTGGTAGTACCACCACTACTATCGCTTCTAATGCAAGTTCCAATTCTAGTACTACGACCACTACTACTACGGGTCATGATGATCTCACAAAAGAGGAGCTTGGTCTTCGAATCGCGGAAGTCAGAGCATACTATCGGAAAACTAACGAATTATCCCAAAAAGATGCATGCCTATCCTTGCTTCGGACGCGCTTTCCAAATCTACAACTGAATCGATCTTTCACTGCCCAAAGCACTATTGTCAATGCAGGGCGAGGACTCTTCGCAAGCCGCGACATTAATGAAGGAGAACTCATCACCTTATACCCTGGTGATGCGCTGCTGGCATGGAACACCACTGTGGGCGATTTCGAGGATGGGGTTGGTGTCATGTTTGGAACCCATGTGGAAAGCAACGATCTCAACGCCAACAGAGTCACCACCGCAGAAGCCAGAAGCTTCGAGTTGAAAATTGGACCCAAACACTCCATCGTTGCTGATCCCCTTCTCACAGACGATCCGGCATACATTGGACACATGGCGAACGACGGAGCTATCTTGACCGAAAGAACCAATGCTGCGCGAGAAATTTACTCAAAGGCAACAGTGGATCTCTACAATGCTGCTTTCTTTGTCATGGAAGGCTCTCATTTTGTGACAGTGGCAGCTAAACCCATTAGCAAAAATGAAGAAATATTCGTATCGTACGGAGAAGGATATTGGATGAGCAGATCTTATTCGATCGAACAAGATGCCACTGATGTCACTGATGCTCCAGCTTCTCTCCCAGATGCGCTCGATGGAAGTGCCACCAAGAATGGTATTTCGGAGACAGGTACGAAGTCCACTGCCGCATTTGGCAAGACAGCAAATACAAAGAATAGGAAGAAGAAGAGGACGAAACAGAAGAAGCAAGGAGGATTTGGAAAATAAATTCATCTTCGTGCGTTTTCTTCGCATGCTGTTTATATTTAATCTTTACAAACGAATGACAATAATGATTAGATAACTTCTGTGTACACATTATGGAGTCGTGGTTTCAACCTATACTTCTTTCGGCGAGTTAGATGTTACTTTTGAGAGAATGAATACATTGAAAACGAAAACGAGTCATGACTTGTACAAAAAAATGGCTCAAATTTTACAAAATGGATTCAACAATTTTTTATCCCACAATGTTGCAGTTGGCACTAAGCAATTGAGGCTGACATGATCGTTACGAATGCATCCAGGCTACATGGGCACTTTGCGCTAGATAGCTGCACTCTCCTGTATTTCTTGGTACTGTACTTGCGATTGTAGTGTGCCAACCCTCTAACCAAGCGCAAGCTCTAACATTCTTTCAAAGTATCCAATGACGTAAGATGATATAGGTTTTGAGCAATTCTATAAAAGCCGATGCGGCGGGCACTCGCAAAAACTTAAAACTTCAAAACTGGCAGTGGTAAGAAAAACAAGGAAAAACAACAAACAAAACTTGACAAAGAACATAAAACAAGATAGCTAGTAGATTAGCTAGCTAGTTACAAGTCTAATAAATAGCTAGCAGAAGAAGAGAACATATCTTACCACAACATATCAATTCAACAACACATACAAGGTGAATTGACAATATCTCAATGGCATCTCTGGCAGCAGTGGAACACAAGAATCAGGATGCGACAGTATATGTCGGTAATCTGGATGCATCATGTGACGAACCGCTTCTAATGGAATTGTTTGCCCAAGTCGGTCGAATTTCCAGTGTCCACATGCCCAAGGATAAATTGACTAGCACGCACAACGGCTACGGATTTGTCGAATTTGTGGACGTGACGGATTCAGATTATGCGATGCAAGTGATGAACATGGTGAAGCTCTTCGGTAAACCGCTCCGAGTCTCAAAATCGAGTCTCGATAAGAAAGCGTCACAAAATTCATTGGATGTCGGAGCAAATCTTTTCATTGGTAATCTAGATCCTGAGGGGGTCGATGAAAAATTACTTTATGATACTTTCTCTTCCTTCGGGACTATCATCAAGCCACCGAGAATCATGAGGGACGATCTCACGAATCAGGCCAAGGGATTCGGATTCGTTTCCTTTGATTCATTCGAAGCCTCGGATATGGCCATTGAATGCATGCACAATCAGTACCTCTGCAATAGACAAATTATTGCTCAGTATGCCTTCAAGAGTACACATAATACTGAAGAAACTGGACAGGCACCGGGGGGAGCTAGGGAACGGCATGGATCCAGGGCGGAACGGATGCTCGCTGCTAATAACCCCATGCGGAAATTCATCAAGGGAAATGCTACCGGAATTACGCCTGCAAGTGCCGGTGGAATGCCACCTCCATTGCCACTGCCCAATGCGACTACACGTATTATCAATACACCTCCGAGGAACATTCCTCTACCTCCTCCCCCGGCCCCACCGCAATTTGGAGCTAGATCGGGTGCTGCCATGCTTCCTCCGCCCTTGCCGCCCCCTGCCATGCTTCCTCCGCCCTTGCCCCCCATGCCCAACAATCATGCACTTCCGCCATTGCCTCCGCCGCCTCTGCCTCCACCCGGAATGCCTAGAATGCATCAGTAGAGTGTGAAGAAAGTTGGGATGGGACACTCTCATCATGATGGCATTCACCCTCTACTCCATCCATATCCATGTACATGGATGGAAGCATGAACATTGGACACAGAAGTCATAAATAAACAGATATTTGTCATGATCAATCACTCTTTCTTCATCCATAAATATTCATGTCCACGGAAGCACGAAAAGTCAATAAATATTTGGTTTGATTAACATACTATATATATTCGTCATGGTCAATCACTCTTTTCCGCAGACTTTGCTTCGATATATCAATATTCTGTAGATATGCGATGCACTACTCATGATCATCTCGTATTGCTGCGAACAAGGCCTTCACAAAGGCAAATGAACCATTTCAGTCCAACTACTTTATACTTTCAAACTCTTTTTGTACTCCTCCATTCATTTATCCTGTCTCGGATATAAATGCAAATTAACCAAAGGTTGATTTCGCATACCTCAACTTCAACAAATCGGCAATATCATCAATCTCCTCCAATGCCCTATCCAAATCCTCCCTCGTATGCCCTGCCGAAAGACAAAATCTTGCACGACTCATTAGAATAGGAACGGCTGGGAAACCCACCACTACAACCGCAAGACCACGTTTTAGACATTCTCTCGAAAAAGCAGCAATCTTCGTGGGGTTGTAGAGCATGACTGGCATGATGGGACTATCGTAGTGACCAAGGACGTGAAGTCCCATGTCCGTTAGACGCATGCGGAAGTAATTGGAATTATCACGGAGTGCAGTGATCTTTTGTTTTCCAATGTCTGTTCCATCTCTGCCCATGATTACCTAATGGTCATTCAATGGAATAGAATTTGATTGTTAGCTTTGGAAGGATGGAATAATAAATAATGGAAGGAGTACAGTGCAATTCATCCAAACTAAAGCAGTAAAACTCCGCTCCTCATCATGTCTTGCAAACTCACCCCAAAACTGCTAATAATTTGCTGACAAACAATGGGACTCAAGGAATTATGGTAACTGCTGGCAGCACACTTGTTCCTGAGAAACTTGACGACCTCCTTGGATCCAGCAATGTATCCTCCCATTCCTCCAAAGCTTTTCGTGAAAGTTCCCATCATAATGTCTACATCCTTGGGATCAACTCCAGTATATTCGCAACAACCTCTTCCAGTAGGTCCCATGGCACCAATGCTATGCGCTTCATCAAGGTAGACATAAGCACCATATTCTTTGCAGACTTTGACAACATTGCGCAAATCACAGTATTCCCCCTCCATACTGTAGATTCCTTCTACGATGACCATGATCCTCTTCCATGGTCTTCTTGTCCTAGGCTGTCCCATGACAATAGCCTCTTGTAATATTTCCTTGAGATGTTTGGTATCATTATGTCTGAAACACCGAATGGCGGACCTGCTGGTCCTGGCTCCATTCACGATACTGGTATGATTCAGTTCATCACTAACAATCAGATCTCCATGTCCCATGAGAGCCGGGATGGTAGTAGCATTCGTATTGAAGCCCATATTGACCACCATGGCATCCTCCTTTCCGATAAACTCTGACACAATCTGTTCCACTTGATCATGCAATTTCGATGTACCACATTCCATGCGTGAACTTCCCATACTGACGGGAAGCCCGTCTAAACTTTTCATGACCCCTTTCCTGCAGGTAACATTCCAATCATCTGCAAATCCTAGATAATTATAACTCCCCAAGTTCAGACACTCCCTCGTCACCCTTTCTCCGCTGACGGTGGCATAATGCTTCCCCTCCGTATAAACCTTTGCTTCCTCCTCGGATAAATTATGCAATTGCCCCAAGACCTGCATAGTTTTATTTCCATCAAAACTGATCCTCTCCAAGACATTCACCTTCGCTCCCGGACTCGACGCCAATGGTCTATTGAAACAATCCTGGATGCGATGATATAACCTCTTGGTATAAAAGTTCTCAAAGCTTTTTAAGAGAGGAGCATAGAGGGCATCATTATCCGCTGGACATCCTGTTTCCTTCTGATTGGGAACATAACGGCCTTTGCGAAAGATCTTGGCGCAGAAATCTCTCACGTGTCCGACAAAGATGAGGACAGCGTATCCGAGGTAAGTGGTCCATGCGGCAAAGAATGTAATGACGGGTTCACCGAATTCCTGGGAAGCATCCGAGGATGATGCACTGGCGTCGTGATAGGCGTGCACCATCCTGTGATGAAGGGAGAGCGCCTCCATTCGATCCCTGACATCTTGATATGGATCATCCTTGGTTTCGGGTGCATTTGGATCATCGTCATGGGATGAGTTTTCGTTGTCATTGATGGATATTCCAGCAGAGGAGGTGGAGGGGCTGACGATGGTGGATGTTTCTAGAGTTGCGCTATCGTTATCGTTATCATTATCATTATCGACAAGTACATCGAGGTTATCAATTCCTTTACTCTTGCTTTTACTCTTGATGAAATTCTTATCCGCATCCGTTGGCGAGGATGACTGTGGCTGCTGCTTCGCCTGTTTCTTATTCTTGAATCGTAGAAATGCCATTGTTGGGATGGAAAGGTGATTGTTTCGCTAAGTACTGTTGCTGCTAAGTTGCGGTTGGCTGATGTGAGATGATAATGTCTATCTCTGCCTCTTTCGGTTTAAGTCAAACTTGAAGGTATCTATGGAAGCTAAGTGGTCAATTACTATGGCTGGTTAACAACAGTATGTAACAAAAGGATGTAACGCACAAACAGCGAACAGTCACAGAGTTTTCTATCCCTCTTTTTTTAGGTGCGTTCCGTCATGGTGAAATGACGATGTGAGCCGTTTTGAAAAATTACAAGAGAGCTGACGAGTTTTGGCCAATCGGAATTCACTATATATGGGACTTACTTTCATTATATATGCCTTGAGATGTTCCATGGAGCTAATTTGGTATTAAAGGATTACGAAGTTGAATTTTGCGCAAAGAGAAGTCGTCTAGCTAGTCGGAGTCGTTTTTAATTTTTCACTTTTGAACTTTGCAGTTTGCAGTACATAGATAAATAACAGATAACTACTGTCTACATTCATTATTATGTATCTACTATTGTTTACTGTTTACACCCTGCTAACTACTAGCCTGCGTCGGTGAATGAAATGATTTCTTTCCAATTGATTGTAGGAGAGATGACGGCAAAAGATCTTGGCACAGTACAGTATATTAAAAAACATCAGCATGCGAAAGTACTGCTTTGCTTTCACAACATCATGTTCTTTCAAAAGAATAATCAAGGAAGTCATTGTGGTATGTGTGCCAATGTTTAAAAAGAAGATTGTTCACACATTATAACATTCCTTACTGTATTAAGTGTATTTACTTGCATCATCATCTTCCCTGCAGTGCACCATTCCCATCAAGAATATATATCAACACATAAATCTAACGCAAAGAACCCTCGGGCACCCACTTGCCATTGACAGCATCCCAATCCATGCCCTTTCTCTGTCTACCTGCAGGCCTCATGTACAAACCATCCTTGGTAATCTTGGGTGTATTGATTGGTCTCACACTTCCATCCGAACTCATACGGGCTCTCACAGCTTCTAATGAATATTTACTATCCAACCCACTGCCATTATTGTCTTGGAGCATACCAGTAGGTCTCTGTGGGTTATGTCCTGCCATAGGATTGTAATGCATGCCCGCTTTCATTGTAGATGTAACATTCCGATTTTGGGGAGTAAAGGATGAAGTCACAGGGTACTCATTCTTCCTCTGGCCAATTCCTTTTGTCATGACTGGTCTGTTGATTCTAGCTCTCTGTTTCTGTCCATTATTTGTTGGTCCTCCTACTTCTGCCTTTGCTTTCATCAATTTAGACCACTTTTGAGCACGAGCCTGTTCGCAAGTATTGAGATGTTTCGCAACCTTTGCCAATTGTGCCGTGACCCTTGCATTGATCTGTTCCAAAGTCTCTCCTTTTTCATTGAGGGGGATGGTCTCTGCCGATGATGATTCATCATACTGGAAGGCAGGATACTCTTCTCCCTTCATGTCATCGAGGATGCTGGTAGACACCCATCTACTGTCCACACGTTTGACCACCACGTCCACACAATGGGCGAGGGATGTGGCAACTTGGGATAAGACGGGATCATGTGAGCTGTTGGCGCAGGACGAAGTATATCTTGATCCTCGCGCTTGTTCCATGGGTGCATTGCGAATGACTACACGATCCACAGCTCCAGATAGAGCCCTATGAACAATTCCCTTATCGTCCATGCGCAAAGCGAGGGAATGTTCATTCATGAAGGATTTGCCTTGAGATTGATATTCAACTCGTTTTCTTTGCAGCTGCTGGTTGGCAAATTG
>Ga0306864_1000343_pt1 | contig 22273 bp, 13 predicted proteins | sample AntRauTorckE5430_FD_190448 | JGI IMG/M metagenome (GOLD analysis project Ga0306864, IMG submission 190448) | Saline lake microbial communities from Rauer Islands, Antarctica - Metagenome Torckler E5 #430 (v2) (version 2) | ecosystem: Environmental > Aquatic > Non-marine Saline and Alkaline >...
TTGGGATTCCGTCTCCTAGAATAAACCGGTTGTTTGCCATGCTTCATTTCGTAAAAGGTCTTGAAATCTGAGAGAATTTTCTTCAAGTCAATGTTGTCACATTTCTCCGAGCCATTAAAAACATTCCCAGCTTGCATTTCTAGTAAACACGACACATTATGAAATCCTTGTTCCTTTAGAAACGAGTGAACGAGTACAAGACAATCTCGATGTAAATCTGAAGTTGCCTGTTCTTTGAGATTTCTAGAAATCGACGATGCCTTGAGGGCTAGAAGCGACGTCATTTGAATCGAATTATTTTCCAAGAACGTACACACGTAATATTGTGTTCGTTCTGAATACTTTGAAAACGATTTCATTGATTCGGAATTTTGAAGTTTATTACTTAGTTCTCCAAGCAAAGTCAGCAACAAGCGAAAGATGGTCGCTGGGCATAAACTCATTCGGCATAGCTACAAATTTTTTCACATCGTCCAACGTTGGCATACATGCAGATTTTGTAAGGGAAAAGCCGTAAGTCTCTCCTTTCGACAGTTCACTCGCGAGAATGTAATCAAGGGTATCTACGAAATCAACAGCAAAATTTGTGAATTCTGGCATTGTCTCGCATCCAGATAAAAGTTGTGGAAATGTGTCAGGTAAAACAATGGAAGGTGCCGATGCAACTGGTTTATCCAGCGCATTGAGGTGTTCTTGTGCATTTTTAAATTGTTCGTCTTCATATTTGAGATCTGTGGCTCCTGCCTCGTTTCCAATGTATTCATGCTCTACCATATATTCGTTATTGTCCATGTCCCACTGATATTCATTGAGATGCTTCCAACAGTCGTGATGATCGGGTTGAACGGACCTTGTAAAGAGTAATTGTGAAGCACCAGAAAGCGGGTCGCTATTAAAATCGCCGCATAGCATTAAAGGATAGGGGTGTTGGTTGATATCGCACCGTCGTATTTCGTCCACCTTTTTGCATACCACATATGTTTGCATGGCCCTAATGTGATCAGCCATTGGGTGATAAAAAAGATGCGTATTTCCGACCACGATCTTCTCAGGTTGCCCATCTTGAGGATTCCTGACTTTGAGTGTCACTACTTGAAGAATCTGTCCAATCTTCTCCATAGTGACTCGTCGCAGCTCTGTATGTGAATTCAATAGATGTTTGATTCCATTCATTGAATCCCAACAATCAGTGTTGGCTTTGGCAGAAGAACTGTCAGAATCAAAGAGTTCTCTTAAGCTAAAGGTGAGAGCTTCTTCTCTTTCAAAAGCATTCCTAGACCAAAACATGGCGCAACCTTCTCGTTGGCAGGATGCTTTGTTCGAATAGAATGCCTCGTAGCCCATTGATTGCATCACTGGTTCAAAGTATGTGTCGAATATGGCGCCATCTACTTCCTGAAGGCAAATAATGTCAGCATCATGAGCTAATATTTCCGCTACGATCATTGGTATTCTCCTCGTTTTCCGCACATGATCATATTCCACATGAGGCAACATCATTGCATCTTCGAGCTCCCTCGACACATACAGGTCAGCTAGAATGTTATACGTCATCATGCGCAATGAGCTCTTTCTTTCTTTCGTATTCCTCTTGGTTAGTGTGAAGTCATCTCTCAGTGGACTGATTATTGGCATAAAAGGTAGGTCTTCAATGACATTTTCAAATTGATAGGCTTCCTTGAAGCACTTTCCATGGTATCCTTCTCGAGTTGGTGTGATGAGGACGCTCAAAGTTTTGCCAATCTGCTGAGCCTGTGGAGTAAAATGGTGGCTGTTAGGGCTGACAAGCTCATTACCTACAAACCAAGACACTTCAGCTTCAGTTGCGTGGATGAGAGTCGTTTGTATAATCACTGGAACACCCGTAAACAATTTACTAGAGAATGACTCAAACGTTTGAATGGAGAGGATGGTAGGAGGGTTCGAAGTAATTGTAAATTCTAGATCTATCAGTTTTGCTGTAGTGGGTTCAATTTTTAACCTCGCTGCATCGATTGGTACAGATAGCGCTAAAGCTATGGAATTAGTGCGGAATGTTTCTGAATTGTGTTTCAATGCTAGAGTTTCGCATAACTCCTTCGCGCTGCAGTCTTCCGTATTGAGCGTTGTCTCTGTGTATTCATCTCTCGTGAATACTCTGGTAGTTGGAATCAAATTTCTGCTCGCACTCATTTTGTCTTTCTTGCCTGCTTTCCCAATTCCTGGTTTCCGGGGTGAAATAACTGATGCAATCTTTTTCGCAGCTGATATCTCCAGTCTTGAAAATGTACGGCTTGCAGCCTCTGCAGCTTCTCTATTCATATGCAAGTGTATAGCATCTTGGATGTGCAGATCCAAGTCCATTGAAACAATCAGCTTGTCTTGATTTGTGTGAGTAATGTCTACAATAGTATCGAATTGAAATCCAGTGCTGAGTGTGTCGTGGTTTTGAGGGATGCCGGCAAGGACATTCTCAAATGCAGAAGAATCTATTCGATTCTCCTTATCCTTGTGCATGCTAAAATCTTGCCATTCCTTGGGGATCACCAATGCGAGAAGCTCCCCCGTATATTCACCATTGGTACGGGGAGTTGAAATTATATGCTCGTCATCCATATCTTTTGATGAAAAGGATAAAGCCGTGCAATACGATAGAGATGTTCTCGATCGCAAGAGCGAAGGTTGATCATGCTGTGCTGAGCTCATATCTGATTTCTGTCTTTCCGTGTACCAGTTTTGTCGAAGTGATGATAGGTGAACAAAACTTGTCAATAGTTTCATCACTCGTTTGATTTGTATGATTTTTTATGTTTCTTCTTTTGTTGCTTGGAGCTTGGATGCTTGTCGCTTGTTTTGCTTGTCGCTTGTCGCTTGTTTGTTGCTTGTTGCAGCAAAAGCAAGCATGTTGCACCTCTTGTTGATGCTTTAAAAAACCGCGCAATCTTGAATTGTATGACGTCACGAAAGGATGTCTGATTATTGGATGGCAACCTTCCACTTGTTGGCTTTTTAATAGCATCTAAAAACTAAAAACACATCGCCTTGGTTGGACCGATAGACTGAACTACGCTGCACTCAGATAGATAAAACAATCCTCACTGACATACCTGCGAAGGGAAGAAAGAAAATATGCGTCTTTCTCTCATTTCGATACTTGTGATTGTTCAGTGCGAAGGAGCAAAATTTGCTGGAATTCGAGCAAAATTTGCTGGAATTCAAGTGCCAGCAAACTTTACACCTCCATCTATCAACTTTAAACCTCCGTCCGTTGACCTATCCTCTGTTCGTGGACATGTACAGTCCATTCGTAGATCATTGCAAAGAACATCTCTGCCATCTTTCCTGGGGCCAGTAAAGGCCATGCGTAGATTTCTGCAAAGACCGACTCTCGCGACCATTCTTCAGGATAGAATTCTTGAATTAGATAGGAAAGTAAGAGCTGGCAAAGAGGAAGCGCGGCAATTGCGTGTGTTGCTCAATGAGCAACGCAACGAAAGACGCAAGAGAAAAACTACTGATGTCAAACGTTCTGTGGAGGTAGAGAATGTTTTGAAGGAACAAATTAGTGTGCTGAGCTCAAGACTTGAGGAACTGAGTGGAATAAAGGGAGAGATGGAAGCCCTACTGAAGCAGGAAAAAGCACATGTCGTGGAACTAGAACAGATGCTTGAGTCGGAACGTGAAGAAAAACAAGTTTTGCTTCAGAAACATCGTGATGAACTTGACGAATTGTATAACAAGCTGATGGGGAAGCTTGAAGACCGTTCAAATGAAGTGGAGCAAGATAAGAAGACAATTGCAAAGTTGACAAAAGAACTTGCGGATGTGAGAAAAGAGGCCCAACAATCTCTGGATGCAGAAATTGTAAAGAACTTGAAGCTGGATAAGAAACGCGAGGAGATTCTACAAATAGAAAAAGCGAAAAATCTACAACTGGAAAAGGAACGTCAGGAAGCTCAAGATGCAGTAGAGAAAGAAAAAAATAAGATGAGAAAACTTGTGAAGGTCCTTGCAGAGAAGGAAAAACAAGAAGTTGCATCATCATCAAACTTTAGCACAGGGGTGTCTTCTAGTGTATCTTCTAAAAGACCAAAAACGACAAAGGTCTCCAGACATCGGGGAGGTGTGCCTTAGCACTTTTCGATGGCTTTAATAATAGCTCTAAGTGATTGCTCGTTACTTTTACATCTTTTACTTTCTTTTTCTCATAACCTTAGCTGTTCCCAAAGAGATTCTTGATAACATTTAAATTTGAGTTGGTACTGTCGTGCGGAGGATTTATCGCATCTGAAACGTCATTCATCTGACCTTCGGGAGGTGAAAAAACTATTTCGTTTATGTTCTCGAAACAATCGTTGTGAAAGCCATTTTTAAACGGACCTGCACATTCAGCGGATTTATGATCTTCACCTGGCGTGTACCCACGTTCCATGTCGAAATTGTATTCGTTGTAGGAAGCCTCTTGCGTAAAAACATCAAGTCCGTTAAGTAGATCATCGGGCATTGCATTTTTGTCGTCATCATAATCATAGTGTCTTTTGTTGCCGTACTCCATTGTAGCATCTTCATTGTCACTACCATCGTCTTGTGTTTCGGGAATAATGCTACCACCCTCCATAGATTCTTCTTCTTGAGGCTGATCTAGAGCATCGGAAAATTCCTTGCTTGACTCGGCCTTATGTTCCTCTTCTGCCGCAACAGAGGCGTCAAGAGTGATCGATTCTGATGGATTGACGAAGTGTCTGCCGCTTTTTAAATCAGATTTCTCGAGCTCGAGAATACCTGGTTGTGCCACTTCACCTTGAATATCGTCCTTTGATTGATCTAGATCTCTACCTTCCGGTATCGCTGCCTCGTTATCATAGGTTTGGTCGATGGACATATCCGTCTGTTCAGCTTCAGGAGCTTCCTGCTGTAACGTATCACCGCAACTGTCGTAATTCAATGTATCAACCTGCTCAGTTTCGGGTATGACTATCTCTATTTCGTAGACATAATTTTCGCCCTCTATCGTTTTCGTCTCTTTAGCTGCAAGAGCTTCCGACTCTGTTGATGTGGTTTGGCATCTGTCCTTGGGTGGTGGTGATCTTTCAGCATCAGCTAAATCTGTTTCGGTTGTATTGGATTGGCTTTTATCATATGACGATCCTGTGTCAGCATATTTCCGTATCGGAAGTGGAAGAACGGAAGACCAGAGGAGGAGGGCTACCTGCGCTTCGTCTAAGTCTTTATCACTCCCACATTCACGATTAATTCCGTTAGCCCGCATGGCTTTTCTGACGTCCTTGATAGATTCGAAGTTGCTTTGACTATTGCTGATGCAGTCAACAAAGCATGTACCGTCTACAATCCTTGCACCAAAGTTCTCACAGAGTACGTCAAAAGCATCAGTGTCATTGAAAGATGATCCTCCAAGAAGATGTTCAAAAATCTCAATGCTATTTGTTTTGTCGAGTGCATATTTAGAGACTCTTTTCGGCATATGAGTAAGAGAAATGAAGCGAGATAGAAGCCTCAACTCTTGAGAAGAGAGAGAATCATATGCCATTGTGGGAAGGCCCTCCTGACAAAAATGAAGTCGCATTTCCTCTACGGTACCCCACACACGACCATTCCATGTATAATCTTTGGACCCGTATTTCACTCCACTTTTTTTCAGTAGCTTCCATACATCTTTCATGAAGGTTGGGATTTTCTCATGTAGCCACCAAGAGTCTGCATGCCCTTCGATAGAAAAGGGTTCAAAGCTTAGGTCTTCGCTGGATGAATCAGAAATGATGTCTTCTTTTGGACTATCAGGTTGAGAGGATAATACTTGAACAGGAGACTCTCTTGCGACAGATGGACTGGAATGGGGAGATGGCGCCTCGCTTGCGATAGATGGACTGGGATTGGCAGACGATTCGCTTGCCACAGACGGACTTGAATGATTTGTTAAACACTCTTCATGGTGCTCCTCTGCATACTTGACAGCATCAAACTCGTTCAGGAAATAGTGTTCTCCTAAAGAAGTATCTATAGACGGTGAGAATCCTGGACGAATGTAGTACCAGTCATGAAGCACATTTCCCCTGGCCTTTTTGACACGCCAATCTTCTTTCAGTTGAAGACTTTTCCATGTTACCTCCTTTTTTGGAGATTGATATGCTGTCTCTGATGGCTTCGAACAAATACTACCTTCTTCAATATCTCCTAGCTTCTTCTGACGCGTAATTTGTATTTTTTTCGATGACAACTCAACATTATCCAATGATGAGTTGTTTTCAAATATATTGTCAGCCTGATGAGGACTGGGAGATAGAGAAGATTTAATCTGGACAGAAGACTCGCTCGTAACCGATGGACTCGAATTTTTTCTCACAGTGTACTCAAGTTGCTTTTTTGCGTAATCAACAGCTTCGCGCTCGTTGAGAAAGTAGTGCTCTCCCAAATTGCCTTTCGATGGTGAGAATCCTGGACGAATATAGTACCAGTCATGAAGTTTGTTGTACTTCCCAGCTGATTTTACTGCCCAACCCTCGACCTGAAGATCACTCCAAGTGAATGTGACAGGTGATGGAATCGTCATCTTTTGTGCCTTGCCCCAAGTTCGACCAACGTCGTCATTTTTGCGCTTCTTCTTTGCAGCCCATTTAGATTTTTTTGGCATAGTCTTCATTAACGAATTATGATGCTTCTTCCTATCCATTTTTTGGCTGGATGACTTTACTTTTTTCAGACGCTTCTTCGATGGTTTCTCGACACTGACAACAATATTCCTCTGTGATGACGAGCGTGAAGGTTTTTCACCTTTCCACCCGAAATCTTCTTTAGCGATCTTCTTCGCATCTTCTTCGTACACATGACCAGCACCATAGTCGCCTTTAAGAGTGGCAGCTTCAGGTCTCATGTAACAAAGCTCACCACCCGGACCTGCCCTTACTGTCCACCCATGGGCTTGCATATTCTGCCAAGCTAGCATCCATGGCATATACCCTGCGATGGACAAATTGACATTTTCATTTGCACATTCATCCTCGTCCTTGAACTCAAACACATCACTAGATCTCTTAGTTTCGACAATCATTGGCACATCCATTTCTTCATCATGCGCCTTCTCTATGCCACCGTTGGTTGCGTCATCGACCATTCGTTCATCTTCGCTTCCATTGTCCTCTCCAAATTCAATGGCGTCGTCTTCGTCACTTCCTTCCATCTTGGCGTCACTTTCTTCACTGCTGGAAGTTTCTGCCTCCTGGGTCTCTCCTACCCATCCGTAATTGTCTTGCATGTATCCCTTGATCTCATCTCCGTGACCGCAAGTATCGGTAGGAAAAAAATCTTCTCCGACTAGACCTCCCTTGAACTTTCGGCCAGGTTTCAGTAAAATCTTGTCGTATTCAATATTACCATTTAGCCACTTCCAACCATTTCGTCTGAGGAATGCAAAGACTTTGTTCCACTTCACATAAGGATCAAGGTTAAACACTAGAGGGGGGTCGATATCAGGGTTTGGAACATCCTGGCTCTCGCTAAAAGTTTCAGGAGAAGAATCTTTTCCGTATTGAGGATTCGAAGTAGGTGTTGTCTTATGGATAAATTCACTTCCGCCATCAGCATTGCTGCTCCTTTCATCTGAGCTACTTTCAACCTCTTCATTCTGATTGTCTTCATCATTACTATCTCCTTCTTGGAAACGTGTATTGTCATTGCCAAAGTCGTCTTCGATGGCCCTGACACTAGAGGGTTTTTTCTTATCTTCATGGCTAACAACATCACTAGTCGATGCGTACTGGCCGGTATTCGTATCGAGGTCGGGAGACACTTCTCGATTAAATGGCGATGATTGATCAATAGAACTACCAGGACTGCCAATTGCTTCACTGACTATGCTCATCATACGGCGAACAGCCTGACCAAGTTTATCAAACTCGCCCAGCTCTTTATCTAAATTCAAATAAAACTCATTCATGTTATCATAGAAATTGGCAACCCGCTCTTTTAAATCTTCGGCACGACGAAATACTCGGACGCGGTGCTTGTTGCCGTAAAATGTAAGAGCCACTTTATGATCATTTTCAAGTCCATTCTTGAACTGTAGCAAAAGAAATTTTGCCTTGAACTTTTGATTGTCTTCTCCAGTGGAAAATAAAATTAGTTAGATGGGAAAGATGCCAATGGCAGTTAATACTGATCAATTGAAGTTGGGTCACGAGATACTCACCAACGTCTTGAATAAGTTCTGAGAAGCTTTCGTATTGCACTGCAGGCCACCACATGACCGAACCGGTGCTCTCGCTGCTTGGTTGTTTGACCCAACGGAGTCTAGACTCTATTGAGATTTTCTGTCCAAGCTTCATTTCAGCCTTGACTTCATCAGTAGACACAGGTTTGTTAATTGATTCCACGGCATCTGCCCTCGTGGCTGCGGTAGTTTCAGTCATGTTTGCTTATATCAAGTATTATGTTCAATAATGCAGTATCGTAGGCAGTGGGCAGTACGTAGATAGTGGGTTGATTAGAATGGACTTGTGTTTGAACCTGTTTGAACAAGAAATTTCGTGAATGTGTTCATGGTATGTTTTTCAAGTAGCTTTGGCGTAGGAAAGATGGCGCTCTGCTCAACGCGCCATACGCGCACTTCGACATCCAATCAAAGCAATTGTAGGTTGTACCATCGTAGGCCTTTCTGATGATAGATCCACTGCCACTCGCCACAAGCCACAAGCAGCAAGCAGCAAGCAGACAGACAGCAGACAAGACGACAAGAAGAAGACAAGTAAAAGAATACATATATATATATGTATTGTAATACGTTGTACGTGATAAGTAACGCATAGACGGTTTCGATGATATCACGTCCTGCAAAAGATTGAAGAAAATGCAGAAACTGGAATCAAATGGATTTTCCAGCAATCCAAGCAGTATCATCAATGGAGTAATCTTCCGTAGGACAATTAGAGCATCGTATGCTTCTCTTGATTTAATAAAAGGTGACACTCATACCACAGTTCTTGTACAATTTCATCAAATCAAGGGGCTCGCTTCCTCTAGATCATACATCCGAAGAGAATGCAAGCTTGGTACCGAGATTGAACTGTCCGGAGATTGGGTAGATGGTAGATTCCATGTAGACATCGTGGAGCAAGATGGGAAATATCTTAGATTGAGCATTCTTCAGAAACAAAAACTGGATATGATCGCATGTCAAAGGGCTCGTGAGAAATTCTATCCTTCTTGCAATAAACAGAAGGCCAAGCCAGACTTTGATCAGGTGGATAATGATTCGATGTCCAAGAAGAAACAAAAGAAGAATGAAGGGAATACAGGGCATGGAGGTGGCATCGGGAAGAGACGACAGGGTGAAATTGTAAGAGACTTTTTGATGAGGCTTGTCGTGAAGCAATTTGAAAAGAAAGGTGAAGTCGATAATGTAAAGGTTGACACAGAAATTTCTAATCGAAGCATGAGCACCGCTGATCGAATGGTGATCCTAGATCATAATGATGTTGACGAAAGAACCATACATCAAGCTACTGAATTTCTCAACCGTGGGTCAGGAGTCATGGATGTAGCAGGAGGAAGTGGCCATGTCTCTCTCGCTTTGTCACTCAAAGGGATCAGATCTACAGTTATTGACCCGAGGGAAACTGTCGGAAAACTGCCAGCGAGGGATCGAAAAGCCTTGAAGAAGGCAATCAAAGCAAAGCAGAATAGTTTCACGATGAAGGACAATGATGACAGTGGAGATATAATGGTCGTGCCTTCTCCTCCTCCAATTCAATTCGATGCTTTACGGGCATGGTTTGCGAAACGACCTGATGGAATTGACACTAAATTCAGAGAAGGTACCTCAAATTCAGAGGTTCTCGATTCTGCGAAAGGTCCCATTACAGTCTGCACAATGTGCTCTCCAGATAATTTGTTGTCTTCGTGTTCGGCCATTGTTGCCCTACACCCAGATGAAGCGACAGGGGATATTGTCGATTTTGCCGTGAAACACAGGTTGCCGTTCTTAATCGTGCCTTGTTGTGTCTTCTCTAGATTGTTTCCATTTCGTTTCATACCTGCGAAGGATGCCAATGACCCTAACCAAAAAAAATTGGTGAGTACATATGAAGAGCTTCTTGCGTATCTTGTGGCCAAGGATGATAGCATCCGCATTTCGAAGCTCGATTTTGATGGTTCAAACCTTGCTATTTGGAGCACATTCCCCAACGAAGAGAGAAGGGAATCTAAATCGCTTGATATTTGAAGCATCTACAAAGATGTTTAGAGTTCATCTATTATAGAAATTAGAAGAATGTTCATGATCTGCGCAATGGGATAATATAACCAAGTACTAAACTAAGATTAAAGTAGATTTTGTCAAAAGTGAAACTTGGGGTGAGAAATACAATTTTATCTTCTTTACCGTACAGTTAGTAAATACATGTGTAGCATTATTCTTCGACTTTTGAAGTCCTCCCAATTGCAATCAGTGATACACTCTATATGGATTTCCCAGTATCCATTAGTTGCGCATAGGTTCTATTGATAGTCAATACAGCATTTATGAAAAAATGTACTGATATCCTGTCACCATAGCGAGCTACAAATAAAACAAGCAAAAAAGCTACAAAAAACAACCATCAGACGTGTGGTCAACCTTGATTACCATCAGTAGTCTCGAGTAGAAGACATAAAATAAAATAGAGTGTGTTTTAGAGCTGTTTTAACCTTGTTTTTTGTTTTAGATTTTAAAAGATATACCTTCATCCATTCCTTCAGGGATAGCAATATTTCGCCAACCCAACCCAACAGAGTCAGCGTGCGAGTAGCGAGCGTGCATTTTCCCAACCTTACGTGTACGTCAGTCACAACAGAGAGCCAATGATATCTGTTCAAGTTTACATACGTAAACGTATTGTTTCGCGGTTAAAAAAATGATTGGTTTTGTTCGTCTCCTTGGTGCGCATTTCCGGATTTCCAATCTGACAGCAAAACCCCTTTCTCACTTTTTTGTCAAAGCAATAATTGAATCAAACCTATCATGAAGCTCGCCATTGCCCTTTCTCTCGTTGCTGGAGCTGCTGCTTTCACCACCAATGCCCCACGTGCTTTCACCAGTGTTAAGTCTGTTGAGTCCAGAATCAACACGTGAGTTCCATTTTTGCATTGGATGGTGTTTAGAATCTTCTATTATTTGATATGTATGGTATTCTACGGTATATCATATCGTTACATTTTTTATGTTCGGCTGATACGTTAAATGAACTCTTTACATTCCAACACACAATTTCAAAGGATCTAGATTTCACGAAAAATTTCGTGAAAACGTATCAACAACGTCTTTCGAATGAGGATATCATGACAAAGATTATGCACTTGGGAATGCGCACTGATACGAATGCACATATTATGATTGTAGCACAACTCTTTCGACGAAGGAAACATTGCTAATTTGAACTTTGTCGCTAATTGTTCCTTTGTTGCTTACATGAAAATGTATAATAGTGGACTTGAGATGGCCAAACAGGTTCCCCACGGAGGACAGCTTATTGACCTTATGGTCAAGGATGATGCTGCGAAAGAGGCTGCTATCGCAGCTTGTACCGCTGAAGTTCAGCTTTCTCCCCGTCAACTCTGTGACGTTGAGCTCATTAGCAACGGAGGATTCTCCCCTCTTACTGGATTCATGGACGAAGCTACCTACCAGTCTGTCGTAGAGAAGATGGAGCTTACCGATGGACTTATCTTTGGACTTCCCGTTGTATTCGACACCAATTCTGAGGATCTTCAGCCAGGTATGACTGTTCTTCTCAAGGATGGTGACAGGGCTATTGCTACTGTTGAGTTCACTGATAAGTTCCTCCCTAACAAGCCCCTTGAGTGCCTCAAGTGCTATGGAACTTCTCAAATTGAGCACCCAGGAGCACTTATGGTTGCTACCGAGCGTGGAAAATACTACATGGGAGGAAAGATCACTGGACTCAACGCCCCTCTACGTGATTTCCCATGCAAGACCCCTGCAGAGGTTCGTGCTACCCTTCCTGAAGACAAGGATGTTGTCGCATTCCAATGCCGCAACCCCGTCCATCGTGCTCACTACGAGCTTTTTACCCGTGCTCTTGACGATGCGCGTGTTGGAGAGGGTGGAGTTGTTCTTGTACACCCTACTTGTGGACCAACTCAGGCTGATGATATCCCTGGTGATGTTCGTTACAAGACCTACCTTGTGTTGAAGGAGGAAACTGAGAACCCCCGCACTTTCTGGGAGTACCTTCCTTACTCCATGCACATGGCTGGACCCCGTGAGGCTATTCAACACATGATGATCCGTAAGAACTTTGGATGCACTCACTTCATTGTTGGACGTGATATGGCTGGATCCAAGTCTTCGATCACTGGAGACGACTTCTACGGTGCTTACGAAGCTCAGGATATTGCGAACGAGATGGCAGAGAGACTTGGAGTAACCCCCGTTCCTTCCCTCAATCTTGTATATACCGAGGAAGATGGATACTGCACTGATGAGGAAGCTAAGGCTAAGGGACTTGACATCAAGAAACTTTCTGGAACCAAGTTCCGCCAAATGCTCAGAGGAGGAGAGGAGATCCCTGAATGGTTCGCCTTCAAATCTGTCGTGAAGGTACTCCGTGAAAACCAATAGATTGTTTATTATTTTTCTGAGAAGGAGAACAATGACAGAAATCTGGTTTGTTCTGCATTGTTTAGATTAGAGGTTTCGGATTAAATTAAAATTTGCTCGCTGACAAAATATGTTGCTGTCATTAATATATAGCATTCACTGCACACTAAGACTACTTCTTCATAAAAAGTCACTGCATGTTATAGCAGATATAACAAACAGTCTATATCTTTTTCATTTCTGCTGCTCTCTCTAGGTAGCTTAGAGAGTGGGGCTGAGTGCGGCAGAATTTTATCCAAAATGGTTGATTATTTGGGATAATGTCATCGTATAAGTATGTACCCGCAAGGAGGAGTCTTGCGCGTTGCGCGTCACAAGTTTAAAGTAGGACCATGAACTTTTAGCAAGATTTTGGACTTGCTTCCTGAAAGCTTTATTTAACGCAACCCGATTCCAGAACCGATTCCAGAATTGGATTCATAAATAAACAAACAAACGAATGGCAACCAATCACTTCCTCAAATCCTTTCTTGGAACAGCTCCTGTAGCCTCGTTCGAGCGACGCCAGCTCTATGATGAAGACTTCCTTGAGTCCAACTGTGAGCAACCGTTTGATCCATACACTAACATCGACAACTTGGATTGGACCGTCTACATGAGTTTCATTTTCTTTGGTGCAACGCTCTTGGCAGGCATCGCAGTATGGATGATCTCAGAGAGGAAGCAAGCTGATCGATACATGGCTAGTTTCTTTATAATGATTTCGCTATCGTACGGCTTACTTCCAGGTGTAGCCCGAATGCTTGTTGTCAAGATATCGGGGGGGGTCGTGGCTACAATTCCCATAAGAATTGGATTGGTTGGATTTCAAGTTGCCCACATGCTTCTAATGTATGTAGGGATCAGATCAATTAGTGGTAAATTATCAGCTAGAGATTTGTGGTTAGTCATCAATGTGCTTGCGATCATTTGTGCTTTGCTCAATCTCGCGCGTATTGTCCTATTGGTTTCATTTATCATCAGTCTGTTCATGGTATGTGTGTTCATGTTCCAAGCAATAAAGAAGGATCCGAAGGTATGGATTAAAGCACTTGCCATGATTTTGGGTGTCGCTTCTTCTATCATCAGCTTAGTCCTCGCACCAAGATGCGGCAATGAAGGATATGAGAAATGTTTTGAGGATTGCCCATTGCCTAATGCCAAAGTGTTCAGTCATAATGCATTGCAATTAGGAATCCTTACAGTTTCATTGTTGCTATTGGCTTTTGGAGAGTTCCTCGTTCCTGCTTCTTCGTTGTTTGTCGATATGGTTGTTGGCACAAGGCGTCAAAATAGGAGTTCACCCAGTCCTGCCAGGCTTGAACCCGTAGAGGAAGAGGATTTTGATGACAAAGGATCAATCAATCCATGAATATGCAATTTAGGAGCTCAAGTCTACACGCTTGTTATTAAAAGTATCAGATTTATGCAATGTAAAATGTAATCAATGTTCTCAATTAAAGATAAAGTACCTGGTATTATAATCTATCTGATTTTCATAAAGAGAAAAAAAATCACTTGCCCTCCTGGTTTGATCTAAAACCTAAACCTTGTTTTCTGCAAGAGGCTTCTTTTCTTCAGTAGTTGTGGTGTCCATTTTCTCCTTGCCGCCAGGGATATCATTGGAAAAGAAGAAAACACTAGTCAAAATAACAACCCCTCCTACAATGAATTGCACGGTTAAGGGAGTTCCAAATAAAATCATGCTGCACATGGTGGAAGTCACTACGCTAACTCCAGTTGCCAATCCCTTCAAAACATTGTCAGCATATTTGATGATGGCAGCAACCAACAATCCTCCTCCAGCTTGCAGGATCGCAACCGTCCATACCCAAGAAGTGAATCCGTGAGCGAAAGACTTTGCTTGATCAGCCTCGTTGATTCCGTAGTTTGAATAGTTATTGAAAAGTGCAATACATACGCTAAAGAATGCCATTTGAATATTTCTCATCCAAAGACTGACAGGAGCCTTGGTCTGAGTTCCATCGCTGATTGGTTTCTTCAAAACCTTTTCAAAATATACTCCTGCAAGAGCTGAAGATAGACATGCACAAGTGACAGCAACAAGTCCGGTGAACATGTTTTGGTCGGGATATTCGTCTGCGTTAGGTGCCTCCTCTTGAGCTCCAAGAACTACGATTGCAACACCAACTCCAAGGGTGGTGAGACAAAGCCACTGTTTGACAGAGTATCTCCTCTGAAGCATAATCACGGATACAATTGCAGTGGTGAGCAATTTCGACTGGTATGTGACCTGGAAAAGGGGTGCAGAGAGATTACTCAACGCAACATAAAGCAGAGTATTTTGCAAGAGATACAAGAGACTTGGAACAATAATCTTGAGAGCGTCGAGTGGTGCATCGAGGATATTCTCCTGGATGCTCTCAAGCAAGTGTCCATTGGTAACTTTATATTCTAGAACACAGGAACAGAATAATTTCATTGCCTCGCAGATGAGAATGAGATGATTGACAACATACAGTTCTTCTGTGGTCTTAGAATCACGAGTGTAACGGCCGATAAGCACTACAGCCGAGTTCTGCAGGACCATGAGGGCGAGCAGACTCAGGCGGAAGAAGTTACTGTTTGTGTTGAAGCTTGGAATCATTTTACCGTTTTGAATATTCTTTTTTGAGAAGCCAACCATACAGACAATTCAATGTGATTTCCTAATGCCAGAGTCCAGTTGTGAGGGAAGAACAATCAACAGAAAAATAATGGATAACGGTGGTGTCCGGTGTTTTTCAGTTTGCAAATGACCTTCGTAGTAGCTTTGGTCAATAACCCTCCTATCTTTACTGTCATTTTCAATTTTGTGAGGCTGTTTTCACACGAACGGCTCTATTTGTCGGAATGGGATTAAGTACTTTGAATTCTGAAATCATTGATCATTATGGTTATCATTCTCACTCATTACTAATTATCGATAATGTGTACGTTCAATATAATGCAAACTGGACGGTAAGAAGGTCTGAACACAAAATGACAGTCACATTTATTTGTAGTGTAGTTGGAGTCATGTAATATCAAAAAGACGAGTCAGTGAATATTGATCATTTACTTTTGAGCAGGCGCAGGAGGAGTACCGAATCCACCACCTCCTGGAGTCTCTATCCTTAAACGATCTCCCGCATTGATAGTTGTACTGCATTTTCCTCCTATGTTAATGATCAGTCCATCGTTCTTGATCATTAAATTTTTCCCGCATTGAGCCGGGGAGCCTCCATCCATTCCGTAAGGCTGAAGAGTTCGCCTTTCGCTCAAGATGCTCATAACGAGTGGACGCAACGGTTCAATCTCACGGATAACGCCATCTCCTCCCTTATGCTCGCCTTCTCCTCCACTTCCATCTCTTAGTGAAAATTCGCGGAGAAGCACAGGATATCTCCTCTCCAATATTTCAGGATCCGTAATTCTGGTATTGGTGCAATGAGTGTGCACCCCACTGCGCCCTTCCCAAGCAGGTCCAGCACCTGCACCACCCGCAATTGTTTCATAATAACCAAACTCCTTTCCTTTCGTTTCATCGCCGAACGTTAAGTTATTCATACAACCTTGGCTTGCAGCGCAGGCCTTGAATGCTTTGAGAACTACGTCTACGACACGCTGGCTTGTGAGGACATTTCCGCCCACGACTCCTGCGTCGTCCGATGGATTGAGCAGGCAATGCTTTGGAATGTTAAACGTGATGGGAGCAAGGCAGCCTTGGTTGAGAGGAATATCTTGTGCCACCAAGGAACGAAGAGAGTAAATCACAGCAGAATATGTTACAGCTGGTGGAGCATTGTGATTTCCCAAAACTTGAGGACCAGTTCCTGTAAAATCAAACATCGCACTGCCAGTCTCTTCGTCAATTTCAATTGTCAATTTGATGGGAGTTCCATCATCCATATAATCAATAGCTTCTGACCTTGATCCGTTTTCCTTTGCAAAGTCCTTCAACATGGCACGAACAGATAGCTCAGCGTTGCGCTGGATGAAATGCATATATGCGTCGATGGTCCGCAGTCCAAACTCTTCTACCAACTCTTTGAGAAGGCGAGTACCAGAGTTATTGGCAGCAACCTGTGCACGTAAATCGCTGAGATTATCGTTCAAGTTGCGTGTTCCAGTATTTCCAGGAATCTTTCCTGGAGACTTGAGGATCTCTGTTATTCCTTCTTCTTGAAATGCGCCATCTCGGACAAGCTTAAAGGCAACAATCATTGCGCCTTCATCTTCTAAGCATTTGCTATGAGGAGGCATCGATCCCGGTGTTATTCCCCCAATATCAGCATGGTGTCCACGGCTTGCGAGAAAGAAAATCAATTTACCATCGTGAAATACAGGAGTAATTACCGTGATGTCAGGAAGATGGCTGCCTCCTGCGAGTTGTGGATGGTTTGATACCAACACATCGCCTTCTTTTAGGCCTTCCCTTCCCTCGCTATTCCAATATTCAACTTGAAATGTCACAGCGCTCTGCATTGCACCTAGATGGACTGGAATATGAGGAGCGTTGGCAACTAATCCACCATCAGAAGTAAATAAGGCGCAAGAAAAATCTAGCCTTTCCTTCATGTTTACCGAAATTGCTGTGCGTTGTAGTGTACGTCCCATTTGCTCTGCTATGCCCATGAATCTGTGAGAAAATATTGACAACTGGACGGGATCTTCAACAATCTCTTCGCCCTCTGATTCGTCATTGTCCTTAATATGATATGCGTCTACAGTGATATCCAGATCACCATCGGATGTAACTAGCGCTGTGCATCCAATTTCGAGAACGATGGTGCTAATACTCTGAACAATAATTGCAGGTCCTGGTATTTCATGACCAGGTTTCAAATCGTCAATGCTATAAATGTTTGCATCTTCCCATCCGTTTTCAAAATATGTTTTCTGCGTATCCATAGGTTTAGGTGCTCCGAGAGATGGGACGGGTACGCAGTCTTTAGGATTAGAACCTTGAACAACTGCGCGAACACGGTAGTCATCAATCAGGATGTCTCTACCCTCAAGCTCAAAGCCAAATTCTCTTCTATAATGAGCTCTGAAAGCATCTGCGTAAGGCAAATGATCGTTCTTAGTGTCCATTCTCTCTTGGATCATAACTGCGGTATCCGTACCCTGATAACGAAGATTTATATATTTTTCCATTATAATGTCTTCGTTGGAGTATCCTTGTCCAATCAAACTGTCTGTAGCCTGTTGAGCTAAAGATGTCAATCGCTCTTCTCTTGAAGATGCAGAAGGGTCGTCTTTCGCTCTTATGGGATCGCTATACTCGTACACAGCAGCTGCTGGCTCTTGTTGTTCATTGACAGCATCAGCCATGGAAAGTCCATATGCTGATAATACACCTCCATACCTGTGAACAAATACTTTAGTCATACCAAGTGCCTTTGCCATTGCACAAGCGTGCTGAGGACCAGCGCCTCCAAAACACGCAAGCCTGTGTGTGGTAATATCATACCCTTTCATTTGGGTTAAATTTCGAATGGGTCGGCACATAGCTTCGTTTGCGACTTTTAAAAATCCGTATGCGATTTCTTCCACAGTGTACTGCTGTCCCTCTTCTGTATCGCGAAGTTTGGCGAAACCCTTCCGTGCTCCTTCTAAATCAAGAGGTTCATCCTCCTTCGGACCAAATATCGAGGGGAAATATTGAGGTAGCACACGTCCAAGGACTAGGTTTGCATCAGTCACTGCTAGATGACCATTTTTCCTGTAACATACTGGTCCGGGGTGAGCTCCTGCTGACTCTGGACCGACATAAAACATTCCACTTCTCAAAAACAATCGACTTCCACCCCCAGCTGCAACTGTGTTTATGTCTAGTTGTGGTGCTTGAATCGAAACGCCTGCAGTGATTGTTTCGAAGACCAATTCCAAGGATCCATCATAGCGACTAACATCTGTGCTCGTGCCACCCATATCGAAGCCGATAACTGGCATGGTAACTTCATCTGTGTCACCTGTCGTTTTGCGAAAAGCAGTCTTTGCATAACCCTGAAGTGCAATTGGAAAAGAATAATTAGCGAAGTATAGTGTTGTGTTGCACATGATCGCAATTTTGTTAACTTGGACTTCCTAAACTATGGCACTTGGCAACACTTACAATTACCCCTCCTGCTGGACCGCTCAAGATCGCTTGATGGCCACCAAAATCATCTACTGGAGTCAATCCACCATCACTCTTCATGAATGTCAGCATAACGTCATCTAACCCTTGATCAAATCCCTGGCGAAAGCTTGATAGGTAAGCACTAATCTTAGGAGTCAAGTATGCAGCAGCACATGCAGTATGCCCACGATTAACAAGCTTGACCATAGGCATCACTTTAGAACTCATGCTAACTTCAGTAAAACATCCCATTTCCTCTGCCAATTTCCCTAAAATTTTCTCATGCTTATCATAGGTATAAGAATGTGCTAGCACGATTGCAAGACTTTTGATACCCTCCTTCTGGAATTCTTCCAATTGCTTTTTAACTGCATCCATATCGGGTGGTTTCATATCAATCACCGTTTCACCTGTCAATCCCTGAAACCTTGATCCATATCCAGCTTTGGGAGAACCAAGTGCGTCCATCTTTGGAACTGCATAATCATTTATAGCATCTTTGTCCTCATCGAAAAATTGAGCGAGCATGACCCTCTCATCGACCTCCTTGACATCTTCGTACAACAATTTTGGCATGGCACAAGTTAAATCAAAAATATCTTTCCTAGACTGATTCCCAATCTTTAGCAAATCCTTGAATCCCTTGGTAATCAACAATCCCATTCTTTCCCCCTTTCGTTCCAATAATGCATTTGTGGCTACTGTGGTTCCCATACGAATGGATCCAATCATACCTGTATAAACGCTATCACCACGTTGGTAGTATCCTTCATTGACATTTTCCATGTCAAAGTCGTGGAGGATGCGACGGATTCCTTCGGTTGGGGCATCGGGGTAATTGTCTGGATCCTCAGAGAGGAGTTTACGAACAATTTCTTGTTTATTTGGGAGGATGCAGTGAACATCTGTGAACGTTCCACCGCGATCGATGGAAAAAAGAAATTTATTTTGCTTCTCATTGGACATTGACATATTGAGTTGTGAACGTGAGGATGCGTTGCTGCTGCTAGTAGGATGCGATGAAATGGAGAAAGCGTTTGATTGAATTTTATGAGAGAGAACAACGAGAAGGGCGAGTACTGATGATTGCGGTGTTTTCATGAGACGATGGGTTCAATGAATGGTCTGCACATCTATGATTTATAATGGTAGTGTAGCTTTGTTGATTTGTGGTGGGTAGATGTGTGATGGGTGGAGAATCCGGCGGAAGGAGAATTTGATCTTTTGGCTGCTTTTGGATCGTGTTTTGGTGGCATTCTCAATCTCCTTTAGTTGGGTTGGGAGATGTGGTTTGAAACAGTTTAAAGTTTGAAACCATCATCACCAATCACCACCACCGTCGTGTCCATCGGCAAATAATTAAATAATGAGTATCACAGCCCAGTTTCAGCGGTGTAGCAAACGAAAAAAATACATGATGGGCGCAACATGAGCACTCGTAGTAGCAATAATTATATTCTGTGAACTGTTGACTTGGATGATTTTCGAAGCAGTTGTGATGAGTTAACTATTTGGGATAAAAGAGCAATAATAAAAATTATCTCCTTGGTTACTTGTCCACTGCTGTCTGTTCAATGTGTAGAATTCTACGCAATTTGAGTGCCAGTAAAACAATCTAGATGATGTACACAGTTGAGCCTTGAGCTGTTCTTTTTTGTATGGTGAAAATTTAATTCACCCAGTAATCAGCTGTGATATAGATTGGCTTGCAAGAACATTAGAATGATGCATTCACCTTTAGCATGATCTACGATACACAGAGGCCCGAACGGTTTGAAGCACATAGCAAGCATGCTATCAATCATTAATTCAGAAAATGTAAAGTTACATTACCATGCCTGTGGAGAGACAACTCTATCATAAAATACACGAACTGAACTTCCTTCCCACTGTGCCATAAAGTATCCCTTATAGCCCAAAACACTAGGATCATCCATTATCGGCATTTGTACGCCATCTCTTTGCATCACCTCGAACATCTGACTCAGATCAGCAGTGCTTTCGGGTATGTATGCTTGAAAGGAGCGTGTTGGTCCATCATAACACATCCAGGGACTCTGAAAAGGCCCACCAGCTGGAGGTTGCACCTTCACGATAAATTCTTTGTCCCCGTGTACATTTTTTGCAGTGGGTGCCTTCCTAAATCGATTTCCTCCTTTCTCATACAATTCTTCTCGTGCCTTCTTATCAGCCCCCCGAATTGTCATGTTTCCAAATCGATCAACAGATGTATGGACTTGGTTGTCCTTTAGTTTCGGTTCCGAGTCCTCGATATCAAAAACAATACTTTTGCGTGACCCTGTCGCATTTCTCTTTCCGCATATCTCTTTGTGACCTGACTTCCAATGCTTTATCTGCACACATAAATGGACGTATGTTATCAATGATTAGTTTCCTTCGGGAAAGCTGCGATGATTACGATTGGAAACAAATCAAAAGCTTACCTGGCATTTCCTACTGCAGTAATATGTCACCTTGCACCTGCTGCAACTCTTGAGGCTACCAGATGATTTAATAGCACATACTGCGCAGACATATGGAGCTTTCTTTGTGGACATTAATTGAGTAACTTTACTTGGAAATAGTAGAGAGTTATTGAACTTCCCGGCGGTAGTTGTTTCGCCCACTAGCGATGTTCCTCTTTGAAGCTGCTGGTGAGCAAAGTTGATTTCATCAAGCGATGCTGCAGTTATACTCATGATCCCACCCTTGAATAAATTTGCTATTTCTGGTGTCTCTCCTACCTCAGTGTACGCATATCTAAGAAAAAAAAGAGGAGGTGCACCGAGACTGCTTGACATATCCTGAGGATCTGCAAACTCGGATTGTCGCAAAACATCCTCCATGTCTTCCCTAGCTTCGTCGAGGCATGCCCTTAATGCCGTAACCTCCAGAAAGATCATCGCAGTTTCATCCTCGTCCCTAAAACAAAATTTCGTAACGCCTTCGTCATAATGATGTGCGAGATGTAGCATGCTATAATTCCATTGAATGGCTGGTGTGGTGCAATTTCGTAGCGTATCGTTATCTGCACCACCCGGCGCTGCAAATGCCGGCCTTGCCAGAGGGGGAACACAACAGCTGAATGACCACATCAGAGCTGACATTGTACCGTTAGAGCATTGTACTACCTCCTTTCTCGGATTGAATGGAGGCAGGTTTGATGCAACAAGAGCGGACATGACGTTGTTATGGTTGTAGAAGGTTGTACTTTGTACCCACATAACTTATAACGTCTCTAGTCTTTTTAGTTTGCGATTTGCGATGAAAAGTCAAATGAAATCTCAGATCTGCTCAGATTTTGATTTAAATAGGCATTTTAAATTTTCTGAAATTTTAGGTTTACGCGGGAACTCAGTAACGATGATAGATCTCGCTTCCTCCAGGCCGAAGGCCGAGCAACCTGAAGAAGAACAGTCTCCTACAGGGGACCTTCACCAAGTATCCCCCCCCCGGGGGAGACTTTTTCCAGCTAGGCTGACTCCTGCTGACTTCCAAAGGGGGATAGTTGGGAAATCCGCACGTCACATGCACTTTGT
>Ga0306864_1000344_pt1 | contig 22135 bp, 17 predicted proteins | sample AntRauTorckE5430_FD_190448 | JGI IMG/M metagenome (GOLD analysis project Ga0306864, IMG submission 190448) | Saline lake microbial communities from Rauer Islands, Antarctica - Metagenome Torckler E5 #430 (v2) (version 2) | ecosystem: Environmental > Aquatic > Non-marine Saline and Alkaline >...
CAGGCTGTCTACAAGGTGCGTGTCGCCGATGGTGGAGGTTTGGTTGACGAGGAGGGCGATGCGTTTGCCGCTTAGTTGGGGGAGGTAATCAGCAGTTTCCCAAGCAGCCGGGCGCAGCTCGGTAGGATCCTGTGGAGCGTTGTTTGCCTCACTTTGCTCCTTGGTCTGTTCGCTTTGCACCTGCGTTTGCGCCGCATTAGAAGTGCCGTTGTTGCCACAATTTGCGGTAAGTGCTGCGAGAAAAACAGAAAATATTAGTACCTTGGCCATCCTACTAGTAATTTAATCTTTTAGTACTGTCCCGCCATCTCTTTCAACTCATGAAGCAAAAGGAATACGCAATCATAGACGTGGAAACAACGGGTGGTAAAGCCAGCCGTTGTCGTGTTACCGAGATCGGGATTGTGGTCTTTGATGGTGAAAAGGTAATCGAAACTTACGAGACGCTGATAAATCCTGAAACCTGGATTCCCGCCGGGATTGTAGAGTTGACCGGGATTACCCAGGAAATGGTGAAAACCGCGCCGAAGTTTCAGGAGGTCGCCAAGCGCATTATTGAGCTGACGGAAGGCCGCATCTTCGTGGCGCACAACAGCCGCTTCGATTATGATTTTGTCAAGGAAGAATTCCGCCGCCTCGGCTACACTTATACCCGCAAACAACTGTGTACCGTTCGGCTGACGCGTAAGACTTATCCGGGCCTGAAGTCCTACAGTCTGGGCAATCTGGTTAAGCACTTCGGTATCCAGCTGGACAATCACCACCGCGCTCTGGCCGACGCTACGGCGACCACTGAGCTACTAAAATTCTGCCTTGCCGGACCGGACTCGGCAGAAGAGGTGCAAACGCTTGTAAATCGCGGCATCTCCGCCACCAAGTTGCCTCAAAACATGCAGCTGGAGCAGATTACGAACCTGCCCGAAGAATGCGGCGTCTACTATTTTCATGATGCGGACGGAGGCGTTATTTACGTCGGTAAAAGCATCAATATCCGCAGCCGGGTATCACAACATTTTAACGACCGGACGGGAAAGGGCAAGCTCATCGCCCGCCAGGTAGCCGACATTACCTACGAGCTGACCGGCTCGGAACTGGTCGCCCTGCTGCACGAAAGCGAGGAAATCAAACGGCTGCAACCCAACATCAACCGGGCACAACGGCGAAGTAAATTCGACTACGCCATTATCTCGAAGCTGAATAAGGATGGTTACCGCTGTTTCGATATTGTGAAGAACACTGCTCAAGTGAGAAAAGAGGAAGATGTGATCAGCGAATTTCCGACCCTAAGCCGGGCGAAAGGGCGGTTGAATTTTGTCAGGAAGCACCTCGAGCTCTGCGGCATCTTCACCAAGCTGAACTCCGGGAAAATCTGCTTCTACTACCACCTGAAGCAATGCCGTGGTGCCTGCTGTAACGAAGAGTCTCCGGAAGACTACAACGAGCGTGCAGGGGATGCCCGTCTCCTCCTCCGCAACGTCTTCGATTACGACTTCCTCCTCTTTGATCGCGGCCGGACGCACGACGAAGAAGCCGTGGTGCTGGTACAAGAGGGTAAGTACCGGGGCTACACCTACGTCTCCAAAACCGAAACGCTCGGCGTCGAGGAAATTGTGGAACGGGTGAAGTGGCTGGAGTCACATCCGGATACTGCGCGGATTATCCAGCGGTATGTTTCTGAGAAGGGGGGGCGGATGGTTGATTTGGCTAGTGGTAAGCGGAAGAGTTTGGTATAACTACCGCCGAATAGCCTCAACCGGATCAAGCGAAGCCGCCTTCTGCGCCGGATAAGTACCAAAAACAACCCCAATCAGCACGGCAACAACGGAAACTACGATCACGGTATTCAACGAAAATACCGCCCGGAACTCCAGGTCATCCACTACCATATTGAGGATCGGCGCGGCGATGAGGGCCACGCTCATACCAAGTAATACACCGAAGAAACTACCAATGGCAGAAATGGCTACGGCCTCGGAAAGGAACTGCTTGATGATGGTACGGCGGTTCGCGCCGACGGCTTTGCGTACCCCGATTTCGGGCGTCCGTTCGGCGATGGACATGAGCAGGACGTTCATTACACCCACGCCACCGACGACTACGGCGATGCCGATGAGAAAGCCCATTACCCAACGGAAGACGGTGATGCCCTCTGCCAATTGTTCGAGGTAGCCGGTATAGGTGGATGTCTTGACGGCATCCTCAATAGCCGGATAGTGGTTTTTAAACCAGGCGTTGGTGAATTCCTCGGCGTCGAGAACGTTGTTGACGTCGGCCAGCGCGATGTTGAGGGTAGGGTAGGGAGTAGGTGCGTTCGCGAGGGTGTACATGGTGGCGAGGGGGAAGGCTACGCCTAGGTTTTCTTTGTCGTCGTTGCTTACGATACCGACGACCTCTAGTGAATCACCGAAGAAGTGGACGTGTTGCCCCACAGCGCTCATGATTACTCCGTCTTCGCCGACGATGCGGCGGGCGACGTTTTCGTCGGCCATTGCGATGCGTGCACCGGCTGATGCTTCCGCTTCGGTAATCCAGCGCCCGTGGAGGAGAATACTGTCGGGAACTGGCTCCAGCATAGGTAACGTAAAGGCCTGGATGCGCAGTCCCATCTTGGTGCTGTCCGGTGTGTAACCGATGGAGGATGTATTGTAGGTAAGCTGGGCGGTGGCTTCGTACGGCAGAGAATCGAGCAACTCAGCAACGGTGGCTTCATCGAATTTGACGACGGTGTCACGTTCGGTGTAGATGCCGTCGATCCGGGTGCCGGTATTTGCCTGTACGATGAGGTTCTCCAGGGAGCTTCTGTCGGAGATCATCTCCTTGGCGTACAACTCCAGCCCGTCGATCATCGACAGCATGGCCACCAGTGCACCAACGCCGATGATAATGCCGAGGACGGAGAGGAAGGTCTGGAAGAAATTGGTGCGGAGGTTGCGGAATACTTCGGAGAAGGCGGAGAACATGGGGGAAGTGGTGTTTTGGATCGTTGGGAATGCTTCTGCAAAGTGGCTTTGAAATAATGTGTAATTACTTTTTGTCGACCGACGGCACGGGTTTACCGACCACCCGTATCTTCGTCGGACCAAAACCGAGCTAACGTGCGCCTTCTTCTCCTCCTTTTATTTTTGTACTCTTCAGTGCTTACGGCACAGGAAATTGTTTATCCAGCTGATAGCCTGACGACCATAGCCGCTATTCCGCGGGATGCCGTGAAAATTCCACGGGGCAAGGCAAGTGGCCCGAATGCGCGCCTGCAGTATGCTATATACCGTAATATTCGCTACCCTAAGTCTGCTCTTACCGGCGGTACAAGTGGGAAGATTATCGTCTACGGTGTAGTAGGGTTCACGGGGTATTTCCGAATCGATAGCGCCAGCTTATTTCAAGAGCAAGGCTTGGTCGTAATCGTAGATACCACTGCGCAACTTGTAATCGACGACGTATCCCTCGGTTCCGTTAACGAAATAAGCGTGGTGAAAAAGAAGATCAAGGTTGATGATTTTCCGAAGAAATGGTCGGTGGCTCAGCGCGACTTGGTGCGGGAGGCATTACGTATCTCTTCGGAACTGCCAAACTTTAAGCCCGCTACCATTGACGGCCGGCCAGTAGCTTCCCGTATGGAGTTGCCGGTAGAGTTTAAGAACTTGGGAAGTCGGTTTTAACCGGTTTAAGTCGACGGAACAAACAGCATCGACCGGTGGGGAATACCGTCTTCGTCGTAAACATCACCGATGCCTTTGAAGCCAAGGCTCGTGTAGTAGTCGCCCAAGTGGGCCTGGGCTCCGATCTTGACGGTTTGCTCACCATAGTGCTCAAAAAGTACGCGCAGGGATTCTCGCATCAGTGGCCGGCCAAGTCCTTTACCCCGGGCGAAAGATGCCGTTATGACTCTACCGATGCTGGCGTACTCAGGGTAAGAGGTGCCTTTTGGCACAATACGGGTGTAGGCGGCGAGGCGGCCGTCTTCCGTCATTCCCAGTAGGTGGACGGCTTGCTGGTCCTTGTCGTCGAGGTCCTGGTAAACGCAGTCTTGTTCCACTACGAATACTTCGGCGCGGAGGCGTAGTAGTTGGTATAGTTGGTCGGTGGTTAGCTGTGCGTAGGGGATGGCGTGGTAGCTTAGTTCCATGGTGCTCGTTGTTTTTTGGCGCGGGCGCGGGTGCAAAGTGGTTCTTTGAGCGCCCGGTCTCTTTCTTGCGATTGCTCTGGGAGGCTGGCGCTGCAATACCTCACAAAAAACGTGTTTCTTACCGGTACGTTTAACGCTCAGCGAATAATTACGCATCTCTCCCCCCGAGCAGTATCAAATAGTACCTGAGATTGAGTCGCGTTTATCGGTTGCGGATGCGCTGGAGCGGGAGATTGGGGTGGCTTTTTTTGGGGGAGTTGGTTTGATTGCGGGGGGTTAGGGTCTCAAAGCGGCCCTTCCTTTCCGCTGGCGTAGCGCGGAGAGGAGGGGTTCTTTGAGCGCCTGGGTGTTTAGTGTTTAGTTGGCCCGGGCGCTCAAAGAACCTCCATCCTTCGCTCGCTACGCGCGAAAGATGGAGGCCGCTTTGAGACCCTAGGGAATGTTGCTTAACTTCATCATCCTCAATACCGCTAGTATGCCGCAGCCAGCCAGACCGATTATCCAGCCCAATACCTACTATCACATCTACAACCGAGGGGTAAATCGGCGGACGATTTTCAAGGGCGATGGCGATTACCAACGCTTTCTAAAACTATTGGGAAAGTATATGGAGCCGGTAGGGTCGGTGCTCTCGTATGCGCTGATGCGGGATCATTTCCACCTGACCGTTCTCATGAACCCCGCCAGTGCCGTGCCCCCAAAACTATTGCGCACGCCCCATGCGTTAGGCCGAACGTTTAGCCACCTGCAAAATGCTTACGCCAACTACTTTAACCATAAGTACAATACGGTGAGTGGCTTGTTTGAAACGCCTTATGAACGAAAAGAAGTAACCTCTTTAGTTTACCTGCGTAACCTGATTGTCTATCATCACCGTAATCCGGATAAGCACGGTGTTGAGCAGGGTTTTAAGCAATACTTCTGGACGTCTTACCAGGAGCTCTCTAGTCCTCTCGTAGAAACCCATGTCGCAAAAGCGTTAACGCTGTCTAAGTTTGGTGGCTTAGAAGCTTTCTTTGCCGGCCACGATGCGGCTATTCCGTTGGAGATGGCTGACTTCGAGTTTGGGGGTGGGCAGGATTAATATGGCGTCCCTTAGGGCGATCTACGGATTCTGGTGTTGCCTACGTTTTACTTAATTCGCGTTCCATAGACAAATAAGAGGTTTTTTTAAACGAATTAAAACTTTTTGTTTATCATTGTGCTGACAGCAGCACATCCCCCAAAATGGCCAAAACAAAAACAACCTTCTTCTGCCGCGCCTGCGGCGCAGAATCCCCAAAATGGATGGGCCAGTGCCAGTCTTGCAAAGAGTGGAACACCCTCATAGAAGAAAAAATAGTAAAAACTAAAAACGAACGCCTCGACAACAAAACCGACTGGCGCTCCGTAAACGAATCTCCTCCCGGTGGCTCTTCGCCTTCCGCAATGGTTGGCAAAGGCCCACGCCCAATCCAGCTCGAAAAGGTAGTCGCCGGAGATGTCCAGCGCCTCGAATCTCCCGACCGCGAGCTAAACCGCGTCCTCGGCGGCGGCATCGTCCCCGGCAGCATCGTCCTCTTCGGCGGCCAGCCCGGTATCGGTAAGTCAACCTTGCTGCTTCAGCTCGCCCTCCAGCTCGGCCGCAAAGTCCTCTACGTCTCCGGTGAAGAGTCCGAACAGCAGATCAAAATGCGGGCCGACCGTCTCGGCGGAGACAAAACCCAGTGCTACCTCCTCACCGAAACCAACTCCACCAAAGTCCTCCAGCACGCAGCCGAGATAAAACCCGAGCTGCTCATCATCGACTCCATCCAGACCCTGGCCAGCCCGCACGTAGACAGCATGGCCGGAACCGTCAGCCAGGTGCGCGAGTGCGCCGCCGAGCTGCAGCGCTTTGCCAAAGAGTCCGGCATCCCAACCTTTCTAATCGGCCACATCACCAAGGAAGGCTCCATCGCCGGACCGAAGCTGCTCGAACACATCGTCGACGCCGTCCTCCAGTTCGAAGGTGACCGCAACTACACCTACCGCATCCTCCGCACCCTCAAAAACCGCTTCGGCTCAACCGACGAACTAGGAATCTACCAAATGGAAGCCACCGGCCTCCGCGAAGTCTCCAACCCTAGCGAACTCCTCCTCTCCGAAAGAGATGAAGACCTCTCCGGCTCCGCAGTCTGTGCTACCGTGGAGGGTATGCGGCCAATGCTGGTCGAAGTGCAGAGTTTAGTTAGTGCCGCCGTTTATGGTAATCCTCAACGCACGTCCACTGGCTATGACGCTAAGCGGCTAAACATGCTCCTGGCCGTCCTCGAAAAACGGGCAGGCCTACCCCTGGCCAATCAGGATGTATTTCTCAACATTGCCGGTGGCCTAAAGGTAGATGACCCGGCCATCGATCTGTCCATCATCTCCGCGCTGCTGAGCAGCGCCATGGACGTGACCGTCCCGCCAGACGTATGCTTTGCCGGCGAGGTAGGCCTCAGCGGAGAAATCCGCGCCGTCACCCGCATCGAGCAACGCATCCAGGAAGCAGACCGGCTTGGTTTCAAACGCATCTACGTTTCCAAATACAATACCAAAGGGCTTGACCCCGACCGGTATGGTATTCGGATCATTACGCTGGCTACGGTGCGGGAGTTGTATGAGGCTTTGTTTGCGTGATAGGATGATTTTACTGTGAAACCGACAGTACGGACACGATCTAGGGTGATACCTTAATACTACCCTTTACCGCTTGCCCTCAACGGTAGTATAACACATCGTATACAAGCTTTCTAACGCCGAGTACTCCGTCACATCTCCCTGCTAAGGGCCAACTTTTCGCTACGTGGCTATTCATATGTTTGCAGTACGAAGATAAATGATCACATAAGGTGCCAATTGTAGGGTAAGGTATGCCGTATGCCTATAATACAGCGTTTTAGTGGGCCTGACTCCTTCGGAATTGTAATGAAAACGGGATGGAAAACCTCACCACTAGAAACATTAAAAAGGGCTTGTGCAGCGTATGCTAAAAAAAGCACAGTGCACAAGCCCTTTAGGAACGCGAACAAAATAAAGTGCCATTCTTGAGCGTCTTATTTTGCCCTCACCGCACTTAAAAATTCTTTCCGTAGCTATGGCTAGGCTAAGAATTTTTCAAATACGGTGAGAACAAAAGCGCCAGCTCAAGAATGGCACTTTACTTAATTCGCGTCCCTTAGGGAAACTCATGAGTTTGTTCCTTCAAGAATTATCTACTTAAATTCATCATAAACCAGGGTGAACATCTTCATGAACTCGTCATCTGTACCATCTATTGCTCTTCGAATCCAGAAATAGGGAGCAGTGTAGGCGTCGAAAATATCTAATTCCGGATTTTCGTTAGAAAAGTTACTGCCAAGTTGATTGTAAGCCTCGTTCGTTATTGGACCAGGCCCATTTAAAGACTGCAGATAGACATTTATCATCTCCTCTTTCAGCTCCGGATTGTCTTCCAGGTAGTTGTATGCTACTCCATATACTTCCATCATGTCACTAAGGTGTTCGTCATACACAAGTGTAGCCACCTTACTGTAGAGATCGTTGTTCGCAATACGTTCAACCGCCCGGTGAACGCTATTAAGGAAAACCGGATTGTAATGGCCAAAATCGTTCTGTGAACCCCAATTCATATCTCCATTGTGTGGGCCGGAAAGGAAAACCTTTTCGCCAAAAGCTCTTTCTACTAAGCCTAAAGAAGCATAGGGCTTGGCCATAGCATAGTTGGCCCTTAGCCCTGTTTCTAAGTAGGTCTGATCTGCCCCCGGGTTATTCTCATAAGTGTCCTTTAATAGTGGGTAAAGGAAGGAGACTTCCATGATTTTGAAAACAGGACTGTCTTCACTGCTTGTCGTTTGGTGGCTGGTAAAAGCTAGGGCGCTGAGCAGGAAACCTGCGGCAAGACAACTAAATAATAACTTTTTCATTTTGTCGATTTATACGTGGTGAATCAATTAAAACGGCCGAAAAGTGATAGTTATTGAATTGACGTTCTTAAAGGTCGTCCGAGGAACTGGTGGGGTATTAAGGGCCAGCACTAGGGTCTAGACTTTGATTTCGACAGCAGTATCTAAACTTATGGCAAAAGGGCCCAGATTTACAAACCAAATATACGTTAAGACATGCGAGATAATACAGCACGCGAATAATTTTACGCTTAACCATCCTCAACGGCAGCAAAATTTATTACTAGTGGTCTGTCAATATTGAATTTGTGGGTAAGGTGCTGATGAATTTTGGTGTTGAATGAGGCGAAGGATTCCTGGCATAGCCGTAGCTACGGAAGGAGTTCTTCAACGAAATTCAGCACCAAAAGGCATCGCAGATTCCCCCAATATTTAATGTTGACAGACCACTAGTGGTCTGTCAAGTTTGATTTTGGCACTTTGCGTACAAGCTTTCTAACGCTGATCGTCGTACGTACCTCTTCTGGGTTCTTAACGTCCATCAGGGGCAGTATTTGCGGCCGTAGCTGGTGGTTGCATAATACGGAAGGGTTGCTCCGCTAAAGCAGTGATTTACTAAGTGATGCACCAACTCACCAACCCCACTACACACTAGGGTCAGGCCACCGACTCTGCACCGCCTTCAAGTCCGTAAGCACTTCTTCGGACAGCATTAATTCAACACTGTCAATATTAGTCTTAAGCTGTTCCAGGCTAGTAGCGCCGAAGATGTTGCTTTGGTTGAAGTCGCGATCGTTGACGAAGGCCAAAGCCATTTTTGTCATATTCAGCCCGTGTTTTTTGGCGACCTCCGAATAGGCTACGGTTGCAGCAAGTGCATTATCATTGGTGTAGCGGCTGTACTGAGGGAAAAGGTTAAGCCGCGCGTCGGGGCGGGCGGAACCGTCTAGGTATTTGCCCGTCAATCGGCCCATTCCGAGGGGGCTGTACGGGAAGCCGGCGATGTTTTCCCGCAGACAAACCTCGGCGAGACCAACTTCAAAGCCTCGGCTAAGTAAATTGTACGGATTCTGGATACTCACCGGACGGGGCAGCCCGTGAACATCTGCCAGGTGAAGAATTCGCATCACGCCCCACGGCGTTTCGTTGCTCAATCCCCAATGTTTGATGGTTCCGGCTTTGATTAGCGTGTCCATCTTGGTCAGGATTTCCAGGAAGTTGTCCTCCCAATCGTCCTTCTGGATGGTTTGTACGCCGCGCTTACCAAAGAAGTTTACCTTCCTGGCCGGCCAGTGAAGCTGGTAAAGATCGAGGTAATCGGTTTGCAGCCGGTCGAGGCTCTGGCCCAGCGCCTCGTCGATCTGATCGCTACTAAATCTGGTGTTGCCGTTGCGGATGTGCATGGCGAATGCCGCCGGGCCAACAATTTTACTGGCCAGGAAAATAGCCTTTCGCTTTCCCGTTGCCTTAAACCAATTACCGATGATGCTTTCCGTCTTGCCCCAGGTCTCAGGGCCGCTCGGGACGGCGTAGAGCTCAGCCGTGTCGAAAGCATTTATACCGCGTTCAACGGCGTAGTCCATCTGGGCATGGCCCTCGGCCTCGCTGTTTTGCTTGCCCCAGGTCATGGTACCGAGGGTGACTTTAGAGATTTGGAAGTTGGTGGTGCCGAAGGTATTGTACCGCATATTGGTTTTAAATTTTAAGTCAACGTTTAGCATTGCCGTCGCGACAAGTTACCCGTAGGCGGGCGCAATGTTCAATGTTGAATCGAACATTTTAAATCCTTTTTGGGCGCGGTCGCAGGTGCAATGAAAGGATGATGAAGCAGGGTTGATCCGCCGAAGAACGCTTCCTTGAACCTTCCCCTGCTCCTGCGTCCGCGCCAAAATAGCCCGACGCAAGGACGACGGCGTAGCCTCTCTCTTTTTAGCTCCCACGAATACTTTGGTTGCTCCTGAAAGTTGAGGCTCCAAAAAAAGTGAACATTTTTCTAAGCAACCGCAACTTTCAGGAGCAACCAAAGCATTGTACCCGTGAAACAACATCAACCGTAAACCGTACCCTCACTTGGCTAGCCCAAGAAAAAGGTACAGCCGGGAGGCGGATATCCGTGAAACTCCGTCAAGCCGGCATAAACCCCCGAAAGGGGCCAACTATGGCACTCGATAACCGCGAGCGTATCTTCAAACTGGAAATGCAAGAGCACTACCAGATCGTTTACAACTTCCTCTACCGAATGTGTGGTAACGGGGCCGATGCTGCCGACCTTACCCAGGAAACTTTCGTGCGGGCTTACGTGAAAATCGATCAGTACGAATCTGGAACCAACGCTCGGGCATGGCTCTTCCGCCTCGCTAAGAACCTGTTCATCAACGACTACCGTAAAAAGTCACGTCGTGGTGAAAAAGAACTCGACGAGCGCGTAGCCTATAACCAGCGCGATGAAAGGCATTCAATGGCCGGATTCGTCGACCTGCGCATCGCCGGGGCCATGGACGCAGACTTCTCCGACGAAATCGTTAGGGCCATGGCCCTGCTCAAGGATGATAACCGCGCCATCATCATCATGGCAGACCTCTACGACTTCAGCGAAAAAGAAATCGCCAAGGCGATGGACCTCAACCTGAATACCATAAAGTCTACCACCCGCCGTGCCCGGCTTGCGCTCATCAAGCGCTTGTCCGTTTATGCTGAGGACACCTACGGGATTGTCAATACGCGTAACCTCGGCGTTTAACCACGCAATAACTCAATGCCACTCCGCGAACTTGTTTCCTGGGGTGGCATTTTCAGATTTATTACTTCATCTCTTCATTAAAGTCATCAAAAAATGTCATCTCCAAATAGCCGCAAACCCGGTCAGAACCGGAACCGCCAACTCCCTGAAGTGGCCGACAGAGAAGCGGCCGTACCAACAGAAGAGTGTCTTGACCTATCCATAGACCCTCAATCCGAAGAAGTGAAAAACCTTGATACTTATCAAGTATTCCTAAAACGAAACCTTAAACCGCTCACCGCCCCAGTTGACTTATTGGCCAGCATCCAGGCACGATTAGCTGAGGTTGATGCGCAAAAAGCGTAGGTCAGAGTAACCCCACAGTATAACCTTCTTACGGAGTGGCTTTAGCTTTGCTGCTTCCACGTGTTCTCTCCTCTACACATCATTTGACGGAGGCGAAGCCGGAGCTGAAATGTTCATACCGGAGGCGTGAAACCGTGAGCCCGTAGCCAGAGATTCTGGTGTTCATCCGAGGTGTATAATCACCGGGAGACGCTGTCAGGGATAAGTAGTCAGCTTAATTAACGCTCAATTCAGTCCGTTGTCATTAGGATGAAAGCCTCTCTAATAATGGATGTTGGTGCGCGTTTTGCTCTATTGAGCGTGTGCGAATTTCATCCGAACAGCCGATAAAGTTATTGCCTCCTACCCATGCTTCGCGAAGCTGAACGCCCCGGTACACTCCGGCTCCGAATACCACGGTAAGCACTCGACTTTGAAGGATCCAACCGCGACATCGACTGGATCACCGTATTCTGCTCCGTACCGGTGGCCCCTTTATAGATTTCGATAATCTCATCCCGCTTCGCATCAACAAATGCCTGGGCGTAGACCGTTTGCGGGTAGGCTTGGTTGGCCTTCTGCGCATCCTCGATGGCGAGGGTGATGTTGTTCCGACCGGCAATCAGGTCTTCGTGCATCAGGTCAAGGCCAGTGCGGTGGTAAGCGTAGTACGCACGACGGAGCGGCAGCATCCGGGGGCTGGTGATGTTCTCCATCAGGAAATAACGGTTGCGTTGCTTATTGGCAGCACTCCAGCCGTTGTTCGTATCGTTGGTGATGTTGGTGGGTAGGCGGTTGTAGAGTTCCTGCGCCTTCTGGAAAAATGGCGCTCCACCCAGCGGACTGAAAGTGTCGTAATCGAGCCCCAAAATAAGATAGCTGTAGAAAGCAAAAACGGACCCAAGGTCGCTTAGGTAACTCTGTTCAGAATACTGGATGCCTTCTCCCTGGCGGTAGTCGAATTCCACGAACTTGTCCAGTGTATTCAGCACGGGCGTTTTCTCGCCGGTTGCATAGACTGGGCGCAGGCTCTGGATCGCTACCGTCGCTTTGAAGGCATTCGGGATAGCGACCTGGGCGCCGTCACCTTTGGCAGACTTTGTGGTTTGCTCGCTGATGGTAAAGAAAAGGGTGGCTTCGATGCGCTCATCGGGCTCGAACCTATCGTCGGTCCATACCTGGTTGTTTAAGAAAGTGACGAGGTCTTTTTCTAGGGCTGTGAACACCTGCTTGTCCGTTTGTAGGATCTGATCGGTGTTCATATTGAGCGTCCACCGTATTTCACCCTGGGCGCTGGCGCAGGTGCAGAGGAAGAGGATCAAGGAGCAGAGTAAGGGGAAGCGTTGTTTCATTATTGGGAAGATTTTTGTCCCGGTTGAGGCCTTCCAGGCTGAGTTCTACCGTTGCGAAGCAACAAAAGATACGTAAGGTTATGGTCGCTCTACGACCCTGGAACTCGGCCTGGAAGGCCTCCACCGGGGCAGTGTCGCTACTGTAAGCCACGAAGCGCATCCAAAATATCATGCGCAACGGCGGCCTTAGGTTTTAACTCAAAGTAGGTCACCTTATTGTTGGTTACCAATTGAATTTTGTTCGTGGCGTGGCCAAAAGCCGCACCTTTATCGTTCGGGGAGTTGAGGACGATGAAGTCGAAGTTCTTACGCTTAAGCTTTCCCCGGGCGTTTTCTAGCCCGTTCTCCGTTTCGAGGGCGAAGCCGACGAGGCGCTGGTGGGCTTTTTTCTCCTGCCCGAGCTCGACGGCGATGTCTGGATTGCGGACGAGCTTTACCGTTAATGGGCCTTCTTTTTTCTTGATCTTACCCGCTTCGGTCTGCGACGGACGGTAATCCGCTACGGCGGCAGCCAGGATGGCCGCATCCGCCGAACGCCACTTCAACACGGAGACGGCGTGCATCTCCCGCGCGGAGCGGACGTTGTAGACGGTGATGCCCGCATGGTCGGTAGTAAATTCCGTAGGGCCGAGCACTAACTCGACCTTGGCGCCCCGGGCAGCGGCGGCTTCGGCCAGTGCGATGCCCATCCGGCCGGTACTCCGGTTGCCGAGGTAGCGGACGGGGTCGAGGTCTTCGTAGGTGGGGCCTGCGGTTATTAGGATGGTTTGGTTGGTCAGGTCTTTCTCCCTGCTTACCTCTAGGGCTCCATCTCCAGAAAACGCGCCTTCTCGGGAGAGCGGAGACGTGGCAGGTGAGATGGGTGTTGTCGTCGCATCCGGGCCTTCAGCCTTTGCTCCTTTAAACCCTTGCTTTGCATCCTGCGGCCGCGCCACCTCCGCAGGAAGCAGCGAATCGAAAAAACCACTAAGTATCGTGATGATCTCTTCCGGCTCAGCCAGCCGGCCCGCCCCGGAAAGCCCCGAAGCCAGTTCGCCCGTGCCTACGTCGATAAGATGGTTGCCGTAGCTTTTAAGCAGCTCCACATTGCGCCGGGTAGCCGGGTGCGTCCACATGTCGAGGTCCATTGCCGGTGCAAAAAATACCGGGCAGCGGGCCGAGAGGTAGACGGCCACGATGGCGCTGTCGCAGATAGCGTTGGCCATTTTACCTAGCGTCGTCGCCGTTGCCGGAGCCACCAGCATCGCGTCCGCCCAGAGGCCAAGCTCCACGTGGTTGTTCCAGCTGGAGCCGTCGTGTACGGAGGTCGTAACCTCATGCTTAGAGAGCGTCGCCAGGGTGAGCGGGGAGATGAAGTCGGTAGCAGCCTTAGTCATTAGTACCCGGACTTCAGCACCCGCCTTCACCAACCCACGGACGATGAGGGCCGCTTTATAGGCAGCTATGGAGCCAGAGATGCCGAGGATTATTTTCTTCCCTTGTAGAGACATGGCTTAAGACCTTTAGTAATTAGACCGTCAGAGGTTGAATCGTGCTACTTTTAGCAGTTAGTGCCCGACTCACACATGGGAGCCGGGCACTAACTATTAAAAGTTTGAGAAACTAAAGGTCTAGACTTCCTCTTCCTCGTCTTCACGGTCGGCGTTGTAGCGGTGGTACAGTTCACCGTCCAGGTACTCGCGCATTGCGATAAGTACTGGGTTAGGTAGCTTTTCGTAGAATTTGGAGATTTCAATCTGCTCCTTGTTCTCCGTGATTTCCTCAATGGTGTCGGTGACCTCAGCGAACTCTTCGAGCTTCTGGTCGAGCTCATGCTTGAGGTCGACGGCGAGCTGACGAGCACGACGGCTGACGATGGCGAGAGTTTCGTAGATGTTACCCGTGTCTTTCACCACTTGGGCGATGTCGCGGGCACTAACGTCGGGACTAAGGCCTTGAGCCCGTGCTTTGATATCTGACATTTTCGAGTTCTTTTAGTTTGGCTTGAGATTTTGTGAGGGTTTCCTGAAGCTCGGTGCGGTATTCGCTGTCCTCGTAGCGCTCCAGAAAGGAGGTGATGAGTTCAGCCGCTTTTTCGAAACGCTCCGGCTGGCGGGTAACGTAGCTCTGGCGTGCGTACTCGTACTGGCTTTGGGCCATGAGAAAACGAATTTCCTCAGCACGGGCTGTTTCGGGGTAGTCTTTCAGAACGTTCTCGAAGCTGCGCTGTGCAGATTCAAAACGCGAAATGTCTATATAGAGTTTCGCGGATTCAAAGTCCTTCTTCTCCATTTTTGCCCGCATCTCATCGATGAGGAGGTTGGATTCGGAAACGCGCTCGCTGTTGGGGTAGCGGTTGGCGAATTCCTCGAAGCCTTCGATGGCCTTTACGCTGTAGCTCTGGTCGAGCCGGTAAACCGGGCTGAGCTCGTAGTTAGAGTAAGCAGACATAAAGTCGGCTTCTTCCTTCAGCGGAGAGCCGCCGTAGGTGGTGGCGAAGTTCTTGAAGTAGTAGCTGGCCAGTACGTACTGATTGGTATAGTAGTAGGTGTAGGCGTAACGGTAAGCAATTTCTTCGGCTTCGGCTTTACCGCGGTAAGGGCCGATGGTGAGTTCGTAGAGCGTCTGGGCTCGTTGGTATTCTTCTTGTTCGTAGTAGTCGCCGGCTTTGGCCAGCCATCTGGCTGGGTCTCCGCTGGTGCGGATGGTCTCGAATTCGGACTTGCAGCCGAAGGCGATGAGGGTAACGAAAAGTAAGGATAGAAAGTGGCTGAATCTCATATAGCGCGCAAAGGTAAGGAATATCGGAACAAAAGTGATTTAGGGCCCACGGATAAAGTGATAATTTATGGAGGAGGCCCGCTTATTTAGCCAAGACTTAGTTGGTGAGCTGCGAACCAAATCACTTTCGTCCCGATGATTAGAAGTAAAAGCTTATGGTAATGAGGCGATCTGGCGGAAGATGGTTGTACCGAGATCTTTGGTTAGTCAAGGCTAGGACCTGGGAAAATAAATGAACAGCACCATTGGCGGGTTGAAAGAGATACATCAACCTTCAAGAAGTTGATTCTAAGCACAAGACTCAAGCCTAACCTATCAGTGTTTTCGACTTGTGTACGGGTTTTTTTCTGGTACTCAAAATAATTGTTAAGACATAATAAATAATATATTAAGAATACTAAGTATTATAAATGGTACGTAAGTACTATATTTATATACACAAGGGGTTTATCGTGCAGGGGTGCTTTTCGTGTACGGTAAATGTTAAGGATTAGGCCTTAAGATTGGGCTTAACCGAGTTGTAGTTGTTCTACCTCTCTGGCAACCTACAGCGAGTTAGCCAGATTGAAGTCAGTATAACTGGCTTCGGTTTGTTGCTTTAAAACCTTTAACTTTGGTGCTTCTAAAGAAAGCTATATCTCCCCGTCTCCACCCCGCATAGACGAACTAAGGATGTTCTACACCACCACCATCCGCCCCGAGCTCTACCGGCTCGAACGCAAGCGCCTGCGCCTGGTTCGGGGGATATTTGCCTCATTGATCGTCGTCGTGGTGTTGCTGATTAGCTTCGTTGTCTTCGATCTAGGCTTCCTGGTCTTTCTGCTGGCGATGCCGATTATCTTCTACGTCGGATCGCTGTATTTCCGGATAGAGAAGTTTCGTCAGGCCTTCAAGCCGGCCATCATCTCGTTGTTGATGGAGTTCCTAAACGATGCGCCTAATTACCGCTCTCTCACTTACGACGCGAAGCACCCCATCGGCCGCGATCGTTTTGAACGCAGCGGCTTATTCCGGCCCATGCCGGATGCATATTACGCGGAAGACTACATAAAAGGCATCGTTGGGGAGATGGCCTTTGAGATGGGGGAGGCTTACGTACGGGAGATCAGTGCGTCGAGTAACCGCCTGGAGGTTGTGTTCAGCGGTCTGTTCGTTCACGCTAATTTTAATGAACCGACGTCGGGGCAGATCGCCGTCTGGCCCCGCCGCAACATTCGCCGCTTGAAACGTGCGGTAGACGCCTACGTCTCGGATGGCGGAATCAACGCTGATATCGAAATCATGAACTCCGGCTTCCGGGAAGAATTTACCGTTTACGCCAAGCCTGGTACCCACGTAGCGGGTATTCTGACGCCACCGATGCAGGACGCGCTGTTGGATTTTGCCAGGAGTCAGGAACAGGACATCTTCTTCGCTGTCCACAATCAGGACCTTTTTATTGGGGTCGCGCACGACTACGATATGCTGGAGCCTCAGTTTTTTAAATCGAACCTTAGCTTCGCCATCATCCGTAAATTTTATTCCGACATTACGCTTATGCTTGGTGTGATCTCCGACTTCGATCAGACGCATTAGTGGCAGGTTGAAAGCAGTATTTCAGCTTTTTGGGCAGCACCGACTGGGGGTTGGCACGACGGGTGGACGGATACCAGGGTGGCCAACGAGAAAAACCGGAGCAAGGGCCTTTATTAGGCGCGAACGCAGGATGCAAGGGGGAGGTTTCTGAATCAAATAGTCGGAGGCGTCGTCGTTTCCCAGCGACCGCTAAAAAAACTTTTCATAGTAGCTGCTACTGAGTCCAAATCGTAAAAGCCGCAGAGCGAAAAAGTGCTAGCTTTGCAAGTACAACTAAGCCAGGTACGAACGAAGTTCGCATTTGCATGCGGCAGCGACTACTTGATTATTTGACTACGTGACTACTTGATTGAAAATATGCGCACTAAAGCTTACATCTACGACGCCCTACGCAGCCCCCGCGGCCGGGCCGACGGCAGCACCGCTGACCTCTACGAAGTTAAGCCAATCGACTTGCTGAGCCAGTGCCTACGCGCCTTTCAGCGCCGCTCCGGTCGGGAGGAATTACCAGCCAGTATCGATGACTTAATCATCGGTTGCAACACACCAGTTGGGGATCAGGGCTACAACATCGCCCGCGCCGCCCTGCTGAACGCGGGGTGGGGGAGTGCCCGCGGCGGTCTGCAAATCAACCGCTTCAATACCTCCGGCCTGGAAGCTATGAACCTAGCCGCCGCCCGCATCACCGCTGGCTACGGAGAAGTGATCATCGCTGGCGGCATCGAATGTATGAGCAGGGTACCCACTTATCTGAATGGCGGCCCCATGCTGAACGACCCCTCCACCGTGATCAACAGCCACTACATCCCGCAGGGAGTGGCGGCCGATCTGGTGGCCGGCTCCAACAATATTTCGCGGGAAGAACTCGATGCCTACGCCGTAAAGTCGCACGCAAAAGCCGTCGCCGCCCAGCAAGCAGGGCACTACGCCAAAAGCCTCGAGCGAATCACGGACGCCAACGGCCTCATCATCCTGGCCGAAGACACCCTCCCACGTCCTGGCCTAAACGCTGAAGAGCTAGCGGAGTTGGCTCCCCGCTTCAGCGAAATGGGCCTGGCCGGTTTTGACGAAATGGCCCTCCACCGTTTCCCCCTAGTAGACCACGTAGAGCACTGCCATACCACCGGTAATACCTCAAAGGCCGCCGATGGCTGTGCCTTGGTATTACTTGGAAACGAAAAAGCAGGCAAAGCCCTGGACTTAACGCCGCGCGCCCGCATCCGATCGGTAGCCATGAGTGCGGTAGACGCGACGCTGCTAACTGGCGGCCGCAACGCTGCCGAACTGGCCATGGAGAAGGCCGGGCTTACCGCTAAAGACATTGACATGTGGGAGTTCAACGAGTCTTACGCCGCTCCGGCCATCTGGTTTCAACGGGATTTTGAAATTGACGACGATCGCTTCAATGCCCTCGGCGGAGCCATCGCCCTCGGTGAACCTCTCGGCGCGGTTGGCGGTATGATGCTTTGCCAACTTCTTGACGAACTGGAAAGGCGCGACCTTACCCTCGGCAGCCTGACCATTGACGCCGGTGCCGGCCTGGCCGTCTCCACCATTATTGAAAGAGTATAGAAGCTAGAAGTTAGTAACTAGGGAAATAGTTACTAGCTTCTAGCTCCCTAGTATCTAGCTCCTAGTCTCCAGAATATGATTAACTACCGCAAAGACACCGACAATATCGTCACCCTAATCCTGGACATGGAAGGGCGAACCAGTAACTTACTAAACCACGAGCTGGTCACCGCTTTTCAGCCGGTTATTAAGCACTTGCAGGCGGAGAAGGAAGCCGGTCGGGTAAGCGGTATCATTATCACCTCGGCTAAAAAGGACTTTCTACAGGGGGGCGACCTGTCCTATCTTCGGGAACTGAAGGACCCCGAGGAAGCTTTCAACGCCGCCCAGAAATTGAAAACGTTCCTTCGGGACCTTGAACGGCCGGGCGTACCGGTGGTCGCCGCCATTAATGGAGATGCGATTGGGACGGGTTTCGAGCTTGCTCTGGCTTGTCATCACCGGATCGCTGTGGCAAACCCTAAGATAAGACTCGGCCACCCTGAGGTGAAAATTGGCCTGATCCCCAGTGGTGGCGCGGTGATCAGACTTATGTGGCTGCTGGGCATCGAACGGGCGTACCCATTGCTACTGGAAGGCCGGCGCTACAGCCCGCAGGAGGCGCTCAAGGTGGGCATCATTAATACGCTTGCCGACAACGATACTGACCTGATCCGCAAGGCCAAAGCATGGCTCCTTTCGGATCCGCCTACTCAACGACCCTGGGACGAAGAGAACGGCGAAATCCCAGGAGGTACAGCGGCAGAGCCGAACCTGGGCCACCGAATCCGCCTACTTACCGCCCGCCTCTCCGCCACCTACAACGATCTCTACCCGGCAGAACGAGCGATTCTGGACCTGCTGGCTGAAGGGTCAAAACTCGACTTCGAAACAGCCTTAAGGCTCGATAGTCGCTACTACGCCCGGGTGGCAACCGGCCAGGTGAGTAATAATATGATCTCTACCTTCTGGTTCGATAAACAGGCCATCCGGACCCACGGCCTGGGCCGGCCCAAAGGCTACGGTAAATTCCGGCCCCGGAAGGTCGGTATTATTGGTGCAGGACGGATGGGCTCGGGCATTGCCTTTCTCTGCCTGCGCAACGGCCTTACCGTAGTGCTCAAAGACGTGAGCCAGCCCATCGCTGACCGGGGGCGGCAGTACGTGATAGAGCGTATTGATGAGTACATCGAGCGGGGTACCTTTCAACCGGAAGAACGAGAAGAACTACTCTCCCGTATCACCACCACCGACAAGAGCACAGAATTTGAAAACTGCGACATCGTAATGGAGGCTGTCTTTGAGAATAAAGCCGTTAAGCGGAAAGTCACCAAAGAAGCGGAGGAGCAACTGGACGAATTCGCTGTCTTTGCCACCAATACCATCTCTATTCCGATTACTGAACTAGGTAAGGGAAGCCTGCGACCGGAGAATTACGTCGGGATCCATTTCTTCTCTCCGGCGGAAAAAACCTACGTTGTTGAGGTGATCCGGGGCGAGCAGACGAGTGATGAAACTATTGCCCGTGCTTTTGACTTTGCAACGACCATCCGCAAAATCCCGATTGTCGTTAAAGACAGTTGGGGCTTCTTCACCGCCCGCGTTTTAAACACCTATATTCTTGAGGGAGTAACGATGCTTAACGAAGGGTACCCCGCAGCCCTGGTAGAAAACATGGGCCGCCAGGCAGGTATGGAAAAAGGGCCCCTTGCACTTGCGGACGAGCTGGGCTTGAGCATGGTAATGCGCTATGAAGAGCAGGCCGCCGCCCACTACGGTGCTAAATACAAACAACACCCGGCGGTACCAGCGCTGAAAATCATGTTAAATGATCCGGGCCGTGGGGGCAAGGGCGCGCGCGCAGGCTTCTACGAGTATGATGCCGACGGAACCGCTCGCCTCTGGACTGGAATTAGTGAGCACTTTCCCGTTACCAAAACGGACTACAATCGCTTGCGGATGAAGGATCGTTTTCTATTCTCTCAGGTTATTGAGTCCGGTTGGTGCCTCCAGGAGAAAGTGATCACCGAACCGGCTGGTGCTAACCTGGCCAGCGTTTATGGTTGGGGCTTTCCTCGGTATACAGGCGGTGTATTGCGCTACCGCGAAAGCTACGGACGGGAGGCATTTTTCGAACGTAGTGCCGAACTGGCGGAGCGGTATGGGCAGCGGTTTTCTCTGCCTAAATATCTTAAGTAATTTAGCCGTGTAGCAAGTACGCTGCCGAAAGTAACTACCGTAAAACTGTGGCACCTTGGTTACGCTCGGAGACCGATCAGGGGTGGGGTTGTTCGTCTTGCTTTAGGCAGGAGGGGAAATCTCCTACGGTGTATCCTAGGATCATTTCCCCAGGACTGCCTAACCCTGCGCCAGCCAAACTCCAGCCGGGGCGGTGGTGTCGGAGAAGACGCAAAAACCCCGTTATGCAAATAGCGATGCAAAGTTTGTAGCTTTGTGCCGCCTTACTGAGCACCTCAAGGGACGCCGTACAAATAACTTACGCCTTTTGACCGCCTTATTTTGGCCTCACCAAAATTACAAATCATTTGCGTAGCTAAGGCTGCGAAAATGATTTGTAAGCCTGGTGAAAAAAAACGTCAGGTCAAACCACGTAGTAGCCGCGAAGCGAAACCAGTAAGTTATTTACACGGCGTCCCTAAGTTACCTTAAAAAGTGCTTGGCTGCTTATCCGTTCTCCATTTTAGTTTAGTATTTGTACTACCGTTCCAATGACAAAAAATTCTAATCCTTCCTCCAGCGAATGGGTACTCGTAACGGGAGGCAGCCACGGCATCGGCCGTGCCCTCGCTTTAGATTGTATCCGCCGCAACCTGGCCGTTATCATAGTCGCTCTGCCCAACGACGACCTGCTGCACATTAAACAGGAACTCTCCGGTATTGAAGGAGCCGTTTTTGCCACCTTCGGTATCAACCTGGTGAAGGAAGGCGCGATAAATGAAGTGATGGACTGGCTCAAAAATGAAAACCTTCGCCCGAAATACCTGATCAATAACGCAGGTTTTGGCCGCGGAGGGCTCTTCGAAAATACCAGTTGGGGTGAGTACCGCACGATGATGCAACTCAATAACCAGGTGATGGTAGACCTTACTTACGCGCTGTTGCCCGTACTGAAAGAAACTAAGGGCGGCATACTGAACATGAGTAGCGTGGAGGCAACACTACCGCTGCCTTACAAATCCGTTTACACCGGCACGAAAGCCTTTGTATTGAACTACTCCCTTGCCCTGCGCCAAGAATTTAAGTACCACGACATCACGGTGAGCGTACTGTGCCCCGGCCCGGTCATCACCAACAAAGACGGGCTAAAACGGGTGAAGGCAATGGGCCCAACGGCGAAATTTGTCGTTACGATGCCCGCAGACCTCGCGCCGGAGGCCATCTCCGGGATGCTGAAGGGGAAAGATGTTATTTACCCGGGGTTTTTAGTCAAAGTCATGGCTTTTATGGGCATGATCGTTCCGCGAAGGATCAAGCTTAACGTGCTGGAGAAAATATTCTCGAAGTACCGGACGGCAGAGGAAGTAGGAGCGGAGGAACTGGAAGCGGCGAAGAAATAGTACTTTGCTTACCGATGAAAGTAAAAGTAACCGTATTACAACAAGCCTCCGTTTTCTTCGATAAGGAAGCAACGTTGTTGAAAACAAAGCAACTTACACTGCTAGACAAATGCCCAATCGGGTGGCGGTTCCCGCCGATAGATTTGATCCAACCTTCGCTTCAGTTTATCGAGTGAATTGAAGGTAGCTAAGGCTTTGCAAAGTCCCTGCCGAAAGATAGT
>Ga0306864_1000345_pt1 | contig 22124 bp, 14 predicted proteins | sample AntRauTorckE5430_FD_190448 | JGI IMG/M metagenome (GOLD analysis project Ga0306864, IMG submission 190448) | Saline lake microbial communities from Rauer Islands, Antarctica - Metagenome Torckler E5 #430 (v2) (version 2) | ecosystem: Environmental > Aquatic > Non-marine Saline and Alkaline >...
TAATATGTAACGTTAACTTGAAAAAATTACATTTCAAGTATTTCTTGCAAAATTTTATCACTTTCATATAATTTCACTCCTCCTCTGAAATCAGTTTGAACTTACGGCATTTCCTATTCTAATCAAATTGAAAGTTTTTCAGAATATAAAGATATTTTGTACGGCAAAGGTCAAACCGTTAATCGTAAATATGCACTTTTCAGAAGTAAGGTTTATGATAATATTCCTCGTACAATTACTAATATTTTTTTGAATCATCAGTTACAGGGAAATTTCATTAAAGAAACTATTATTAATTCGATTATTAATAGTGAAACAGCTGCGGAAGTTGATTTGAATATCATCGGAACGCAAGTCGCTAATTTTCAAAATAGTCATAAGGAAATTGAAAAGTTCAAAAAGCATGAAAAAGAAGGACAATGGATTATTGATACTTATCTCAATTATGAAAACATAAAAACGACACAACAAACAACTGCTGAACAATTAGGAATTGCATTAAATAAGGCGAAAGTGCAGGTTGAAAATCTTAAAAAGGAGTTAGTTGAACAACAAAAATATAAGCACCAAAGTATTCAAGAATTGAATACTTTAGAAACTGGTTTTCAAGAAAATGATAGGGAATTAACTAAAAAAATTGGTGCTATTGAAGATAAGTTAAAACAAGTTGATGAGTTGATTTCAAAATATAACAAATTAAAAATCAATGATTTAATTACTTTGAATGATAAAAAACAAATTATTAAAGTTGACCTTGAAAGAAGCCAAAAAGTCTTAGAAATTTTGACGACTAAATTTCAAAGTATTGAAGCACAATATCAAACAATGTTTGACAAATTAGAATCAGATAAGGAAAAGTTTGAAAGCAAAAATCAAAAAGCTGTTAATAATTTAGAATCTAATATTATTCAACAAGAAAAGGAAGTTATAAAGGAAAATCAGGTAGCATTAGATTTACTTGATGAAGTATTTAAAGATAAAATAAGTGCTGCTGAAAGTAATCAAGAGGACGTTAGAATAATTGAAAAAGAAGTATTTGTTGCGTTGGAATTAACGAAGAAAAATGATTTTTTGAAAGATGATTTAGCGGAAGTAATAACGGAAAAAAGGGAATTAGAAAAGCAACAACTTAGAGTTGAACGAGATTTAGATAATGAAAAAAATCAATTAGAAAATTATAGGAAAGATGCCATTCAAAAGCTTGAGCGATTAAAAAAAACAACGGATGAAAGTTACAAGGAACTACAAACTAAACTTTCTAAAATTGCTGATGAATTAAAAATAACTCAAAATAATATTGAAATTTATCAAGATACGATTTATGGGTTTTTGGATAATAATTATGAAAATTGGAGGAATACAATTGGCAAAGTATTTAGAGATGAAGTCTTATTGAATACGGATTTAGAACCAGCTTTTGTAGCGAATAAAAATGCTTTTTTTGGGTTGTCTATCAATCTTGATAAACTCGAAAAAAGTGCGAAACAACAGGATGATTTTGTAAAACAACGAAAAGACTTCATTGCTCAACAAGCAGATTTGCAAGAAGCAGTTGAAAAACTAAATACGGAAAGTGCTAATGAAGTAACAAATATCAAAAAAAATCAGAATTCTAAGATTCGAAAATTGGAACAAGAAATCAAGAATTTTGAGCAAATTTTGCAAGAAAATGAACGAAAGATTGACCGTTTGGAATTGGGGTTAAAAGATTTGGGAAAAGAAGCAAAACGGTTAAAACAACAAGCGATTGAAAAGCAAACAACACTTTGGCAAAATGCGAAAAGTGAAGTTAAAATAGCTCAAAATAATCTTGAAAATGTTCGTGATGATAAACGAAATGAAATCTATGAAATAGATGAAAAATTTGATAAAATCATCAGCAAAAAGCAGGAGGATTGTGACCTGGGAATAAAAAAATTAAATGATTTATGTCAAGCCACACTTGATAAGTTCAATGAAGAAAAACAACAGTTAACGGAAGCTCAACGAAAAGCATTAACCGAAAAAGGTGCAGAAATAGAACGTATTGATATCGTTCGGAAAGATATAGAAAAATATAAAAACCTGCTTGATAATATTGATAAAAATCTACCAAAAATTTATCAATATCAAAGTGATAAACTAAATTTTATTGACAAAAAGTCAGTATTTGAATACGATTATCAACAACTCACGAAACAACTTGATACAATCACACAAATATTCCAAATACAAAAAGGTGGGATGAATAATGCTATTGAATTAAGAAATCAAGAGATAAAATCTATTGAAGAAAAACAATCGTCATTGAATAGTGATTTAAAAACGTTTGCGCGAAAATTTGAGTTGATGGAAGATAAAATAAAACAATGGATTATGAAACCTTCAACCGATTGGAAAGTCAAAAAAACATTTCAAGATTTAGCGTTTGAATTAGATGAAATTAAAGCTGCAACTAATACAACAAAAGATAAATTGATAACCAAAATCAATACTTTTAGAAGTTACCTTTTTAATGAAAATAATAATAAATTTGGCTTGCCTTATTTTATTTCCTCTTTCGAGGAGTATTTAGGTTTTGCAAAACGACTGAAAAAACTTTTTGACGATTCAAGCATAACTATTTTAGAAAGAGAAATCGGAAGACAATTTGATATTTCGCTAAATAGCATTATCAAAAAAACGGAGGAGTTGAGCAATATAAAGTATAAAGTTGATGATGTTGTACGACGAATTAATAAAAGTTTTGTTGAACGAAAATTCGTAGATGCAATTGATAAAATAGAAATACAAACAGTCGTAAGTCAAAGAAAAGTTGTAATAAAGCTATTGGATATTCAACAATTTTATAATGATAATGCGTTGGAAATGCATAACTTAGGCGGACTTTTTTCTACTGAAAGCCAAACAAATCATTCAAAAAGGGTGATTGAATTACTAAGTGAATTAAGTACAGAAATCGAGAAAACGAATAGCAAAAACATCAAATTAGAAGATGGTTTTGAGTTGCAATTTCGAATTATAGAAAATAATAATGCAACAGAATGGGTAAAAAATTTAAGTAATGTTGGCTCAAATGGAACGGATGTTTTAGCAAAAGCCATGATTTATATTATGTTACTCAATACGTTTAAAAACATAGCCGCTCGAAAAGACGATGATTTTAGAATTCATTGTATTATTGATGAAGTTGGTATTTTACACGACCTTAATCTAAAAGGTTTGATTGATTTTGCGAATCATTACAAAATCCTACTCATCAATGGTTCGCCAAACTCGAATGACGCCAACGCTTACCGCTATGTTTATCAACTTACAAAAAATGAAAAACGCCAAACTGCCATTAATTTAATAATGGTCGATGGTCGAAAAGCCTAAATTATGTTACAAAAACCGTCAAAATTACCAATTGCTTTCGCTAAACGATTATTGGTTTTTTATGAAGAAACTGAAGTTAATTCAAGTCATTTTCCTGATTCAAATACATTTTTTTATTTCTTGGAATACGTTTTTGAAAAGCGGATAACAGGAAAAAGACGATATAAAATCAGATGCGATGTTGTTCGTTTAGAGAAACATATAAAAAATGAATATCAAATCAATGATTTGAAGGCTTATGCCAATATTGACGAAAGTACAACAAGAAGCGAAGCTGCAAAAATCGCTTCCAACTCCAAAGCAACTAATAAAAAAGTCTTTCAAGGAATTTGGTTTAATGCTTTTCAAGATATTCCAGCAAAGCTATACGGGGAAGCTATCAATCTAAAACCGATTAAAGGAAGTGTTTCTTTTTTTACAGAATTTGAGCATTTAGAGATTGATAAAGATATAATTATCATTGGTGTAGAAAACGCAGAAAATTTTACAGAAGTAAAATTACAGCAATATTTATTTGATAAAAGTAAACGCTACTTATTTACTTTTCGTGATACCAAACAATCCAATGCTTTAAAACGATGGTTGGGCAATATCGAAAATTTGTATTTGCACTTTGGTGACTTTGACTTGGCAGGAGTCGCTATTTTTGAAAATGAATTTCAATCATTTTTGGGGAAACGAGCCTCCTTTTTTATTCCTGATAATTTAGAAGCGTTATTTAAAAAGTATGGGGGTAGGGACTTGTATAATCAACATTTTTCCCAGTATCCAAACCTAAAAGGTAATATGATTGAAACTAATAGATTATTAAAATTGATACACAAAACTCAAAAAAGTGTAGAACAGGAAATTTTAATTAAGAAACTAATGTAAGGATACCGACCTGTTCTGATTGTGAGTGACGATAAAGAAAAGACTGTTCAAGAAGCTTTGTAACACGGTTTAATGAACAGTTTTTTCTAAATTTTGTGTTGATAGATTTTTATCAATTATTCAAATCTATATTATTCAAAATATTGGTACTAATTTCATTGACTAACTTAAACTCGGTGGATATGTGGGTATCAAAAAAGTCATCTTGTAGCTTTGATAAGTAGGAATTACTCATAATATCTTGCTCCAAATATTCTTCAAAGTCAGGATGTATTTCGAGTATTGGCTCATCATCAATTTTTAGTTTCGAGCGGATAACTTTAAAGAATTTTACCTCGCTGTATTCTACTTCATCATCAGCTTTTATCGTATCTATTGCGACCTCAATTAATTTTAATTCATTCTCTTGAGACAACGAAGCGGAGGACAACTCACTAAAATAATCTTTTAGAAATTTGTGTCCATCGTGATTAATTGCAAGGAGCAAAGAGTCTAACTCTGACTGAATATCAATATCTCCGAATGTTTGATGACTATCATGTAACATTTTAATTAACTTTACTTCACGGTGATCAATTTCACCGTCACAAGCCATACAAGAGAATGCCGTCTTTAGTAATAATTTATTAAAGTTCTTTGTTTCCATAATTTCTTATTTATTAAAACCAATTGATCTTGGCTTTTGATTAGTATTTTGTTTGCCTTCCATCTTTTCTCTAATATCGTCATATTTTTTTAATTCCCTAAATGAAATAGATGGTTGATTACTTTTTATCGTGTCTAATAAAATATCTTTTGTAATGCGAGTTTTTAATTTTAAGGCTTTTCTTGAAGCTTCATCGCATAAAAACTTTATATCGCTTGAAACGAAGTTTTCTGTTGCTGTTGCGAATAAAGAATAATCCATTCCTATTTCTACAGGACGCTTTTCTAAGTATAATTTAAACATTAATTCTCGTGCTTCAAAATCAGGCGGCGGAATATAGATGGCTTTATCCAAACGACCAGCTCTCAAAATTGCGGTATCAATCGCACTCGGTCTATTTGTTGCCCCAATAATAAAAACACCATCATCGCCACTATTATTCATTTGCGCTAAAAATTCATTAACGGCACTTGTATTCATGTGATTGATACCTGAATCGTTTCGATTAGGGACTAAGGCATCTAATTCGTCAAGAAAGATAATACTTGGTGCATTTTGTCTTGCATCGTCAAAAAGTTTTTTTATATTTTCCTGAGAAGCATTTACCCATTTACTTTGAATATCTGACGGCTTAATTTGATAAAAATTAAATCCAATTTCTTCCGCCAACTGTTCCGCAAAAAAAGTCTTCCCACAACCGGGAGGACCATATAATAACATCCCGTTTGGAATCGTCAAACCATACTCTTCGTAACGTTCCTTATCATTGAGGGCATCAATAACATCTAATTGAATCGTATCCTTTAATGTTTGCATTCCTGCAATTGCACTAAATCCTTGTCCATTCTTCTTCTTTTTCGCCTTTGGCGTATTGATTTCCTTAGATTGAATAATCGAACCAATTTCAATTTCGCCATTTAACGTTTGGATAAACTCCGTGGCAGATTTGAATCTATCCTCTGAGTTTGGTTGCAATGCTTTCGCAATAATATTGGGAGCAATTCCACCTATCTGATCGCTTGTACTCATTACTTTTAAAGGCTTCTCTCGTTCTTCCGTCAGTATCTCTTCCAAATTGGTTGAATTGGCTTTATAAGGTGATATTTCCGTAAACCATGGTGGCAAACCAAATAATAAATGGTAGTATAAAGCACCTACTGAAAATATATCACTTTGTACGGAGAATACTTTATTAAAGGTTTCAGTTGCCAAGTAATAAGGATTTAAACCTTTTTTATTAAAGTCTTTATGTGATTGTTTTTGATAACGAGCATATCCAAAATCAATGATTTTAGGAATTACTACATTACCCGACAAGTCAAGCATGATATTAAGATTGGTAATTTCATTATGAATAATCGGTTCGTCAAGGTGATGCAAGTAGTTCAATCCATTCAACACACCGAGTATAATATTTTTAGCTTCATAAGGATTGAACGTATGTTCCCTTTTCATCTTATCAGCAAGTGTTTCACCACTAATAAAATCAAGAACGACATAAGCATATTTTTGATTATCAATCATCAACTCACCATCATCATGATATTTCACAATATTCGGATGTTCGATTTTCTTTAATAGCTCAATTTCCAAAATATCACCTGCTTCATTGAATTGTGTTCGATGAAGCTTAGCGTAAGAAAACAGTTTTAAGAACCGAGTTTTCCCGGCTTTATCTTTCGCTCGATAATTCTCCGCATAATCGCCTTTTTTCAAGAAAAATGTAATGCGATAGTTATCACTGACTTGATACCCTTTTGGTAGTATGGATGGTGTGTTTTTCATCTAAAATGCTTCATCTGAATCACTCGGACGTGTACTAAAGTTGCCATTTTCTTGCAAAATTAGTTCATATTCCAAAATTTCGTTATTTAATGTTTGTGAATCATCTTTTCCAAAATTTTCACCAGAAATAAATCCACCTTTTAGTGTGCCGCAGCTTATTTGAGCCATTTCTTTTTTAGGATTCCAACCTGTTCCATAATAAAAGAAAATTTGATACGTCCCATTAGGCATTTCAAAAGTATAGCTTCCTCCCGAACTAATATATCCGTGTCGGTAAACTTTATCATTCTTTTTGATGGTTACAATCACATCAGAGTTATAGGCTATTTTTACTCTGATTTTTGAGCAACCTCTACTTGAACAAGATTGATTTCCTCCGTAGCAATAAGCATAAGGCGTTGAACCAGTCCGTAAAGAATTATTGATATATTTATTATAAATCAATTGTTCTTGACGCTGCTTCTCTGCTTCGGCTTCTCTGATTAGCCTTTCTGCTTCCTCTTCCGTCTCTCTAACCAACCTTTCCACCTCTTCTTGTAGCTCTCTTTCTTGCCGTTCTTGCTCCTCTGCTAAAGCGAAAGCCGCTTGCTCCGCCTGTATTTGAGCCTGATTTTCTATACGCTGCTGTTCTTGTGCTGCTTGTCGTTGTTCTCTTTGTTCTTCTGATTCACAGGCTGAAAAAGAAACGACGACAAGCAGTAGCAAGATGAGTTTTTTTATGTTTTTCATATAATGGCTTATTTCACTAATACAGAACTGTCTCCACTTGGTTGTTCGTCAGTAGGTAATAAATCAATAATAGAAATAACAATCGGATGTAAAACATCAGCATCGGGTTGTTCTCCTATTTTCTGTAAACCTTGATTAATTAAAGTTCTTGCTCTACTTCTATCTTTCCATTGATAGGAATTGAAGTTTTCATCATGGTGTCTCAAGAAACCTATTAATTGATAAACAAGAGTCAAATGAACAAAGAGCGTACTAATTTCTTCTAAAACAACATTACCCAATTTGACATCTTTTACCTTGATAACTTCATTCAATTGTCCTTTAAGCTGATGGACAACTTGAGTAGTTCGCTCGTTTCCTAACTCTGAATTTGCCTTCTCCAAGCGATAAAACTCTTCTTTAAGTTGTGCTTCTAAATCAGGCCATTCCTTCTCATCATTCAATTTATCAACGACCTTCAGACTTTTTCTTAGATTGGATAAAACTTGCATTTTATTATCAACGTCATCTGGGTTATTTCTAAACACCTTTTCTTGTTTTGAAATATCCATATTTGCTTGTACCAATTCATTAGAAGTATTTCCTCTATTTTGTAATTCAGAAACACTACCCTTTGCTTTACGGATTTCGTTTACTAACCAGACCGTTTCAATAGATTGTGTTGTTTCAGGCACTTCAATTTCGGCACTATCATCTAAATAAGGAAAGTAGGCCTGAACAGATATTTTTTGTGATCTATCAATATTAATGGTCAAATCAACATCACTGTTTTCAGGTAATAAAGTAGGTAAGTCGTTTCCATTAATAATTATATCATAAACGTGTTCATTATAAATAGCTCTTGAACCTTCTGCTCCGTGTTCACCTTGATAGATAGGAATTTTAATAAAATCCTTTTCCATTCCCGGGCGAATCCGTTTTTGTGTTTTAAGTCCATTCAAAGTACCAATTGCTGGAAGTGACTTGTTTTTCTCCAACCCGGTAACAGTTGTAAAGACTATTTTTCCTGTTGCTCTATCCTTGACCTCAATTCCTACATTATAAGGTAAGGTGGCAGCTCCGACAACTGAACCTTGAATAATATTGAAACTTTTTGGTTCATTTTCTAAAACATTTCCTCGATTATCATAAAGAACAATTTCAAAAACATTGGTAATACCTTCTTTTAGCTGTACATCAATCACTTCACCTGTTGTATTAATCTCAATCTTTCCACTTGACCAAGCCTTATCACCTCTTATTATTTCTGCAAAAACTTCATTAGGGATAAAACCTTCCGTTTTATCTTTCAATATTTTTATCGTTACAAACTCATCATCTTCAACCGTTGATGCTTCATGTTCAATACCTAATTGAATTTTTGATTTATCTCGCGTTTGTTCTCTGACTTCCTCCGAAACATCAATAGTCGAAGCGAATAAAGCTGCACCTTTTGCAACAACTGTCATTGGATCGACACTTATATCGGGTTTACAGATTTGTTCCTCCAACATTTTACGCAAAACAGGAGAGAAAGTAGGACCGCCTACCAATATTAGAGAATCTAAAGACGAACCACTTAAATTATTTCTTTTTAATAAACTTTTACTTAAGTCAATTGCTTTTTGAAAAACAGGCGATAACGCATTTGCAATATCTTTTTGTGTTACTAAAATATCTAATTCAAACTCTTCCCCGTCATCATCTTCCCCAGGAATATCACCTATATCTGATAATATATTATGTGTATCGTTAAAGGATAACTTAATCTTCGTTTCTTCTGCATAAAACTTCATTGCATTACGCAAAATTTGTTTTTTTCGGTTATCACCTAATATGGAATCAATTTCATAATTATCTTTCAGGTAAGGCATGATAATCTCATCAACAATTGCGAAATCTAAATCTTTTCCACCTAAATAATTGTCTCCTTCGGTATCAATTACTTGCATGATACCTTCTTCCACTTTTAATAAAGCAGCATCAAATGTTCCTCCGCCAAAATCAAAAACTAACCAATAGCCATTCTTGTTTTTGCTACTCAAACCATAAGCCATGGAAGCGGCAACCGGTTCTTGCAATACTTCAATATGATTGAAACCTGCTAATTTACCTGCTCTTCTTGTTGCATCTATTTGATTACTCTTAAATGCAGCAGGAACAGTAATTACGGCAGAGTTGAAATTTTCATCTTTAATAAAAGATTTTAAGGTTTTTAGGACTTCTGCGGATAACTCCTCCGATGATAATTCTTTTCCGAGATTAGAGCTATAGTATTTTTTATCCGTCCCCATTGTTCGCTTAAACTCAATGAAAGCATTTATTTTCTCTTCGTTCCAAGTTTTCATTGCTTTAAGTTTTTCACGCCTCAAAGCATTAAATGAACTATCACCAACTTGTATAGCTTTTTTCTTATTAATATAAGCACAAGAAGGCATCGTGTCTTTAAGTGTATCCGTTTTTATTATGGTTGGTATTCCATTTTCTATTCTTGATATGGCAGAATTGGTTGTACCTAAATCAATGCCATAATCTATTTTTGTTCTTGTCATTCTCTATGAATTTATTCTCCAATACTTACTTCAATTTGAGCAGCTTGAATCATTTTGTTTTTAAAATTAACTTGAGGTTTTATAATTCTTGTTATTATTTCTTTCCCAATTTCAATATCTTCACTTGGGATAAAATTAGCCGTTACTTTCATTCCTTCATTATACACTTTCCCAAGCATATCAACAATTTCATAATCATTCGCAGCAAAATTAGCTTGAATGCGTTTGACGGATGCGTTTAGTTGTTTCAACCCCTTCACACCACTATCCATTTTACTTAGATTTTTCTGAATCCTAATAATTTCATCAGCAACTTTCAAGGCTAAAGAATGGTCTTCTTCATTATTTTTTGAAGTAGGTTGGGCTATTCTCTCTTCTTGAATGATTTTTAATTGGGTTCCCAAAATTTCCACCAGCTTACCATCTAATTTTACACTTTCTTCATCCAAAGCAGCTTTAGTATTCAAAATCTGTTGTTCAACATCGGTCTTATTAGACTGAATTCGTTTGCCTAATAAAACATAGAATAAGCCACCTAACCCTAAAAGTCCTAATGTTCCGATTATCCAAAATAAACGATTTTGCCCAACACTTGAACCTAAATCTGTTAATTTAGCATTTGTAGTTGTTGCTGTTTCTTGGATTTTAGTACCTAATTCGTCAGAGTTAGTAATAATATCTTCACGATTGATTTTAGTTTCTTCACTTAAACTATCAATAATATTGTCTTGATTTTTTAATTTGTCTGTGAGGTCTTTAATTTCCTTAATTTGATTATTTGTTCTGTACTGTAAATTCTTGACATCTTTTGTTAATTCATTTATTTCGGTACGCTGTTGAAATACATTATTCTTGATAATCGGAATATCTTCTAGTGTTGGAGGTTCTTGTCCCCACGAAGTGTATATAATTCCAGAAAGGAATACGAGTAGTATTATTTTTTTCATTATTTTTTGATTGCTTTGATTATTTGATTTAAAACGGTTCTAATAAATGTGTTTACTTGCTTTTGATTTCTTAAAACTTCAACTAAAGTTGGAGAATATTTATAATAGGTTTTAATAAATAGTTGCCCTAAATAGCTTTTACTCAATGTTTCATCTCTAAATTTTCTCAACTTAATTACTTGAGGATGGTCGTAATCTCCATAAGCCATTGTTGCTATGTAGCAGCCTCCTCCGCTATTTGAAGGTTGAACAGATGCTGCTCTGAGCTGCTGTCTTACGCCGTCAAGTTGACGATTTATACCATTTATGGTAGCTTGATTTGTAGAATATCGACTACGAGTTTCTCTGTCCATATCAAGCGTTCCAATAGTAGTTATTGTGGTTACTGCATTAGATATAATAGCTGGTAATTCTAGAAGTTTTGGGCGGTCGTATTCTAGTCCAGTCTGGGCATTATTAACCACATCGATGACCATTCCAAGTGCATTACTGGCAATGCCGCTACTTAACATTAGATAAAGTTCATTGTTAGAACCAAGTATATTTTTAACCTTTTGCAATATGGGTTTACATGACACTACTAAATCTTTTGCATTTGTCACCGATGAAGACTTTTTTTGAAAAGAAGCTATCTTCTGACCAATAACTTCTAAATCTTTCTGAATAGGAGCAGTTTTCGCCCACTCTTCAAGCCCTTCAATATTCTCATTTACCCTTTCTTTCGTTTGACTTCCTATTGCGATAGATTTAGCATAATTTAATAGTTTTAATCCTTCTTTACTTGGGTCTTTACTTTCATTCCACTCCTGAAAATAATCCACTCCACATTGCATCACTTCTTTTGCCAAGCTATCCGCAGCCATTTTATATTTTAAATCACTCGTTCCAAGTATAGATTTCAATAAGGCTAAGTCATCCTTGCAATCATTGAAAAGTTTTAATCCTATTTCATAAGCATTTCGCTGATTACTTTTTCGTTGGTGCTTAGCACTTTCTGTTTGACTTTCAATATTATGTAACGGTTCTTCTGTGAATTTCTTAGATAGATATTTTTGAACAGACGTACCACAGTCACTAAATAATCTGAATACTTCAGAGCTTGAAAATTGATTTTTAAACTCCTTCAATAATTCATCAACAAATTCTTCTGATTGTTTGGTGCTATCAGGGATAAAGGTCTCACCAGCTACCAAATGGACAAAATCTGTAAAACAATCTGATTCGATTAGGCTTAGTTTTATTTCGATGCCCTCTTTAATTTCAGGACTTGTATTTCCCAGTAACTTTAATGTTCCAATATTATTGAACGACGAAAAATTTCGTGAGGTAATTCCTCGATTCGATGTTACTTTCCCCCAAATATCCAATGCTTTGTTTTGGTCACCTTGCACTAAATAATTCATTGCAGTTTCATCGAATGAATTTCCCTTTAGAAACCAGAAAAGAGAAAATTTAACTTTACCATCACTTTGTTCTATTGCCGAGAATGCCTTGTTTAGACTTTCCTCTGTTCTACTAATTTCGCTAAAAAAGCTAAAATCAAATTCTGAGGGGATTTTTTTTCCAATTCTTGCTAATCTAATATTACTTTTCGCTTTGGTTATTTCTCTCATCGAAGCACCTGAGAGTATTCCAGCAAGTCTATATGGATTATTTTTAATTATTTTCACAAGGTTTTTGTTTTTAGTGTTTAAAGATTGGACAAATTTATCTACACGTATTAAAATGCGGGAGTAACCATGCCAAAAGTATAGTTTTTTTTTTAGTGCAACGATTTTTTTAGATGTATTTATTTTTTTGTGCAAAAAAATAATTTTGTCGAAATTAAAACAGTCAAATATGCCAACCTACGAAGGTTACAAAAAACTTGAAAAATTACCATAAATTGAAGTAAACGACAAAATGAAATCGTAAAAACACACCTGTCAACTTTTTATCAATCATCCACTAAATTCAATCAACGATTTTTGGCTAAAAGTGGCTTTTGCGTATTGGTGGATACCGACTATTCCAAAACAGACAAGAGAAGCAATCAATGAAGATTATATTTTGAGAGTGTTCTAAAAAATTCAGAAAGGTGAAAAACCGACCAAACTAATTCTTATTTGATATAATCTTGAATAAGGGTTTATTTAATTTTTGGTAATGTCTTGTTCTATAAAATTAATCCTCTAAAACAAGTATTTCATCCAAACCTTAATTTCTCTATTTTAATTACCATCTAATTAATTATCTACGCTTCATTTATTTATAGATGTATTTTTAATTTTTTTGTATGATTTTAATAAGAATCAGCTAATTTTACTAAGTTGTGCCGTTGCGGATTCTTTATTTATACCGACTTTAGGTTTCCAAAACTCCATAGGTTTAGATATTTAGTTTTTGAATCCAACTTTTGATATAATCATTACTTTTATATCAAAAAAAAGAATATCAGTATTTCGTTTTAAACACCTATCTTTGGACACAGGAAAAACACCCCGAAAAACACATCAAATAAATGCAATTTAAAGCAGGTTACATAATAGATAGCGTAGCGAAAGTCGTTGAAAATTTTAAAGCTGACTTAGATGAAAATAATATTTCTGAGCAAACTCAACTTTTACAGATTGGTGGTTTACTCCAACATGTTAGTTCTTTTGATGTTGAATTTCCTTATGAATATCAACTTGATTACAAGAATCTAAATCCTGTAATATCGACAATAAATAATATTGTAAGCCGAGGTTTACCAACAAAAGCACCTGTCTTATTAGAGAAAATATTTTCTCATATTGGTCTTACGAAACAAAAAGAAAGCGCATTTGAATTAGATTTCCCGAGAACAACAAAAACAATAGATTTTAAATCAATATTTGAATTATTACATATTGTAGAACCTGATTTAGATATAAATAGAGCGGAATATGGTGGTTTCCCTGGTAGCTTAGCAGAATGGAATTTCTTAGACAAAAAACTACAAAAATTTCCCTTTGCAAAACAAATCTTTCAATCACAAAGGGACTTTTCAACAATTGATACCCTTTTAGCCGGAGGTAGAACATTAGATTTCTCTTATGAATTTCCATACCTCAATCCAACAGTAGAGGGTTTAAAAGACCGGCAAAGACAAGGGATAATTTTTGAATTTGATGGACCACATCATAAGATTCAATCTGTTAAATATTATGATAATTATCGGGATGAAGTTGCCGATTTAAATGGATTTAATACACTTCGTCAATCTTCTGATACGATTGGATTAAATCAAAATATTGGGCAGCAATTCAAAACTGAAATTTTTGAAATATTCAGGAATAATTATAATAGAAAGATAGAAGATTATCTTTTTGAATACTCCTTAATTTTCATTCCATTAGCTGTTGCAAGAATTCAGAAAACGATTATTGAGTTATTACTTTCTAACCCAAGTCTTTTTGAGGAAGATAAGGTGGAAGTTGCCATAGTAGAACGAGATTTACCTTGTGGAGCAATTGCACTGAAATCGTTACAAGAGTTCTTTTTAAATATAAATGCAATTTTAGAAGAAGAGGATAAATTTCATTTCCCCGAATTTTCGTTAACGATTTTTGAAAGTAAAAGATGGGTTATAGATGAACGATTACATTTAGACGCAGAAGTAAAAGATGAAAAATTCTTTAATGAGAATTCGTTCGATATAGTAATTGACCACTCTATTTTAAGACGTTCTAATATTTATAATGAAACAGATTTCAAAGATGAAAATGCTATTAAAGTAAGGTCTTCACATTATTTCGATACGTCATTTGGGAATTCACGAAGAGTTTATTGTGCGAATTTACTTCATTATAAGGCATTAGTTAGTAAAGAAGATGACGGTTCTTACACTCCGATAAAAGAATATGAAGCAAACATTAATTTCTTCATTCAAAATATCTTTAGAAAAGTAGCTTTTCGAGACGGACAACTTCCAATTATTTCGAGAGCATTACAACAAAAACCTGTTATTGGTCTTTTGCCAACAGGTGGTGGTAAATCGCTTGCTTTTCAGTTACCTGCATTTTTACAACCAGGGTTATGTTTAATAGTTGATCCAATAAAGTCATTAATGGAGGATCAAGTTCGAGTTTTTAAAGAAAGTTGGATTGATTGCTGTGATTTTATTAATTCAAATATTAAACGGGAAGAGAAAGCAAAGCGATTAATTGACTTTAGGTATGGTGAAATAATGTTCTTTTTTGTTTCACCTGAAAGATTAGTAATGAAAGATTTTAGAACAATAATTAGTAAAATTGACGTTTCTGATTTCGGTTTAGCTTTTTCGTATTGTGTCATTGACGAAGTACATTGTGTATCTGAATGGGGACATGATTTTCGTTCGACTTATTTAATGTTAGGAAAAAATGCTCAAAAATTTACAGCTACTAAAACTAAAAAACCTATCTCCCTTATTGGTTTGACGGCAACAGCTTCTTTTGATGTATTGGCAGATATAGAAAGAGAAATCCAAGTTAAGCACGACGATATTGCTGATGCTATTATTATGATTGAAAATACGATTAGACCTGAACTATTTTTCAGAGTCATAGATGTTACAAACGAAAATAGAATAACAGCCTTAAATGATGATTTTCGAAAAGTAGGAAATAATTTAGCAAAAATTAATACGGAAGAATTATTGAAGCATTCACAAAAACATCATTTTGATAACTTTAGTAAGAAGGATTTTGCAAATGAAGCCACTAAAAATTTATTAGATGAGAATCTAATGGAATTTGAATATGATGCAACCTATTTAATAAAAGATTCTTTAGAAAACGTTTCACAAAACGAATTTTATTCTATTGTATTCTCTCCCGTTAAAGGTGAAAGATTAAATGCCGCAGGTGAATGGGCAAATCCAAATGGAGTGAATTTTATACATCAATATCTTAACTCCAATTCAAAGGGGTTCTTCTATTCCACCAATAATGAAGTACTAAACCAACAGATACAACAACATTTCAAGTATTTCACAACAGATAAAACTAAACATATCGTTTGTACGAAAGCCTTTGGAATGGGAATTGACAAGAAAGATATTCGCTCTACATATCATTATTTTTATTCAAGTTCACTCGAAAGTTTAATTCAAGAAGCAGGTCGTTCGGGAAGAGATAAAAAAATATCAGAGGCAAATATTCTTATTTCAACTGCTAAATACACAAAGTTTAATATTTTTAAGTTTTTCAGAGAGAATAGTCAACATAGATTATTACAAAATAAGTTTACACGAAAAGCACTTAGAAGAACTTTATTTAAAGTGTGGACTATTGACCATTTTGAAGAAATATTATTTGAGTCAATAGAACAATTAGAAGGAGTTATAAAAGTAGCAGGTTTTGGTATCTTTGACTTAAAAGATTTAAGAGAATTACAAACATTAATGCTTGAGCAACATAATGGTGCTTACGCATTTATTATAGAGAAATATGGTGATAGAGATATTCATAACTTTTTTCATAGTAACTCATTTAAAGGCGTTGACACAGAAAAAAGTCAATTACTCAATCTATTTAAAATAAAGGAGTTTGAAAATATTAATGGTGAATTAGTAGACATTGAGGAGCAAGATACTTTAATCAATGAATTTAAAAACTGTACAGATCAACAATTTTCATTTGTAATTACTCAAACAAAAAAATATCCTGAGGCAAGTGAAAAAATTTGTCAACTACTAAGTCTTAATCCAACTGCACATCCTAATTTTTTTGGTAAAACCTATGGCGAAATTGTAAAAAATGCTTACAAATATTCAAATGATTTTCAAGATTTTCTATTTTTATTAGAAGAAAACAATGCGATTACGAATTTAAGCTTACTTGATGAATTGACTAAAAAACGGCTTTTATTCGTATTTAGTCGGGATAGGTCATCTGAAAATGATACAGGTAGATTAATTTATCGAATGCATAGTATTGGTTTTTTAGAAGATTATTTAATTGACTATCGTAATAAAGTTTATAATTGTGTTTTCAGAAAATATGAATCTATTGATGATTATATTAAAATTATTGAAGATTACTTAAGACGATACTTATCAGAACAAACAGCGATTGAAAAAATTGTAGCATTAAAACAACGACTTTCAAATTCATCATTAATTGAAGATATTTTGGAATGTCTGAACTTTTTAGCTGAATTTTCTTACAAAGAAATCGCAAGTAAGCGATTAAGAGCAACGGATGAGATTGAAGATATTTTAAATAAGAGTATTCTTGATGAAAAATATGCAACGGATTGGTTTGAACAAAACCTTTATATAAAAGAGCAAATTTATTTCTATTTCAATGCGAAGTATGCCCGAGTTGGTTTTAAAATAAACGGCAAACCATATTCCCTTTTAGACGATTATAAAGATAGCTCAAAAACGAAAGGAGCTACTCTTGATAAGTATTTAGATGTTTTTAAACTTGAAGGTCCAGAACAGAATAATTATAAACACATGATGGGTTCTTGTAAAAAAATTCTAAGGTCTTTGAGTGATACAGATTTAAAAAGAGAATGGTTACTTCGTTTGTTAAAGGCTTTTTCAATGTATTCTGTAAATAATGAATCATACACTTCAGAGGCAAATTCAGAACTTGAATTAGGATTTATAAAGCTATACGAAGACAAGGATTTTCATCAAAATGACTATGAAATCATTGAACCAATTTTTGTAAATTATTTTGAACGATTAGAAAAAAACATTCAAAAGGAAAATCAATCTTTCAAAGATATTAAACTTATTCGAGCGAAAATTTTAATACAATTGCAAGTATTAGGATTGGAAAACATCATTCTAAAAAATAATCAATTAATAGCAAAAAACAATTATGCCTAACTATAACGAAATAATCGAGCAGTCACAAGTTAATATCAAATCATTAAGTGACAAACTTAAAGATTTGGATAAGTTACATCAAGATATAGTCGAATTAAAAAATAATTCAGCACTTATTCCAGAGCTTTTTGAAAAGAAATTTCAAGAAATATTCAAGTTGTCTAATGAATATACAGAAGTATTAGGAAAATCAACAATGACGTATTTAGACGGTAATAATACGTTATTCACCTCAAAAATAAATGAGTTTTCTGAAAAGAATATTGAATTAAAAAAACAGATTTCTCGATTGATAAATACAGACTTAAAAAAACTATTTAATAATTTACAGAAGGAGTTTATTGGGCGAACAAAGGCGGATTTAGAAGTCGAGTATAAAAAAATTGATAGTAGAGTTAACGATTTTCAAGTTAAGATAGACTCGTTTGGAAATGAAATTAATCGCCTTGAAAGGGTTGATTTAGAAAAGTTATTTAAGCAATTACAGAATAAATTTATTAAAGAAACTAAAGAGGAACTTGAAAAAGAACTTGAAAAAATTGATGCGAAAACTAAAGAATTTCAAGTAAAGTTGGATAATTTTAGTAACGAAATTAATCGACTTGAAAGTGTTGATTTAGAACAACATTTTGCTAAACATCAAAAAACATTATCGGAAATATTTAGTGCTATAAACACCATTAATTTAACACTTACAGGAATTACAAATTCCTTAAATTCAATTAATCAATCACTAGGACAGATTCAAAAATCAATTAGTGATAATTTTGATGAAACTAAGAAATCAGTAAAAGAATTTAGGGAGTCAATTTCTAACCATTTAAAAAAACAAGACGAAAAGAGTGATGAAAAAATAGGGCTGCTGAAAAATGAGATAGCAATATTAGGAAATCAAAATACTGTTTTACAGAAGCAAATAACTCTGAATCGAGTTATTCAAATTATTGGAATAGTTTTGATAATTGGATTTTTGATTTTTATGGTTGTAAAAAAATAAGCACACTCAAAAAATACTAAATAATCCGTAGTGCTTACTGGGTTTTATATTATGCCTAGATAAAAGGTCTATATCATCTTTATTCAAATCAAAAAATTGGTAGTGTATTGACAACTAACCGATGAAGGAATGGCAAGCGAATTGTAAAAAAGCAGGAAAAGAAGTTTCGGTAAGAGATTTGAAAAAAGCATTGTTTGAAATTGACATATGCAAAAAGCTACTTCCCAAATGATAATCTACGCCAACATCCTCGAAAACTACAGCGGTTTTAAAATACTTTTCGGAGGAACTGCTCCCGAATGACAGATTTTATATTTTTTGAATTCGGTCTTGTCGGAAAACGACTTGCCTAAGATTATTGCGATTACGGATATTGACGATATTCCTGAACCGTTTTTTAGATTTATTGGTGGTGTTGAAGATGTAATTTTGATGTATGCAAAAACAAAAAGCGAGGAAACGGTTATCATTCAGTTGGATTCATCATTGCAGAAATCGGCTTCCTTCTCTTCGATATTAATAAAATCAAAAGTTATATTTACCTGCCAATTTCAATAGAAACGGATATTATCGAACTATCCGTTTAATTATGGCTAAATTGGTTTAAACTTTATTCAAAAGCGGCTAATTTATAGCTGAACTTAATCATCCTTTCTATTTTCAATTAATTTCCACATTCCCCCTTCCGCTTCAATCATGTCACCGGCTCGAAGCTTTTGAAGATTATTCCTAATCTTGATTTACTTTCTGTTCTTTATTTAGCACATCGGGCAGCTTATCCAATAACACTTTCGCTAAATCACTTCTTTTCGCTTTACCGAATTACTTTAAATAATCCACAATAATTTTTCTACAATGTTCGTCATTAATACCTCGCATCTTCCTCCTCTTGTCCTGTTTGGGCAGCAATACTGGCAGAAATATAAATATTTGGTTTTCGACCCTCGATTAGGCTTTTCTTTCGTAGCGTTTTAATTCCAAAATCAGCTAATTCCTTTTCTTTTTGAATCTTGTCTAACAATATGATTTCAGACAAACTGAGGTCAGGAGCTTGTGCCAATTTACGAGCATGATTAATATCCAAGACTTTTCCGAAGAAGGTAACTTTCACTTTATTATTAGAAAAATCGTATTCAGGTAATGGAAAATATTTATTTTTTTGAGTGATAAACATTCGTTTGATACCACTTCCGATGGTATCAATCATGTTCAAATTAACCACTGCATTGACCAAAAAACCATTGCGATAATTCAATTCAGGAGTATCGCCAATTATTACATTTTCAATTGTTTGCGGCATAAATGAACCGATATTCATAAAAATAAAAAAATCATCTTCACTTTCAATAACATTGATTTATCCACCTAAAGCATAATCTTGATGAGCCATACAATTATGTAAAGATTCTCTAATCAAATACGGCTCGTATTGCAATACTTCGTCAGGGAAAAGTGTGTTTTCTCGAATATATCAAGCGTAACGACTATTTTGAGGTTGGCTTCATTACTTAACGCACTGAAATATTGTCCCAGATTCTTTGAATCAAAAGTAGTTTTGGCTTCCCTAAATTCTATCACCTCGCTTTCTGAACTCAAAAGCAAATCATTCAATTTATCATTTATCTCTGACACCCATATTCTATAATTTATACGCTCATGCTAACGAAATCCATTTTCTTTAATACCAAAGAGTAGTGACCTATTTGAAAAAATCACTGTCTGACATTTTTAGAGCATTTTCTTCATTGGAAATACAAATGTACCGCATAAAAACAGACTCGGTCTGGTGTCCCGTAATTTTCATTATCGAAATAGCAGGAATCCCACTTAGATAAGCATTGGTCGCAAAGCTACGTCTTGCAGTATGTATTTGTATTTTTTCATACTTCTTATAGGTAACTTCCTGTCGTTCTCCTCCTTTCGATTCTATTTGCATAATAGCATCATCAATACCTGCACGTTCGCCAATAACCTTGATATAATCATTTAGTTTTTGAGAGGTAATTGGTTTAGGTAAATTTATCGTTCCGCTTCTTAAAGTTGTAAAGTATTGCGAATAGCTATTCACAGAATTGTTATTTTCGCTCTTTTGAAACCGTTACGGTTTATTCCGAAAGAAAAACAACCGTTTTTTTATAATTTGAAATGCTGATTGTTAAAACATTACACATTACGTAATTTAGTGTTAATGCGTATGCACAAAGTTGTAACCTTTTTTGGGAATCTAAAATATGGGGTTGGTTACTCGGATACTTTTGAACCGCAGAATATCGAATATTCAACATTCGATATTCTGTGATTCACTTTCACTCGTTCAAACTAAAAATATCTTGACTCGCTTTCATTCCAATACATGAACCTTGCACCTTTTCGCCCACTTGATTAATTAGCCACCAATTCAAATTATCATCTTGAACCAAAGCAAAACCGTTCACAAAATCAAAAGCTCTTTTGTATTGTAATGGAATAATAGTTTCGCCTTTTTTATTAATAAAGCCAAAACCGTTATGACCGTTTTTTTCATCTTTATCATAAACCCGAGCCATTCCATTTTGGAAATCAAAACATCTATCAAAAGTGAAATTGACGAGCGGTTTTTCTTTTTTATTAATATAATAGTATCGTTTGTGGTCAATTTTTACCCAAGCGAAATCTTCTTTAAATCGGCCGACTTTTTCATAACCTGCTTTGATGATAATTTCCCCATTTACGTCTTTAAAACCGTAGTAATTTTGTAATTCATAAGCAATCAATTCATCAGGTGATTCTTTGACTTTTGGATAATTAACTTCCGTTAAATTAGAATCTAATTTCACTTCGCCAATCGAATTGATTTGACAAAGTTGTCCATCCTGAACCCACGGAAAAAAGGTCGTTGTATCTTGCCCAAAAGTTAGTAATTGCAAACTGCACAAACCGATAATTAGTATTGTTTTAATAAACATAAATTTCACCGCCGTAACCATTTTGGGTTTTGTATTTCTTTTCGATAACTCTTCCTTTATTATCATATTTAAAGCTCGTTGTTGTCGTAATTTTTCCATCTATATATTCTATTTGCTTATAACATTTTCCATTATTATAGTTATAAATCGTTTTACTTTTCGGAAAATATGGTAATTTATATTCAATGATTTCAGGTTGATTATCCGCATTATTCGTCAGCCATTCTGTAAAAATAACGTCGTTATTTTCATCTTTTTCCGTTATTTTTTGGTCGTAATTGTCCACCTTATATTCATATAAAGAAGTGCTTCGACTCGTTTCTTCGTCCATTTCTAAATCCATATCAATACGAATAGCTTTCGTTTTCTCTCCGTTTGAATTATACGAATATTCAAAAATCCGACTATTGGTTAAGTCGCCATTTTTTTGATAAAAATAAATCGTTGCCAAATCGCCTTTTACATTATAATCATAACCTTCTGACGAC
>Ga0306864_1000348_pt1 | contig 22002 bp, 16 predicted proteins | sample AntRauTorckE5430_FD_190448 | JGI IMG/M metagenome (GOLD analysis project Ga0306864, IMG submission 190448) | Saline lake microbial communities from Rauer Islands, Antarctica - Metagenome Torckler E5 #430 (v2) (version 2) | ecosystem: Environmental > Aquatic > Non-marine Saline and Alkaline >...
CGAACAACCGAGCCTGCGTTCGCCCTGCCATCGCGAACAACCGAGCCTGCGTTCGCCCTGCCATCGCGAACAACCGAGCCTGCGTTCGCCCTGCCATCGCGAACAACCGAGCCTGCGTTCGCCCCGCCATCGCGAACAACCGAGCCTGCGTTCGCCCCGCCATCGCGAACAACCGAGCCTGCGTTTATCATGTCAACCTGAACAACCGAGTATACAATCAGCCACCCAATCCGTACCTTCGCCGCCGTGCCCGAACTCCTCCTCATAACGCCTCCCTTCACCCAGATGAATACGCCGTATCCCGCGACGTCTTACCTAATGGGTTTTCTTAAAACGAAGGACATTCCCGCAGACCAAATGGACCTCGGTATCGAGGTGATTTTGGAGCTATTTACCAAGCATCGTTTGCGGGAGGTGTTTGAGATGGCGCGGCCGCAGGTGCAGGGAAAGTTGAAAAGCAATGAACTTAGCTCCGTTGCCTCAGACGTGCGGCAGCCACTCCGTGACGCACCAACATCCCAACTCAGCCCCAATGCCGCCCGCATCTTCGCCCTAAGGGAAGAATACCTAGCCACCATCAACACAGTAATCGATTTCTTACAGGGCAACCAACCAACCCTCGCTCGCCAGATAGCCGCAGAAAACTTCCTACCCCAAGCTAAACGCTTCGACCAGCTTGCCGAACTAGACTACGCCTTCGGAGCCATGGGCCACCAAGACAAAGCCAAACACCTGGCCACCCTCTACCTCGAAGACCTCTCCGACTTCATCGTAGAAACCATCGATCCCGACTTCGGCTTCAGCCGCTACGCCGAACGCCTCGGCCAGTCCGCCAACTCCTTCGACGAGCTCCACGAAAAACTCCAACAGCCCCCGACCTACATCGATACCATAACCCTCGAACTATTAGACAAAAAGCTGGCGGGTAGCCTCCAACACGCGGTAGCCAAATCAAGAATCGAGAATCTCTCAGGTGCGCCAGCCAAATCCCTTGTCGCCAGTCCCTTACCTCTTGTCGCTTATTCTGAACATGCGGTAGCCGAATCCCAAACCTCTTATCCTGAACACGCGGCAGTCAAACCCCTTATCGCTTATCCTTTAGTCTGCTTCTCCGTCCCCTTTCCCGGCAACCTATACTCCGCCTTCCGCTGCGCCCAACATCTAAAGAAAAACTACCCCGACATAAAAACAGCCATGGGCGGCGGTTTCCCCAACACCGAACTTCGCTCCTTAACGGATGTACGGGTGTTCGGCTACTTCGACTACATCACCCTAGACGACGGAGAACTGCCCCTCGAACTGCTCCTCAACCATATCTCTGCACCTGCTGCCGAGCCCACAAAGCCCCTACTAAAACGCACTTTTCACCTAGAAAACGGTGAAGTCATCTACAACAACTTCGCCCTCCAACGCGATTACCGCCAAAGCGAAGTAGGCACCCCCGATTACAGCGGCCTGCCGCTCGACCGCTACGTCTCCGTAATCGAGATCGTCAACCCGATGCACAGCCTTTGGAGCGACGGCCGCTGGAACAAACTAACCATGGCCCACGGCTGCTACTGGGGAAAATGTACCTTCTGCGACGTGAGCCTCGACTACATCGGAAACTACCAACCCGTACAGTCCACCATGCTCGTGGACCGCATGGAAGAACTTATCGCCCAAACGGGCGAATCGGGCTTCCACTTCGTCGACGAAGCCGCCCCGCCCGCCCTGATGCGCGACCTCGCCCTGGAGATCATCCGCCGCAAACTCCGCCTCACCTGGTGGACCAACATCCGCTTCGAAAAAAGCTTTACCCCCGATCTCTGCCGACTACTCCAGGCCAGCGGTTGTATCGCCGTCTCCGGTGGCCTAGAAGTAGCTTCGGACCGCTTACTCGAACTGATCCAGAAAGGCGTGACCGTCGAACAGGTAGCCCGCGTAACCGGCGCCTTCACCGACGCCGGAATCATGGTCCACAGCTACCTCATGTACGGCTACCCAACGCAAACCGTGCAGGAAACGGTGGACAGCCTGGAGATGGTCCGCCAGCTCTTCCAGGCCGGCGTAATCCAATCTGGCTTCTGGCACCAGTTCGCACTAACGGCCCACAGCCCCATCGGCCTCGACCCGGACAGCTACGGCATAACACCGCACTACAATAAAATAACCTTCGCGAATAACGACGTGGATTTCACTGACTCTACGGGCATTGATCATCAGCAGTTTAGCTACGGTCTTAAGAAGTCTTTGTTTAACTACATGCACGGGATGTGCTTAGACTTTCCGCTCAAGGAATGGTTCGACTTTCGCATCCCTCGCACTAATATTTCTCCGGACTACATCGCTAGCTGCCTCGAATACGAAGAAGACCAACTGGCCCGACCAACCGCAAGAATAGTATGGCTCGGCGGTGAACCCTCCCTGAAGGACTTGCCGGAGGACACGGTAGAAATTAGTCTTTTTGACCGACGGGACACGGATAACTTTATCATGTCCGCGGAGATTGGTCGCTGGCTGGTGGAACAGCTTAACCTCCTGGGCGACCGTAGCCGTAAGCCGCTCACCCTTGCCGCTTTTCGGGCTAATTTTGAAGACGCTTTTGGTGGGGCGTTGGAAGATCTTTGGTATGCTGAGGAAATGGATATGGTGCGCGCTTACGGCCTTTTGGTTGTTTAACCTGATCGTTGTCTGGCCGACGCACACGGAGTGTGCATCGGCCAGGTGACAGTATCTTTGCCCCAAGTGAAACACTACTTCCAACTACAAAAAACCATCCTTGACCGGCACCTACGTGCATGGAAAATTCTTCCGTGGATAGCCTATGTTTTGGCCGTTGTGCTGTTTTTTGGCGCTGGGTCGCAGCTCTACACCCGCACTGGTTTTGCGGGTTACGGCGTATTGGTAATGGGCACCTGGGTGCTTAGCCTGCTGAGTAAGCGGGAACGCAACGACTTCCTGTCCATTACCTTTCGATGGCCAGTTTACCGGAAAATCCGGCTGGTTGAAAACGGAATAATCTTACTCCCATTCGTGTTGCTGCTGTTGTTTGAAGGCGATTGGGCGCTGGCGCTGGTGCAAGGAGTAGTTGGAGTAGCAATGAGTTTCCTTCGCATAAGTTCGTCTCCCACCTACACCATCCCAACTCCCTTCGGAGCGTACCCCTTCGAGGCTGCTATCGGCTTCCGACGCTTTTGGTGGCTGATCGGCGGAGCGATATTCCTGCTCGTGATGGGCGTCCGGGCCGACAATATGGAACTCGCCATCTTCAGCTACGGCGGGCTGATGTTGTTGTACCTGATGTTTTACCAGGAGCCCGAGCCGCCCTTCTACGTCTGGATTCATGCCAATACGCCGCAACAGTTTTTGGTGCACAAGCTGACGGTTGCTGCGGGCTACCAATTCTTACTGGGGGTGCCTTTCCTGGCGACCATCCTCTACTTTTTCCCCGGGGTAGGTTGGCCCCTGCTGATCGGACCGGCAGTTGCTGCGCTCAACCTGGCGCTGACCATACTTATCAAGTACAGCAATTTTCCGCACCCGCTCAACATCATACATTCTCTTGCCTTGATGGCTGGTTTAATCCTTTGGCCGCTGCTGCTTTTCCTTTTGCCGTACTACTACCAACGGGCACTGCCGATACTGGCCATCCACCTTCCTGGAGTTGATGACCAGGACCACACAACATTATCCAAACTATCCTGACCATGCTCGAACTCAAAAACCTGCACAAGAGCTTCGGATCGCAGAGCGTGCTGAAGGGCATCTCCGCCTCCTTCAAGCCCGGCCGGGTCTACGGCATCGTTGGGGAAAACGGAGCGGGAAAGACCACCCTGTTCCGCTGCATCGCGGACCTCCTCTCCTTCGAAGGGGAGATCCTCAAGGAGCCCGCTGATTTCAACCACCACCTCGGTTTTCTGCAAACCAACAACCTCCTGCTACCGATGATGACCGGGCGGGAATACCTCCGCCTGCTTACCCGCGCCCGCCACCAAACGGTTGACGACTTCGATCAGCGCAACGTCTTCGACCTGCCGCTCGACGAATACGCCCGGAACTACTCCACCGGGATGCAGAAAAAGCTGGCACTACTGGGCGTACTTCTTCAGGGGAATCAGTGCCTGATCCTTGATGAGCCCTTCAACGGCGTCGATATTCAGAGCAACATCATCATCGCCGAAATTATCCGGGAATTGCGCCGAATGGGTAAAACCGTCCTGATCTCTTCCCACATCTTTTCTACCCTAAGCGATACCTGCGACGAGATCCATCTGCTGCGCGACGGTCGCTTCGTCAAAAGTGCCGGTCCGGCTGATTTTGCCGACTTGGAACGGGAGATGATTCGGGTTACCGTTGGTGACCGGGTGGCACGGCTTGGGCTAATGTAGGCTCGTATCCAAATGGCCACATGTTGTATACCGCTGTACAAATACCTCTCCGCTCTGCTTGGGCTCCGGAGCTTAGGAATTATTCCGTCTGGCCTGAGGCCGGGCGGCTTCTTGCAATTGGTCTTAGCTATCGAGCGGAGCCGAGGTGCTTAGTTTTTTGTTTGCGTAGCGGTGTACGTCCAGCGGTGGTCCGTACTTAAAAACTCCAGTCCTTCTTCCACAGGTCAATAACGTCAAAACTGACCTTAAACTGCGTATTCGCCTGGCCATTATTATCATCGCCTAAAACGGCGTAGGTTCCGATGCGCAGTCGCCGCCGCGCGCCAAGTTTGAACACCCGCTCGATGCCGACAAAGACTTCCTGGTAGCGGAAATTCTTCTTCGGTAGCCACAAAAACCCAGCACCGGCAATCGTCTTGATCCGGGTCTTTCTCAGCAATGGGATATTGTTGACCAGTGCCCCGTTGAAGTGGTGGATGTGGTGGAACTCTAAGAACAGGTCGGTCGTAGTCAGGGAAGTATCGAGCGCATTGAAGGTTTTCGTTGGATCGGACAGCAAAATCGGATCGGATTCCCGGAAGCGCTTGAAGTCGATGAAAAGAAGGTCTTTAGTATTGATGAATTTACCTGCCTCTAATTCGTAGTTGGAGTTGCCCAGTGCGCCGAAGCTGATGGTCTGCCGCATTGAAGCTTGCAGGAAGTCGAAATCAACATCACTGGACAGCGGTCCGTCCCAGCCTTTTCGATAAAGCACGGTGAAGGTCGGCCATTTACTCCTCAGGCGAATCTTTCGATCGGGCTCCCGCATGTACTTCTGACCGGGGGTGTACTGAAACGCCAGGGTGGTTATCAGCGCATCATACGCTTCAAATTCCTGTGGCGCCTCGTTGTCTTCAATCAGGCCACTGAATAAATCGCTGGTCTTAAAGCCAGTAATGGGCTTGCGCCGGTTGAATTCGGCTTCGGTGATCAGGAAAAAACCGTTGAATAGTTCAACCTGGTGTCGGCCGCTCACAGCCTCTTTAAGGATGTAGTTGGAGGGCCGAAGCTGATTGAGAAAGGCATCATTCTGGTTGATGGACTCAAAACTACGGCCGCCACTAAGCGAGACTTCCGCCAGGCGAAAGGCATCGTAACGGTGCCAGGCGTTGAAGTCGCCGGTAAGGTTCTTATTTAGCAATCCGTAGCCAAGGGAGCCGGAGAGGTCGAGCATTTTACCGTTCTCGTACCTGCGGCTATAGCTCGCGTAGGGGTTGATCTCCCAGCCTCCGACGACGGAAAAACCGATCAACTCCGGAATGGAGCCTACGTAGAGGTGGCTCTTTTTCTTATTGTTGCGGAAACCGACGCCGTCCCAGACCAGCTCAAGTAGCTTTACCTTATTGTACAGTTCCTGAATACTGTCTTGGTAAGCATCACTGGTCACTACCGTCTTAATGCTGTCGCGGATGCGGATGACCTGGGCTTCTTTCTCGGTCAGTGCTACCGTCCGGCCGGTAGCCCAGTAGCTGCTGTCGCGTTTGTAGGCCTCGCGGGTGGTAACGGCTACTTCGTTGCCAAAGAACTTAGGGGGGAAGGTGTAGTTGTGCTCGTAGTCGGAGTACCGCAGGGTAGTATTGCCCCGGAAAGTTGCCCGCTTGCCTTGTTTTGCGACGTAATCGAAGACCTGCTTTTCCACTGTCCACAGGCTGTCCGCGTGTTTCACGTATTCCTGCTGTAAACGAAAGGCGTCGAAGAACTTCAGCGGGTACTTGCTGAACTCCAGGTCCAGACGGTTGATGGTGTAAGTATCCTCATTGATCCAGAGGTGACCCCGGCAGGTAGAGTTGCCGTTTTTACGTGGTATTACCCTGATTTTGTAGACGATCTGATCGCCCTCCAAATCGGTACTTTCCAGTTTGAATTTATAGGAAAGGATGCCCGTGTTACTGAGTGGGGAGATTACCGGTGCGTCCGAAATATTCGTCAGCTGCACCATGTTGCGGTAGAAGTTGAAGTCGGTCTCGCCGAAGCGGGGCACGAACAGGCCGCGGGTATTGCCATAGGCCTGGTAAGCAGTCCGTTCTTCTTTATAACTCCTTGGCTGCTGGAAGTTGAGCTTCACCTCCATTTCGAGAAAGTTAAGGCTGCCGAGTAGTTCCGCGCGCTCCTTGGCTTCCTGTTCGAAAGGGTCGGGGGCACTAGTGGGGTCATCACCGGGTTCTGCTACTTCAATGTCTGGTTTATTCTTGTGGTGGTGTTCTACTTCTTCTACGGCCTTTACGTAGACCTTAGTACGGTAAGAATCAGCGGAGCGGAGGTGTTCGCCTTTGCGTTCAACAACCTTCTGAATAATACCGTAAGCGGGATCTTTCTTACCGGCGGAGACGGTGATCTCGTTGAGCATGACATCAGAAGTACTCAGGTCCACGTTCAGGGTCAGGGGCTCTAGGGTAAGGATGATGTTTTCCTTGTTGCTGGTGTAACCGAGGCTGGAGAAAATCAGCCGGTAATTGCCTTCGGTGTTGAGGTTGAGCACGTAGTTGCCTTCGTCGTCGGTGGTGGTTCCGCTACCGAGCTCCTGCACCAGGATACTAGCGTAAGGTACGGGTTCGCCGAATTCGTTGATTACTTTTCCCGAAACGGATTGCGCCGTGAGGAGTCCGGTGAACAGGAGGAGGAAAAAGCTTAGTGTAAGTCTCATTTACTTAGGTGGCCCGGTATACAGGCTTATGGTTGGAATCAATTTAATCGGCGTCTCTAAACGGGAAAAGGGATGTTTTGTGGGCGGTCCTTAACCTGGTTTTACTGGTGACGATCGGGAATAGACCGCGATACGTCAGGGGTTCAGTATTTAGGGGGGGGGTACGGTAGCCTTGCACTAAAACCTTTATTGCACCTGCGTCCGCGCCACAATACTTCGCCCTAAAGTCACCTCATCCGCATACTCCAACTCGCCACCGAAGGAAACGCCCCGGGCGATGTTGCTCACCGAAACCTCCACGCCGTCAAGCAGTTTGTTGATGTAGAAGATGGTCGTGTCCCCCTCAATGGTGGGGCTGATGGCCATGATGATTTCGCGGCATTCGGGCCTACGGGCGCGTCCTACGAGGGTGTCGATATTAAGGTCTGCCGGGCCGATGCCCTCCACCGGTTGGATGATGCCGCCGAGCACGTGGTACAGGCCGCGAAACTGGCGGGTATCTTCAATCGCCATCACATCGCGGATGCTTTCTACCACACAAATCAGGGATTGATCCCGGCGGATGTCCCGGCAAATGGAGCAAAGATCGTCGTCCGATAAGTTTCCGCAGGAAGTGCAATGCCTGATGTTTTCCCGCATCGAGGCGATGGCGCGGGCGAAATGGACGCTGTCTTCTACCGGCCGCTGTACGAGGTGGAGCACCAGGCGCAGGGCTGTCTTTTTGCCAATTCCGGGCAGGGAGGCGAAAGCGTTTACGGCTTCTTCGATTAGTTTTGAGGAGAACTCCATTATAGTCTTTTAGTCTTTTAGTACTCTAGTCTTTTAGCCGCTGTTGCCGTTGGAAGCGCGTGCTAACGAACGAACAGACCAACGAAACGAACAGACCAATACGGGCGCGGACGCAGGGTGCAAAGAAAGGTAAATTAGCAATGAATCCTCTCCAAACAACAATCACTTGCCTTCCGGGTTTGTAATACCCGTAAATAAGTGGCAAATTTGCTGCTTCTTAAGTATACACAAGCAAGTGGCCTGTCCATGTTGAATGTTTGGGTAAAGTACGGGTAGGTTTTGCTGTTGAAGGAGGCGGGGAGTCGCTTCCATAGCCGTAGCTACGGAATTGATCCTCCAGCGAAGGTCAGCAGTAAAAGACGCCCTAGATTACTCAAAAAATTAATGTAGATAGACCACTAATACCCCAAAAAGAGATACCAAAATGGCTGAGATTATTCGGATGCCCCGCATGAGCGACACGATGGAAGAAGGTAATATTGTTGACTGGCTTGTTGCCGAAGGAGACAGTGTAGAACCCGGCCAGGTCCTGGCCGAAGTGGAAACCGACAAAGCCACAATGGAACTCGACTCTTACTTTGAAGGCGTACTGCTTCACATTGCCGTTAAGGAAGGCGCCGTCCCCATCGACGGTGTAATCGCCGTAATCGGTGAAGAAGGCGAAGATTGGAAAGCAGCCTTGGCCGCCGCTGGAGATAGTGATGACGCAGCACCCGCCAAAGAAGAAGCTCCTAAGGAAGAAGCTCCTCCCGTACCGCAAGCCGCAGCTCCCGTTGCTGCTCCTGCCGCAGCCCCTGCTCCTGCCGCAGCCCCCGTTGCTGCCGCAGCCCCGGCTGCATCCGGAGATGACCGCCTGAAGGCAAGCCCCCTTGCTAAAGCAATGGCTAAAGACGCTGGTATCGACATCAGCACCATCACCGGTTCCGGCGAAGGTGGCCGCATCGTCAAGGCCGACGTTGAAAACGCAAAATCTGCTCCTGCTGCTGTCCCTGTTGCTGCTCCCGTCGCTGCTCCTGCTGCCGTGGCTCCTTCAGTAGCCGCTGCGCCTGCTGCCGCCGCGCCGGCCCCGAACGTTCCTGCATTCGCCTTCGGAGCCAGTGGCCAGAACTTTACGGATACGCCCGTCAGCCAAATGCGTAAGGCTGTTTCCCGACTGGTATCCAACTCTAAGTTCACGGCTCCACACTTCTACGTCACGGTCGAGATCGCGATGGATAAGGTGTGGGAGTTCCGTAAGCGAATCAACGAAGTAGCTCCGGTAAAGATCAGCTTCAACGACCTCGTCGTTAAGGCCTGTGCCGTGAACCTGCTGAAGCACCCGATCATGAACTCCAGCTGGCAGGGTGATTCGATCCGCGAGAACGGTGAAGTTCATATTTCCTGCGCGGTAGCTATTCCCGATGGTTTGATGATGCCCGTGGTTCGCCACGCCAACATGAAGTCCCTCAGTCAGATCAACCTCGACGTGAAAGACCTGGTTGGGAAGGCAAAAGCCCGCAAGCTCGGTAACGAAGAGATGACGGGAAGCACCTTCTCCATTTCCAACCTCGGAATGTTCGGCATCGAAGAATTTACCGCCATCCTCAACCCGCCCAACGCCGCCATCCTGGCCGTCGGTGGTATTCAGGACAAAGCCGTTGTTCGTGACGGACAGGTAGTACCAGGTAAAGTGATGAAAGTCACCGTCAGCTGCGATCACCGTGTTGTAGATGGTGCATCCGCCGCCGCTTTCCTCAACGACGTTAAGGCTTGCCTGGAAAATCCCATCCGCCTGATGGTCTGACCCCGGTCGATGCACTCTTCGATTGCGAGTTTAGGAAGCAGCCTCTGGCTGCGAGACCGTTCGAAGAACTAAAAATGAATAGCGCCTTGCAACAACCGTTGCTGGCGCTATTTCATTTTTAGCCTCTCCCTCTGGCAAATTATACTCCCGTCGGGAACACGAGGTGAAAACGTTTGCCTGTACGGGCGGCCGCAAGGGATCTTCCCTACAGGCAGTTGGTGGGAAGGCCGTGTTCGCTGGCACGAACGCGTTTTCACCTCAAGTGAACGACGATAGTACATGACACCCGATGACGCAGTGATGGGAGTCTTGCATCCAGAAGGTGCTCCGTAAACGCTTACCCGGAGATTACTTCGACTAGGTGTCAAGCTTTTCCTATCTTGCCGCAAAACAGACTCAAAACCATGCAAAAGCAATTCCTCACCCTCTTCCTGGTGGCGATGACTACGGTCCTCTCCGCTCAAATCACCGATCCCAAAGCGACTGAATTCTACGAGCCGGTACCTCCGAAGGTGCAGGCCGCTCCGGTAACGACGCCACCACCCTCCGACGCAATCATTCTACTGGGCAAGGGCGCGGACGCAACAGAGTGGACCAATGGCAGCGGTGGCGCGGCCGATTGGACGGTAGAAGGCGACGCGCTGGTCGTTAAAGCAGGTGCCGGTGCCATCAAAACCCGCCGCACCTTCGGAGATGTACAGTTGCACGTCGAATGGCGTAGCCCCAATGAACCAGGTAAAGAAGGTCAGCAGCGGGGCAACTCCGGCGTTTTCTTCCACGAGTGCTACGAAGTGCAGGTACTGGAAAGCAACGGCAGCGACACCTACACCAACGGCCAGGCCGGATCGATTTATAAAGAGAGTCCGCCGCTGGTGAACGTCACCTCCAAAATGGGCGACTGGAACAGCTACGATATCGTGTTTAGCTCGCCGGTGTTTAACGGCGACGGAATGGTGGTTCGGCCGGCTTACGTGACCGTAATCCACAACGGCGTACTGGTGCAGAATCACTGGGAGATAAAGGGAACGACGGCCTACGTCGGCCTTCACAAATACACCGCCCATCCGGAAACCGGTAGCATCAGCCTGCAGGATCACGGAAACCTGGTCGCTTACCGTAATATTTGGGCGCGGGAGCTTTAGGCTTATTCTCTAGCGATGATTAAACGTTGGCTTGTACGGGCGACCCTTTGCGGTCGCCCGTACAATGATCCACTGGAGGTTGCCGAGGAGGTGATCGACTATACCGGCTGGAAGTTAGGAGCTGGAAGCTAGTGGTCTGTCAATATTGAATTTATGGGTAAGGTGCTGATGAATTTTGGTGTTGAATGAGGCGAAGGATTCCTGGCATAGCCGTAGCTACGGAAGGAGTTCTTCAACAAAATTCAGCACCAAAAGGCATCGCAGATTACCCCAGTATTTAATGTTGACAGACCACTAGGTCCCTAGTCCTCTAAAAATTACCATCCAACACTCTCACTACTTTCCCGGTAGCCAATCCGCTGTGCTACGGCGCGGAGGCTATCACCCCGTTCGTACTCAAACGGGCCGGTATAGACTTGCCAGTTTCCGGGTTTTTCGCCGGGAGGGGTGACTTGGTAGGCAATTTGTGCGCCTTCAGTTTTACTTTCTAGTATGAAGCGGCCGAGGCTGTCGCGTTTGAGTTGGGGGCGGCCGGTGGTGGGCATTTCGTTCTGGCCGTTCCAGAAGCGGGACACCATTTCGCGTTCGTCTTCGGCGCCGAGGTCGCCGACTTCGTTGAGCCATCCGTCCATTGCCGCGCGCAGCTCGTTCAGTTTGGCGGCATGTTTAGGATCGGAGGCTAGGTTGATTAGTTCGTGGGGATCGGTTTTGGTATCGAAGAGTTCTTCGGCGGGTTTTGTTTTTCGGAACCACTGGGCCTGGGCGTCGGTGAGGGTACCAGCATCGCGGCCTTTGAGTAACTCTTGCATGGAGGCCATTTGCTCGCGGTATTCGAGGGGGAGGTAATAGCTTTGTTCGGGCATGTAGTTGCGGAGGTACTTGAAGCGGTAATCGCGGGCGGCGCGGATACGGTCGTAGTGTTCGTCCGTCCGATCTACGGCAGCGAAGATGTGCTCGCGGACGGGCGGGATGTCGGAGCCGAGGAAAGGCTGCCCCTGGAGGTAAGCGGGCAAGGTGATTCCGGCAAGGTTGAACATTGTCGGTGCCATGTCGACGAAACTTATCAGGCTGGAGTCGATGCTGCCTGCGCGCTGGTTATCGGGGAAGGCGACGATGTGGGGAACACGCAGGCCGCTGTCGTACATCAATCGTTTTTGGCGGGGTAGGGGGCCGCCGTGGTCGCTGAAGAAGAAGATTATGGTGTTGTCGAGCAAGCCGTCTTCTTCGAGTTGGCCGAGAAGAAAGCCTACCTGTTTGTCCATAATCTCAATGTTGGAGTAGACGCGGCGCATGTCCGTACGGGTTGGTTCAGAATCGACGAGGTAGGGTGGTAGGGGGAGCTTAACGTCGGCGGGAACGGTAAGGGCCGGGCGTTCGTCATCAGCGTAAACGTTTTCCCATTTAAATTCAGTGGAGCCTGGTTTTTCGAGGCCTTCCTGGAAGCGCATCTGCCCTTTTCCGGTCATCCAGATTTGGCTTTCGTGGGTGATCTCAAGGTCGAAGACCGCGTAAAAAGCTTGGTCTTTATTGCCGCGGTGGCGCCAGTGGGCTTTGGCCCCTAGTTCGTCCCAGGCAGTTTTTGGAGGGTCGAATTGATAGTCTGTTTTTTGATTGTTGGAGGTGAAGTAACCGTTTTCGCGAAATATTTGGGGGATAACTTTTACTTGTGGCGGCAGTAAGACATCATATGGTTCCAGGCCGACTTTGGCGAGGGTTGCGCGGTTCCAGATGGTCCGCATGTGATGGCCACCGGAGCTGATGGGGTACATACCGGTGATCAGGCAATGGCGGCTGGGAGCGCAAACACCGGCTACGGAGAAGGTGTTGGGAAAGCGGATGCCCCGGGCTGCAAGGCGGCTCAGGTTCGGGGTCTCTACGGTACTGTCGCCGAACATCGGTAGCATGGGGCTGATGTCTTCGCAGTTGATTACGAGGATATTGGGACGCTTTGTGGTTGCGGCGTTTGTTTTGGGGTCTGAGGTCGGGTGGGCGTCACAAGACCAGCAGAGAAGTACTAAGAGGAGCGGTAGGTAGGAGAGGATTAGCCTTTTCATTCGGGAAAGATAGGAACACAATTGGCATATACCTATCCGCACAAACTGTCGTAAAGTTTACTGTTCTCTTTCAGGCGGCGATTTTTGTTGTAAACGTCCCTTGTACCCGCGTCTGCGCCTTAAAAGAGGTGCTTAATTTGTGCGGATGAGCACTACTCCGGTGATGATCATTAGCACGCCGAGTACTCTGTACCAGCTGATTGGAGACACCGGAACATCGAGCCAGCCGTAATGATCCATCACAAGGCTGAAGGTCATCTGTGCGGCTACGGTAAGCCCGAAGGTGAGTGCTACCCCAAGCCGTGGTGTAAGCACGATAAGACCATAAACGTATACTGCGCCGAGTATACCACCCATCCAGTAATACCATGGCAACGTGAGGCCTTCCCGTAGGTTGCCGAAGGGCATGCGCGTGATAAAAGCGTAAACGATCAGGGCAATTAGGCCGACTACGAAAGAAACAATGCTGGCGTACACCGGGCTTTTCAGCACCCTGCCCATTTCCGAATTAAGCCCCGCCTGAACAGGAAGCATGAGGCCGGCGACGAGCGCGAGAAGAAAAAAAGGGAGCTGTTGCATAAGGCGAAGGTAGAATGTAAGAGGTAGTTCATGGCCAAGGCGCTGACCCGTGTCGGAGTCTGTCTAAAATATACCGCCGGAGGCAGTAGCGAAGGTAATTGTCCAAGCCCGTTGTTTCAGGTATATTTGTGGTAAATTACCTTTCTAGTTATGCTTAGAGAATTCGAAAACCTAACTCCCGCCGAACAGCAGCAGATGTTCGATGCCATTCCCCTGATCGTCATCCTCGTCGCTGGTGCTGACGACAACATCGACGAAGTAGAACTCGCCGAGGCGCAGCGCCTGGCCGATATCCGCAGCTTCAATAACCGTGGACAAATCATCGCCTACTACGAAAAAATAGAGATAGACCTGACGGCACGCATCCAGGTAATGCTGAAGGAGTTGCCCAACGCGCTGGAGCCGCGCCAAAACGAAGTAGTCGCCCGACTGTCCACTCTAAACGATATCTTGGCTAAAGTGAAGTTACCCTTTGGCTATCTGTACTACAAGAGCTTTTTATCCTTCTCTAAGCACTTGGCCGAATTTCACGGAGGCTTCATGCGGTTCATGACCGTCGGGCCGGAGGAAGCGGAAGTGGTTGGGTTGCCGATGCTGGTGCCCGTGGTGCGGCCTTCTGAGGTTGATTTCCCAGACTTAGCGTAGTTTAAAGTTAGAAACTAGTGGTCTGTCAATATTGAATTTGTGGGTAAGGTGCTGATGAATTTTGGTGTTGAATGAGGCAAAGGATTTCTTGCATAGCCGTAGCTACGGAAGGAGTTCTTCAACGAAATTTAGCACCAAAAGGCATCGCAGATTACCCCAATATTTAATGTTGACAGATCACTAGGTGGTTAGGAACTGGGCTGCTGCAAGTGAATAGGCGCTTCGCTGGTAGCGAGGTAGGCTACGAGCAGATATGTGTTCTGTACTACCGTCGGTCACATGAGGTGACTTTGTGCGCGCGAAGCGAGCGCGGCCCTTTTCAAACGAGGCCAGTAGGGGCGGTCCCTCGCGGTCGCCCGTACTGGCCTACGTTTGGCACTGCGTTTCCACCTCATGTGTTCGACAGCAGTATAGCTTTCTAGTACAGTGTACTCTAAGTTTTAATACACCCAAGTCTTGGATTTTACGCCGTAGCTTCGTCGCTGCAATCTTTATTTAACTACAGCTAAACTCCGGTTTCAGTGCCTTGCCACGCCACAAAAATCCGGAGACTTAGTGCATCAAACTTAAATTATACTGTATTAGCTCCTAAGTTTCTAGTTTTCTAATTTTTAGTTCTTAACTTCTTTTTTATGAAAGTAATGATTATTGGCGCCGGAGGCGTCGCCCGCGTTGTCGCATACAAATGCGCCGAACATCCTGAAGTTTTTAGTGAATTTATGATCGCCAGCCGTACGGTTGCCCGCTGTCTGGAGATCCAGGCCGACATCAAGGAAGACCTTGGTTACGACCGAATCTCTACCGCCGCTGTTGACGCCGAAGACATTCCCGCGCTGACGAACCTGCTCAGGGAGTACAAGCCGGTGATGGTCATCCACGTCGCCCTGCCGTACCAAGATCTCACCATCATGGAAGCCTGCCTCGCCGCCGGCGTCCACTACTTAGATACCGCCAATTACGAGCCGAAGGAAGAGGCTAAGTTTGAGTATAGCCACCAGTGGAAGTACCATGATCGCTTCAGGCGGGCCGGCCTCACCGCCATTCTTGGCTGTGGATTCGATCCCGGTGTGACGAGCATCTTCACCGCCTACGCAGCGAAGCACATCTTTGACGAGATGCACTACCTTGATATCGTTGACGCCAACGCCGGGGACCACGGAAAGGCCTTTGCCACCAACTTTAATCCGGAAATTAACATCCGTGAAATCACCCAGAACGGAAAGTACTGGGATAATGGTAAGTGGATTGAAATTCCCCCCTTCAGTATCCGTAAGGACCTGAACTATCCGGACATTGGCCCGAAGGCGAGCTACGTACTCTACCACGAAGAGCTCGAAAGCCTAGTAAAGCACTTCCCCACCATTAAGCGCGCTCGTTTCTGGATGACTTTTGGTGACGAATACCTCACCCACTTGCGCGTGATCCAGAACATCGGCATGGCCGGGATTCAACCGGTGATGCACAAAGGCGTAGAAATCATCCCGCTGGAGTTTCTCAAAACGGTACTGCCCGACCCTGGTAGCCTGGGTGAAAACTACGTTGGTCAAACCAGCATCGGCTGTCGTATCCGCGGCATCAAAGACGGCAAACCCCAAACCTACTACATCTGGAACAACTGCCACCACGCCGAGGCCTACAAAGAAACCCGCGCCCAGGGCGTAAGCTATACCACCGGTGTACCGGCCATGACCGGCGCGATGATGTTTCTGACCGGAGAATGGAAAGGCGCCGGCGTTTTCAACGTTGAGCAGTTTAACCCCGATCCGTTTCTCAAGAAATTGGCGCAACATGGTTTGCCCTGGAAGGAGGAAGTTGGGGGAGAGTTAGAGCTTTAAGGGGTTCTCAATTCTTGAGATGCTGCGGCAAGCAGGAAAGCGCCTCGCCCCACAGTCAACATCCCGAAGGTCACGCAGAGCCCCGGAGGAACGTTTAGTGTAGCGAGGGGTAGAACGATACGGCGATAGCCGTTCGTAGAACTTCCCGTTTTTGTCATGCGTTAGATGTTTATGGAACCTCTAATACGTGAAATACCTATCTCGTTACGTCTATCTTAGTATCTGAAATAAACAATTCCGTGCCAAGTACTAATCTCACTATAGGCCTAACCTTATCCGGCGGCGGAGCCCGCGGTACTTCCCACATTGGTGTTTTAAAGGCCCTGCTGGAGGGTGAGGTAGTCCCCAATCGGCTGGTCGGTGTTAGCTCGGGAGCGATCGTCGCAACCTTGTATTGCGCCGGGATGCAACCGGAGGATATGCTGAAATTCGTGATGGATTCCTCGATGCTGCGGGTGATCAAATTCGGCATCCCACTTACGGGCCTGACTAACTTGGATTACCTGAAGGAGCGGCTATCGCTGATCTGGTCGGAGAACTCCTTTACCGGACTGAAATATCCGCTACACATCGGTATTACCAACCTCACTACGGGGCAGCACGAGCTGCGGAATTCGGGCCCACTGCACGATATTCTGGCCGCGAGTTGCTCTATTCCCTTTGTGTTCAAACCAGTAGAGATCGATGGTTTTAAGTACGTCGATGGAGGGGTGATTCGTAATATGCCAGTGGAGCCTTTGCTGCGTGATACCGACTTTGTCATCGGGAGTAACCTGATGCCCTACGGCCTTTTACCTCCGGCGGATATCAGTACGGTCATCAATGTTGTTTGGCGCACCTTCGAGCTCTCTATCATGAGTAATACTTTGCCGGGGATGGATCTTTGTGATATTGTCCTCGAGCCATCCATGCTCAACGATTGTAATATCTTCAACTTCACAAAATTGAGGGAGATGCACGACATTGGCTACGAATATACGCGGGCGCGGATGCCGGATATTGTGAATGCCATCAACCTTAAGCGGGAGTTGTTGGAGGCTTTGTAGAACCTTTGGGCGCTGACGCGGGATGCAAAGGGAGGGATGAAGGAGCTGGGTTTGAACGGCTCAGGGTTGGGTACTCCCGCATAAGTACGGGGTTGCCTGTTATCCAAGGTACTTTGCGGTTAAAGCGCTTGTCCCTCCGTATAAGTACGGGGGTATCCAAAGTACTTTGCCCATAAATGAAATACTCTCCGATACAGGGAGGCTCAACTTATCCCTCAGTCTAAGTCACCAACCTTACCTTTACCCTGTGAAATTTATCGACTACCCCCTCGCCCCCGAAATCAAACGAAGCATTGGCAAGCTCGGCTGGAAACGCCCTACGGACATTCAGTACAAGGCCATCCCCAACATCCTCAAGGGTGAAGACGTAATGGGCATTGCGCAAACCGGTACCGGTAAGACGGCGGCCTTCGCCATCCCCGTGCTACAAATTATCCATACTGGTAAGGAAAACGCCCGGCGCAGGGATGGCATCAAGTGCCTCATCATGGTGCCTACGCGCGAACTTGCCATGCAGCTCGACGATGTGTTCTCCAGCCTAGCGAAGGGGACGCGTGTCAACGTATTTGCGCTAACCGGTGGAGTAGAGCAGGATCCACAGATCCAACAACTGCAAGACGGTGTTGATATCCTTATCGCCACCCCGGGCCGAATGTTTGACTTGCTGAACCAAAAGGTCCTCAGGCTCGAACGCGTTAATATCCTGGTGCTCGACGAGGCGGATTTGATGCTGGACCTCGGCTTCATCAACGACATCCGCGGCGTACTTGGTCATTTGAAGATGCGGCGGCAGACGTTGTTCTTCTCGGCCACCATCAACGAACAGATTAAAAAACTGGCCTATACCCTGGTGAAAAAACCGATCCGCATTCAGATCAGCCCGAAGGATCCGATCTCTAAAAACGTCGAACACTCCGTCGTATTTATAGATATGGATGATAAGCGCTTTTTCCTGGAGCGGTTTTATAAGGAGCATCCCGAGGCTAAGATCTTAACCTTCGTTCGCACCCGCGTTCGCGCCGAAAGAGTCGTCAAAGCCATGGGCCGTGCCAGTATCAGTAGCCTCATCCTGCACGGTGAGATGAGCCAGGAAGATCGCAATGCTGCCCTGGAAGCCTTTCGCAACAACGAAAAACGCCTCATGGTAGCCACCGACGTGAGCGCCCGTGGCATCGATATCCCCGACGTCACCCACGTTATTAATTATGACCTTCCTGATCAGGCGGACAACTACGTCCACCGCGTAGGCCGCACCGGCCGTGGTGCCAACAAAGGTATCGCCTATACCTTCTGCTCGCCCGAGGAACACGATAAACTGCGGGCGGTAGAAGCCTACACCGGTACCGAAATCAAGGTTGTTGATGTAGACCGCGCTGTCTACCGCCAAACCAAGGAGTTTAACCGCATTGATAACATGGACCTGGGTGCCCTGATGGAAGAAGTAGAAGAGACGCTTAAGCGGAAGAAGAAAAAGAAGTAAGGGGTGGCGTCCTTTAGTATGTTAGGGGTCACCAAGTGGCCATAATACCACCCTCCCAATCACCCTCTACGAATCAAACCTCCTCTTCAATTTTCCCGACGACTGGATCGTCAGGAAGTACGACGATACCGTAGCGTACCAGTCGCTGAGCGGTTATGGATTGAAGGGTGTGGACTTCATTGCGCTCTCGCCGGACGGAAAGCTGTGGCTTATCGAAGTAAAAAATTACCGTCCTCGTATCAGTGATCGGAACGGACAGGAGTACCGGGCGAACCGTAAAAGTCCTTCGCTTTTAGCCTGCGACATCGCGGCAAAATTTAAGGATAGCAAACGGTTGATCCGTATTGTCGATACGTACCTAAGACGACACTGGTGGAGACGGTTCCAGCTCTGGTGGTATGCCTGGCTACGCAAACCAGATGTCAATTCAAATTACTGGTTCTGGTCTGAGGCTCGCCGCCGTTGCAAAGACGAAAATAAGGCCGTTTTCGTGCTCTGGATGGAAATACCGGAGCGTAAAACCGACTATGATGATGAGGTGGAAGCTTTGCTGTTGGAGCGAATGCCGGCTGGGGAGCAGGTGATTGTGACGGAAGGGAATCGGGATAATGGGCTGCCTTTTGGGATAGTGGATAGCGGGTAGAATGTAGTGGGGATACTCCCTTCGTTCGTTTTGCTCTGCCTGGTGCGCTTCGCGTTGTATGACCTCACGGATAGGTTTATACAGCGTACATGATCGCGGCACGGTGTATGCTTACTTTTTTGTTAAACGCTGTGAGGTAAATAACTTGGTGAAGCCGAAAAGGTCAACCCGTCAAGAGCGAAGCGAGTAATTACTTGCGACAGCACACTACCAACTACCAATTACCCACTAAACCTTCCTATCTTCCTGCTCCCTAACCAAAAGGTAATGAAAAAAACGTACGAACTGGATGACTTGGACCGTAAAATCCTCGCTTTGCTAATGGAGAATGCTAAGCGGCCGTACACTGAAATGGGAGCTAAGCTTTTTGTCTCCGGCGGCACCATTCACGTACGGATGAATAAGCTTATCGCTGCCGGTGTCGTTAAAGGAACATCACTTCAAATCGATCCGGCGAAGATTGGCTACGACATCACCGCCTTCCTTGGCGTTTTTCTGAAAAGTAGCGGACTGTACGGTAACGCGACAGACTACCTGACCAACATTCCCGAAATTATCTCCGCCCATTATCTGACGGGAAATTACAGCATCTTCTTAAAGGTCGTATGCCGTGACACGGATCATTTACGGGAAACATTGGCACGCATCCAGGCGTACGAAGGCATCCAACGAACGGAGACTTTTATTTCTCTGGAGGAGTCAATTAACCGGCCGGTGCAGGTGATTAATTCTGAGGAGTTGCGGGAGTTACTAGAGTGATCTCTTACTACCGTCGGTCACATGAGGTGATCTTGCGCTCGCGAAGCGAGTTCGTCCGATGAGCTCGCCGTCTACGAAATCTTGTACACTCTGGGCCTGAGGTTTTCGAAGCGTTCATTTTTCAGATGATATGGAAAAAAGAACTACTTTATTTCCATACCATCTGAAAAGAATGGTCCTTTGGGCATCCGGCCCGAGTCCTAATAAAGCCAACCAATGAAAAAACTACTTTTACTATCCATCCCCTTCCTATTCCTAGCCTGCGAGACCAACCAATCAGAAACAGGCAACCAGGCCGATTTACTAGTCTATAACGCAAAAATTTGGACTGGCCAGGGCTGCGCTGGCGTAGACGAACCAGCTGGTGAAGACTATTGTGCCACGGCCATGCTCATCGGCCAGGGTGGGAGCGTGATGGAAGTTGGGAACGATACTTCTGCCTGGGCCAGTATGCTGGCGGTAGGTACCGAACGCCTCAACGCTAACGGCAACTTCGTGATGCCAGGTTTTGTGGAAGGCCACGCCCATTTCAGCGGCTTAGGCAGTTCGCTGCGTAACCTCAACTTCCTTCGCTCAAAGAACTGGGATGAGATTGTTTCCATGGTTGCTGAGCGGGCAGAAACGACACCCGAAGGCGACTGGATCAGTGGTCGGGGCTGGCACCAGGAGAAATGGGACAAGCCGCACGACCACTCCGTCGGCGGCTACCCCGTTCACGATGAACTTAGCCGGATGACGCAAAATCACCCAGTCGTACTTCGCCACGCCAGCGGCCACGGCCTGTTCGCCAACGCCAAAGCGATGGAGATCGCAGGAGTGAGCCGGGAAACACCTGATCCTCGTGGCGGTAGGGTCCTCCGGGACGAAAGAGGCGACCCCACTGGCGTCTTCGAAGAACGTGCCATGGACCTGATCACCGACTCTTATCAGAATTGGATCCAGACAATGACGCCCGAATCCCGCAAGGAGGAATGGCTGGCGGGCATCCGTGCAGCCCAGGACGAGTGCCTGCGCAAAGGCGTTACTAGTTTTCAGGATGCTGGCACTAAGTTTCGGGAAGTAACCTGGTACAAAGAGCTCGACGCAGCCGATAGCCTGCGCCTCAATCTGTGGACGATGCTGCGACACAGTCACGACGAGATGGCCGCCAAAATCCCAGAATACGGCCTTCCGTATTACGGCAATCGTTTCACCTGTGCGGCGATTAAAACCGAACTTGACGGAGCACTCGGTTCCTACGGAGCTTGGCTCATCGAGCCCTATTTCGATAATCCTGGATTTGTGGGCCAGAACACCACTCTCGTTGCCACAGTAGACAGCATCGCTCAACTGGCCGATAAGCACAAGATGCAACTCTGCGTCCACGCCATCGGCGACAAAGCCAACCAGGAAACCCTGAACCTGATGGCCAAATACGTCGACAAAGATGATGACCGCCGCTGGCGCATCGAGCACAGCCAGCACCTGGCGGTGGAGGATATTCCCCGTTTCGCCGAACTTGGCGTAATCGCCGCTATGCAGGGCATCCACTGTACTTCCGATGCGCTATTCGCTGAAAATCGCCTCGGTACCGAACGGGCACGGACCGGCGCCTACCCCTGGCGCAGTCTGCTAGACGCTGGCGCCGTAATCGTCAACGGAACCGACGCTCCGGTGGAAGACGTGGACCCGATCGAAAGCTTCTACGCCACGGTAACGCGCAAGCGTGCGGATGGTAGGGCCACCTTCTTCCCCGAACAGTCTATGACGCGCGAAGAAGGCCTCCACAGCTACACCGGAGCCGCCGCCTTCGGAGCATTTGAAGAGGACAAGCTTGGTCAATTGATTCCCGGGCTGAACGGGGACTTTATCGTACTTTCCAATAACCTGCTTAGTTGTGAAGACGACGAGATAATGGAGACCAAGGTGCTGGAAACCTGGGTGGGTGGTAAACGAGCGTTTTAACCTGTGTATAGCAGTATAGCGCGATTGTCACGATAAGCACACTACAAGTACTCAGCCTCGTTTAATTTGTTACGTACACGCTTAGGTTGCTGCTCCGTAATTATAGGCGTAAAAACGTACCTTGCCACCAAAATACCAACGAACCAAACTACCAATATGACTAGCCCCCGCGCCCTCGAAGACGTAGCCGAATTCCACCGTACTTTCCACCTTCCTGTACTGGATACGCCGCAAATTCCCGACGCTGACC
>Ga0306864_1000349_pt1 | contig 21998 bp, 15 predicted proteins | sample AntRauTorckE5430_FD_190448 | JGI IMG/M metagenome (GOLD analysis project Ga0306864, IMG submission 190448) | Saline lake microbial communities from Rauer Islands, Antarctica - Metagenome Torckler E5 #430 (v2) (version 2) | ecosystem: Environmental > Aquatic > Non-marine Saline and Alkaline >...
CTGCATGATCATCTGGGAATCCAGCGGATAAGAGAGCAATGCTTTTGGCGGATGGAGAGCCGAATAGATACAGTGCACCGCCTAACGGTGATCCAGCAATGGGATAGTAGGTGACATTGTCTGGTTCCGCTGTCTTTTTTAGTGGTGTCATTGTTGTATGTCAGACTGACAAGTAAAATAATTCAACAGTTATATCTATGATTCGTGTAAGAGCGTTGTGAGCTGTTATGAGCTATGAGCGTCGTCCTGTCGTTGCAGCGATCTTCATCTGGCTCGCAAAATTGACAACTTTTAGATAGAACAACCAGGAACAACATTTTCGTAACTTTCTCTTTGAGCTAACTCTTATTTGCACATTCATAACTAATGTCATCAGAAAAAATGAAAATATTGTTTGTTTACGATGGTTTGTTGGAACATGCTATCAACTAGTATCAATCATCTCTAGTACAAAACAAGATAGAAATTGCGCAGAGCCTACTTTTAAAATATCATACATTGCTAACACTCTATGCATTCATCTTTCCTCGTAGTTCTGAGCTGCTAATGTCTACTCGAAAATCTTCTTCTCGAATGATGGTGAACATATTCCTTACATCCTTCGGGAGCCCCTCTAATTCACTTTCTCCAGTAATAAACTTCGCTTCCAAGATGTCGCTATCAGAGCCCTTGATTTGCTCCACCCTTCCACCGACTACAAAGTGAACACCTTCATTGCCCATTTCTCGAACAGCCTGTAGCATATTTTCATTGTCATTCCCATAATATTTTGGATTAATGATTCGTACCATGGTATCAGTGCCAATGACAAACGTTATCTGCCGCTTATTTGACAACACTGCAGCCCCAGATGGTGAAAGGTACTTGCTCATCACTCGTACTTTGTCAATGAACAATGGAGCACTTGTGAGCAATACACCCCAGTCTTTTGGCATCGAAGATGCGGTCTGTTCATCTTGTGGCAATCGCCCAAAAAGTTCAACTCGCGTGGACACGTCCGCTACTTCCATTGATGGTTTATCGGCGTTTGTCAATGACATTTCAAATAGGACTGAAAATGGTCCTTCTTCGGGGTTATCATCTGCAAGTGAGTGGAAGCTTTGATATTCTGTTGTGTTCCACATGTCTTCAATAGCATTTGAAACTTTTCCGTCAGTGTATTGAAAGTACTTTTCCAGCTCTTCTTTTTTCTTCCTCGTCATAGTTTTCACTGCTGCTCGAGCAAGCAATATATGCCCAATGTGCGGAGGGTTGAAGCTACCAGGAAAAATGATGGGGTCAGATGGTATCACTGTATGCGCAAGTGGAATCATACTGCACGCTAATGATTCTTGCTTTGGAGCAATAATGATTGCATCCGTTTTGTCACTTTTGTCAATGACAATTTGAGCTGCGTCCTGTACTGACTTGCTACCATCAGATATGGAAATGCTCAACTGATCACCGATGCGATTCAAAAGAGCATCAGGATCAATTCCATCATTGTCTTCACAACTGTATTGATGTACCAAGGTTAGAATCAATTGTGCGAGAAGCTCTTCTTCCTCTGTCCTATTCCTTCTCTCATCACCATCTTTACTAGCTTGATTACTCAATACGACATCCCAAATGAAACCTTTCCCATCTCCAGCAACAAGACTAATATGCGCCCTACTATTCCTATCCTCCTTGCCAAGACTGACCAGAGTCGAAGTACATCCAATCGCCACGGCCTTCTTTGTCATATCTACAATCGCTGATTGAATCTGAAAGGCATGATGCAACGCTGCCTGCGAGAGCAGAACTGCAGCACCACTCGATGCGAATCCAAATTTTCCACTTCTGGATCCATAATTGTCGACATCATTAGGATTGGAAATATGTTGAGAAATATATTGACAATAGGAATTACGATCGTAGAGGACACTCGCATTCAGAAGAACGGCTGAAGCCCCCGGAGTTGATACAAGAGAGCTGATTGCGTTTGATCCTCCGCCTGCAATTGCAAATGATAATTTATGCCGTTTTGCAGCAATGATGGATTTGCTTAGCTGAGTGGTAGGTGCATCATCAGGACATTTCGAGGATGCGATGGAGGATAATTTGGAGGTAATCTGTTGGCTCATTTTGTGAATTGCCCGGGATGATTTGATCATTTGATCTTTGTTCCTAGAGGTATGCTGCCTATGTCCACTGCACGTCGTAGCGTGAGAAGCAATGTTGTTTATTGTGAAAGCCAATGTGTAGAGATATGCCGATGGGTTACAAAGAAAGATGAGCAACAGAATCGAAATAATCTGCATTAGGTTCTTTGATCTAGGCAGTATAATACAGTCAGGATTCCGAGCAGTGGGTATCAAGGGTTGTACTGGCTGTCTTTGCACACAAATTTGTCGATCAATGTTCAATCTTGGTTCAATAATCGGTTTCATGTGTCTCTTCTTTTGTTGTTGTCTTGTGCTCGTCTTGTCATAGATTTTCTGTTCTTCTTCACAACCTGTCATCACAACAACATCAGACAACAACGCAAATATCTACTGAAATAGCCACAAAATGATAGTAACGGCATATAACGGTTTAATCAAATGATTTCAATTTTGCCAACAATTTGAGTTCAAGTTACAAACCATTTGCCACTTCTTGTAATTAGAGACGTTCTCACTTGACATTGTCAATAATCTTACATGGGCCGAGGCCAACTGAACCCATCATTATGGATTTGGCTGCGCGTTGATTATGAACATAAACTATTAATCTTTGCAAAGGCGAAGAGATTATATCATGCTAGGCAATCACAATGCATGATTACGGAGGTAACATTTAGAAAGATCCCATATCATAAAGTTAGTCGTGTTCACCACCAATTACGTTGATCTGTTTGGTGTGTCTGACATGTAATCATTGAATATGATCCTAGAGAGATCAACATTCAGCATCGTGATGTTGCAAAAGTCATTCACATACTGCTGGTAATTATACAAAAGGAACTGGCCAAGTGCCGGTATCCTCAAACACTTCCAGCTTCGCATGTGCACAGATGTCGAAATAGTTGCAGAAGAAGATGGAATCATGATAATAGAGACAAAGCGTGTATGAACTGTTGCGCAGGAATTAAGGATATCATTACTTCAATCCAATTTCTATTTTAATGAACATTAGTAAGAACTGATGGGATTATTAAAAATTTATTGGAACCTTGGGCAAGAGATTTGGAACCAACAAAGGAGTGTTTGATTAAAGTTATCATTTAGCTTATTGCACGCTGTAAAAAATTCTATGATCCGCATAATGTGAAATCAAGTGCGACGACAGTAGTGTCATCTATTCGTACATCGAGGGCAAACCATTTTGCCATTTCCGTCTAGCTTCTTCCGCCAATTTATGGCATCCCTCTTCTAAGCTGACACTGGGTGCTTTTGAAGATTGCTGTAGAATCGCCTACGTTGGATGTATATAACATTCCAGTCTTAACATCTACAACAGTCACAACACAAGTAGTCCCAGATCTTGATGCTACAATAGAACGCATTCTCTATTGATTGACCAATGGATACCAAGACCCTGCACTGTCTGAGTTATAATGGGGATCATTGGAAGGGAATGGGAATCCCTGACTTGCAATGTAACAGATGAAGGAGCGAAACTAAATGTCGTTTACAATAATGATTTGTCAACATTCGTTCTTTTCCTCAGCATTATTAACGCATTTCTTTTCTTGAGGCGGTTGCTTGTACCAACCTCTCCTTCGAGGATCTTCCATCATAGAAGAAGAGTGTTACCAATAAATTCCTCAGTGGATGTTTCCGATTCGTGTATAAGTGCCGTGTGACACGTGGGAATGATGTTGGAATAATAATCAAAGCAAAGTTCCCACATGTGGCTACATATAGGCATATGGGAATAGATCAATCCAATTCCTTTAATTCCGTGGAGGGTGGCCGCATAAGTACAATCGACCTATTCGCAGTTCTTCACATCATATATAAATTATCAATTGCATACAAATTTGATACACACACGAGGCACAAAAGAAGCAGTAACATTGCACTAAAAGATTTGCAATGAATATCACTCCACAGCAGTTAGTATTGGGTATGGACGAAATGCTTCTAGCTATTTATGGGTTTGTAATAGGGACAAATATGAATACGATCGCGGAGAAGATACAGATGCGACTTGTTTCCTCCCGCTTTAATACATATTTCATCGTGTACTTGAATTCAGTTCCTCTCGAGCTCAACTACAATACTACACATGAAGGAAATGAAGCTATTGCGCAAATAATACCTCTCATTCAGTTTATGAAGAAGTATGAAATTACTGCACTCTTTGAGCTAAGAATAAACGTCCTGTGTATCGACCTGCATGAGTTGAGGGACAATTTTGCTGGCATCGAATTTAGTAATCTTGGCGTACTTGAATTGGTGATCACAGCACAAAATCCAGGTAGAATTAGTAGCTGCAATAGAGTCCAAAGCGTCCTTTCTTTGTTTAGTGAAGCATCATCTGTGACGAATCTAAAATTATTTGACAATAATATCTCCAGGCCGATTGCTTTGTACGAAGATTTCCTATCTTGTTTTCCAGGTCTAAAGTTGCTTGATGTAAACTTTGGCAACCCTGTAAAAGCCGCAGACCCCGATGGTGCAACAAGAGCAAACGAAGAGTGTTTCCAACTAGAGCATCTTCGGCGTCGCAACATGTTTAGTGACAAAAGAATTTTGGATCTGACCTCATGTATGTGCTTGACTTCCATTCGATTGGATTGCGCTTCCTTGGAGGAGCTATGGTGTCAAAATCATATCATCATTCCAGACATCGGTGACCTCATCATTGGGGGCTGCTTGCCTTGGCACAAGAATTCGGTAATTCAGATAGAGCTTACATCCATGAGTATTTGGAAAAAGTGAATTATCACATAAAAAGTTCTGAAATTGAGTCCATATCTATCATTCCATCTGATGCCATAAGGAACAGTGATGATTTTAATGTTGGAAAAGATTGCCGTATCATTCTATTCACGTACAACTACTTGTTCCAGTAACACGTTCTATGTGTTGGTGGTCTTTGGACGGCGCCTTTGCTCGCGGCCCAGATCTCTTGTCAGACTAAACTGCCAGCAGAACTAAATGCCCAAAACTTCCAGACTCCCAAGATCGGAATTGTATGCGAATCATCAGGTCTTTATGGATTGTCTCAAACCCTCACCAACACTATCACTTTCGAATACAAATCCATACCCGGATTCCCTCAATCCACTGGTGTTAAAGGACACAAAGGCGAAGTTGTATTCGGACTATTGGATGGGATTCCTAGCATGTCTTTCCGAGGAAGGTTCCATTCCTACGAGGGCTATGATATGAATACTGTGGCATTGCCAGCTCGAGTGATGCGATGCCTGGGTGTTAAACTGATGATTATCACAAACGCAGCCGGGGGAATCAATGAAGACTATAATGTAGGAGATATTGTTTCGGTGCAGGACTATTTTGCTGTTGGGAAGAACCCGTTGGTGGGCCACAACGATGCAGAGCTGGGACCAAGATTTCCTCCCGCTAGCAATGCGTTTGATCCTAAACTGCAAGATGTTGTACTCAAGTCTGCCAAAAAACTTGACATGGGTTCATTCGTTAGAGAGAATGGTACTTATTGCTTTGTATCAGGACCCATGTATGAAAGTAAAGCAGAGTGTAAATTCTTGAGAACAATTGGTGGAGATTGTGTCGGAATGAGTACTGTTCCTGAAATTGTAGCTGCACATCATTCCGGTCTGAAGGTCATCTGTTTGTCGATGATAACCAAGAAGGTTGTTGTGTCTGGAGATGAAGGGCCTCCTGCAAGTCACGAGGAAGTTCTAGAAGCTGTGCCAACTAGATCCGTCCAGATTCAAGGTCTCGTCAAGGACATTGTGAAGTCTTTGAATGAAGATGGAGTGCTTGATGCCATGCCTGACTTGGCATGTATTGATTTGGAGGCATACTCTGTTGACAGAGTGAAGAAGTTGAGGAAAATGTGTTCATGTCCATACACTTTGGTAACAGGTATTCCTCTACGTTATTACATCATGGGATGTGGTTCAATAGCTCTTGGTGCTCTCGTTTCTAAGAAACGGTAAAATGGTTTTATTTTTGCATTACACCTTCTTTTGCTCGTGAACTTGAATCATAAATAATTTTGAGAAGTTAATTGCCCCAATCCTAACGAGCAAGAAAAGTCGAATGAAGTTTATTAAATCTTTCAGGGGAATTAATTAAATTGAGATCAAGCAGAGTTGCATCAAGGGCATTACAGTTGTGTAACATGAATCAAGGAGCATGAAGCATGAAGCATGGGTCACTCCGGCAAAAGATGTTCTATCAGCTGTGTAAGAGATGCATTAATGTGGCATCCTGGCTTGATGGCTGTGAGTAAATGCGAATTGTATAATAGAATTACTTTAGGTACCTGTCAACTGTATGCACTGAAGTTGGAAGTTTCGTTCGTTTCTGACCCCTGCATATGGCATTTGGTGATTGGTAGGGAGTAGTAGACAATGGTAACAAAGAAAATTTCTCTATGCTTGTATCATGCCTTATTCGGTAAGAATGTACGCATGTACGCCACTGGATTACATGCGGATATTGTTTGCTTGACTCCTGGTGCATAGTGGATTGCCCTATGATGATTTTTGACAAACCGATTTGGACCTTGGATCCAAGGATAACGGATGGTGATACTCTCAACAATTCCCTGAAAAATGGTTTCTTTGCTGGTGGGAACCGATTTAACTCCCGTTTGAATTCCTATGATGGAGAACAACAGCTCCACTGTCCACCGACTTTCTCTTGCCATTTCAACTCGTGCATTATAAAATATAAATTGAACCAAAACGCATTGCAATATGGAGGAGTTCATGGACAAAGTTTATAAATATGTCTGTGAGAATGGTAACAATGTGAACCTATGCCAGATAGGGGATAAGCCTGGGTTACCGCGCCGTGGCCCAGAAGGGCAAGTAAAATTGAAGACAATGATAGAGAAGTACGGCAAATCCCTCTTCACCCTCGAGGATGTTGGTAAACGAGGCATCATTGTCCATGCGATACCAAAGAATCATCAAAAAGCCAAAAAAGTGGCAGTGATTTGCCAGAATTCGAGCTTGACTAGTAAAGACTTTAAACTAGCAAATGGCACAACTTGCCACTACATCACAGATCTTTTGAATCTGGATAAAATGGTGAAACGTATCATCACCTCTCTATCGACGACGACGTCTGAATCAGGACCGCAATTCATTTCTGTTGATTGCGAAGGTGCACCGATAGACCTACAGCTTATCCAGATTGCAACTGGAGATGGAGTTTACATTTTTGATTGTCAACGTCTCGGGAAGGAAAAGGTATGCCATGCTCTCAAGCCGATATTTTCATCGAAGTCTTCAATCAAACTGATGCACGATCTGCACATGGATGCTTTTGCACTCAAGAAATTTGGTGATATTGACATGGTTAGTGCTGTCGATACACAATTGTTGGCCGAGTTTCTTTGGGGAGATCCGTTCATTACTTTGAACGGATTTTTGTCTTGCCTCGAACTACCGACGCACCCTAGCAAGGAATTTGTGATCGGGAGAATTAAGAGCGGCGTCGATCTCTGGAGCAAACGTCCCATTGCACAAACATCTCTCGAATTTGCCGCTATGAATGTTAGTTTTCTTCATAATGCAGCCCACGAGATCCCGAACCTTGTCTCAACAGATGTCATGCAAAAGCTTGGCAGGGCATCAAGGTTTCGGTTGAAGAATGCCATGACATTCAATGGTTCCAGAGCCATTTGCTTTGATAAGTTAAATGGCCACGCCATTGCAAGCGCTGAGCTGATCTCGCAGGTCCGGCCACATGAAGGTTTCTTCGGAGAAATATTGAGGATTGAGAGCAATGTCGAGGAGGTTTTCTCTATCCTTCCCTCGGTTTACAAGAAGAAACTGGTAAAGCCAAACAAGCAAGCAAGTATCATGGACTTCGTATGGAATCAAGACGATCGCAAAGTTGAAGGGGCCGGGACATTGCCTATCGAAAGTTTGAGCGATATTGTATTGGACATAGGTCGTCGGCCTCAATGCTGGATCCAAGATTCTCGTATCTTTCTCTGCGATGATGAGTTGAAAGTGGTGCAGAAGGCAGAGATCAAAGAGATCTCGACCAACCTCGGGAGGTTTGGAAGTGATAACCGCGCTGGTTTGAACGGGCAGCTCCATCGTTTTTCCGCGATGCGGGATCGCGAGGATAATGTCATGGGCATTACTATTCGAGTGGGTCGGAACGTCCACGGAAACGCGGCTATGCTAATGGACCTTTTGATGAATAGTGACAAATCGATCCTTATTCTTGGAGAGCCGGGATCAGGGAAAACGACGATCGTTCGCGAAGCGACCCGAAAGCTAGCTGAAGACAAGAATGTTATCGTGGTGGACACATCCAATGAAATTGCCGGTGATGGAACGACTCCCCACAGCTGTATTGGGTTGGCCCGACGAATGATGGTGCCCTCGTTGGATGAACAAAGCTCGGTTATGGTTGAGTGTGTTCAAAACCATGCCCCACATGTGATGGTCATCGACGAGATTGGTCGTCCGAAAGAAGTTCAAGCCGCCCGAACGGTGAAGCAAAGGGGTGTCCGAATCATAGCTTCCGCTCACGGAGACCTTCGGCGACTCCTCAAGAACAAGGATTTAGTGGGGTTGGTCGGTGGGATCGAATCCGTGACAATTGGCGACGATATGGCCAAGGAAGAAGCAGAAAGGAAACGGAAGCTCGCTCTCAAGGAAGACGGGAAGCATCATGTCTTTAAAGTATCCAAAACCAAGACACAGCGCGGTGGCGAGCCTACCTTCGAGATCATCGTCGAAGTTACCCGAGGATCACGTCACGATTGGAAGATTGTATATGACAGTGCGAAGGCGGTAGACCAGATTCTAGATGGTCTTAAATACCAAGCTCACCTCCGAACGAGAAACCTGGAAACGGGTCACATGCGAATGGAAGTTGTAGATGGGTAGATAATAATGTTGTAAACTTTAAATATCACTTGTCACAAGTCGTATCACAATCAAAAGCTTCCATCACGATCTATGTTGCTGGGTCGTAACTGTAACCACTTCAAGCAATTTGTCTTCACCTAACAGAAGCAATGCAGCTATGATGAGATGGATCAGTACTTCAATGTAAACGTGAGTTCACATATATCCAAAGGATAAATCAGCTTGTTCAGACGCAGCTGAGAGTGACCATTTCTCCGTTATTCAGTGGTGCACATGCATGTGTGAAGGATAAAATGGTTTAGCAGTTTGGCTCGGCTATTTATTCGCTGTGCAGTGGCTACCAATGGGTAAACATGGGTTGAATCGACTCGGATCCTCAAATGGACATCTATCAGTTCTATAGTGGTGTTTTGTCTATTAAATGGAACGACTTGCTTAAGTGCAGCTTCAAATGAACATCTATCAGTTGTAGAATGGTGATGTGTCAATGAAATACATCGACTTGTTCAATTGCAGGTTTGAATGGGTAAAATAGTTGTCTAACACGTATATGTATACGTATTACCGTCGACTTGATCTGCGAGGTCCGCGACGAGAGGGCGAATTATCTCTTCTCACTCTCTTTGAATCTCCTCGATCGCGATCTCTATTATCACCACGCCCTCGGTCAGCTATTACAACAGGTGACCGACCTCTCTTTCCTCTTCCTCCTTCAGGAACATCCCTCTCTCGCCGATCTGATGGACCAGTTCCTCGCTCAGAGACCCTGGGCTCTTCGCGTCTACCACCCCTTTCAGGTTGCTTTTGCTCTCTATTGCCACGTTGATCACGACCCCTACTGGGGGCTGTTTCTCCGCGCGGTTGAGAGCTAACATTATCTACACTACTTGCTTTCGAGAGTGGAGGAGTAAATCGCGCGGGTTGAGCCCTCCGGTCATCTCTGCGATCAATAGGCTTTCTTTCATGATTACCATCTCCAACCTGTTTTGTAGATGCTTCCATGTCTTTAGCCATTTCTTGAAGCCGTTTTTCGACGTTCTTCTTTCTATCATCTTGTGTTTTCTTGTCCTTCTCTTCCCTTGCTTTCGTAGCCTTTTCGTCCTCTTCTTTCCATGTACCAGTATCTCTAGCTTTAATAATCTTGGAAGAGTAACCTTGTGCCATTGCTTTGATATCTTGCATAGGATTGCTGTCTTCTTGCAATGGGGCTAGGACGCTTATCAGTTTTTCTCCTAGAGGAGATTTCGTTGGAAAGCAGTCAATGATAGTGGACAAGATAATCAGTGCTGTTCGTGTATGCATGTATTCTGCCGATTGAAGACAACCTGTAAATGCGACACCTAAACTAGCATGCCAACAGTTGTAGTGGCATACAAATTCTGCATGATCTATTGTCTCGGAAGCGCCAACCGCAGGAGCTTTGCTATTCGCACGGCTCCAAATACCACCAGGCTATATTAAATGTAATATGATGAGTCAAGATTGGTAAGATGATCATTAAGGTGACCGCATGGAGTGTCATTGCAACTGGTCTTACCTTTCCAGACACCTCAGTTTCGTATAAATTTTGGTCGTACCTCCATCCGGTAACAACATTCCAAACCTCATTCAAGAAAATCCCAAAGCACCCAGCCTCATTTTCGGTAATTGAATACAAAGCCCCCACAACAGCACTCACAATTACATCGATCAATTGTAACGTACTAAAGCCAGGAGTTTCCATTTTATGAAGCAGCATTATAAACCGAGCACAATAAATCGCGTCTTCAGGGCTAAGTAAACTTCGGGGGTATATGCAGGTAGTAAAAAATACGCTCGATGTATCAGGGATCTCAGCTGTCAAATTCACGAGAAAGTCGAATTTCTCAGCTTCGAGTCGTTTCATTACATGCCCATAATGCGTCTTTTGACGTTGCATGTCAGACCGAAGTATGGCTTCAGTACCCTTTAAACGTTCAAGGTCTATTGCATGTTCTTTCGTAAATGCAGTTGCTTCACGGATAGCTTGCTCGGTACCTCCTGCCGCAGCAACTGCCGATGCCATAGATGCTTGCATGCCAATAGCATCACGTCCTCCCTTTTGTAATATCTCGAGGCGATCAATTTCCCTTTTCACTCTTCCGATTTCAATCAGATAAGTCTCCTCAGGGCATGTGAGGTCATAAATGGCATACGAATAGAAACGGCTGAATAGCAGTTGTGTGATGTGGTTCCAGCTCTCTACTGGCAGCATAGTCTGATAAGATATTTCCATGCTAGGAGAGGTGGGGTGAAATGGCATCAAGTGTTCAGACATGGCGGGGCCATTCTTTCCCGATTGATCTTCTTCCACAAATATAGATGCACGAATCAATGGACGACAAAGATTCCAAGCATCAGCATTTGCAATATTAAAGTTCTTGACCAAATCTCCGAGTTTTGGCATTGCTTTTGCATAGACAACAATGGCCCCATTATCTTGGGGCATGTCCTTCAGATCTTGTGAACCATCGCTCAGAAAATGAAGCAAGATATTCAACGTCCTATGACATTTATCGTAGAGGTTGCCGATTAGTTTGATTTGTTTAGGGCTATCGCGAGATTCGTTGAAGAGGACCTTGCCACGGAGCTGAGCAAGCAGAATCAAAAAGACAACACCGCAGGCATCTTCTTGCAATGAAGCACGGAGACGTCTAGACGACCTAAGGTTGACCTTCTCTACAATTCCAAAATCAGATGTCTCTCTCCTTAGAGCTAGAGATCCGCACCGTCCCTCTAGTTGCACAGTAGAAAGTGATACGGTGGATTCAGAATCAACAAATCCATACCCCCCAGCCATTTTGACAAGGCTCGAAAGAACTCCGAGCTCAAGAGTATGACCTTCGTGCAAGCGACGAGTAAAATATGCTAGCAGACCGCGCAGCTCAACGTCCGTGAACCGTTTGTAGAACGCGCCCGTGAAAGTTTCCAAGGAAGATAACCATTGGGCTGGATTCACTCCATCGTCTGCAAAAGATCAAGCTAAATGTTAGTATGGTTTCAAAAATCTCGAAGAGACTATTCTATCTACACTTACCTTTCAGTTTGTTTCTCCCTTCCCCCTCTCCACCAAGACTTACTAGCAAACAGTATCCCATCACATCCAAACTCAGTACCCCCATAAATTTGAAAGTTTCTACCATCATTAAAATCAGATTGTCATAGCTCTCAATTTGATTCAATATCAGTGTAAAAACAACAAGCGGATTGTTATGCGCTACTTTGGACACTTGCCTCCCCATATCTTTGATGTTATCCTTTGACATACGTTTTAGAAGATATTTTATCGACATGCCTGTAGTCACTTCCGATTCTATCTGTGCAAGAGATTTCTGAGGTACAATTGTACTTCTTAGCGCTGCCTTCTCCAAACCATGTTTACGCCATGCAGCATAAAGGGCATACCGGAGATGATAGGGTAGAAGGGAAAGTACAGACCACAGGTCCGAAGCAATGGCTGGGTTAAATGGGAATAGTGATAGGGACGCAACAAGAACCCTCTCAATAAATTCCAAGACCTTATCGTCGATGTTTGCAATCGATACCTCAGTTTTAGATCCTTCCTTATGCAGTTGTGCTGACAACATTGCATGTACTAGACGGCAAAGGTTGCAATAGAGCACAGGATTGGAAGCCATGGAACCACTTATAATGATTGGCTCCATTATAGCTTCAACCCCCTGGCAAAACCCCAGGAAAGTACTATCTGCGCTCAATGTCATTACATCTTTGTTATCCCACTCAAAAGGTAAGAGAGAGTAATCTCTAGTGGTATTGACAACCTCACCTGCTTCTTCTTCTACCAAACACATTTTTGATCCAATATTATCAATCTGGATACTTAGCAACGGTTTAATTGCACTCTTGACAATATTGCAAAGCTTTAATCCTAAAGGAGGATAAACACAACAACACTTGACAACAAAGTCGTTCACATTCTTCTCGTCATCCTCGCCTATTTTCTTCGACTGAAAGACTTCGCAAGCCAAATTCCAATCTGCACCAACATCTAACAGGGTGATAAAGAGCTGCACGATTTGATGTTGTTGAATGCTTTGAATGGGATCAATCTCCTCTTCTACATCTGCTGTACTTTTGGAAGAATTCAGTGAGACCACACCCATCTTTTTGATCTTATTCTGATATGCCTGTTTCCAATCATCATACCCCTTTTCAATATCTGATAGAGGGGATAGATGTGGTTGTAGTGCTGTCAGAGACAGTTGCCCATGGGCTGATAGTAATGCGGTAGTAAGATAGAGACTCTTAGGCGTCTCTTTTTTATTGACATTGACCCCATTGGCATAAGCCACATACTTGAATCCAACTAAATGGGACACATTTTCTGCTGGAAATATTTGAATAACTTGAAGGAGCAAGTGAACTATGAGGGTATGTCCTTTTGCGTTCCTCAATAAATCGTAGGCATTCACAGAAGCATTGGCCTGGAGGAGTTGACGAATTTCTCCTTCTAATACATCCAGTGTGAGGTCCAGACACCGATTGGGATCCAGGTCGAATGTTCCGATAATCTCTATAATACTAAGTTTTGCAGTTTGGACCATTTGCTCATGAGGATGCTTTCTTTTCATTTCATTTCCTTCTTGGTTGACCTTGCTGGATGGATCAAGCATGTTGTTGAGCAATGGTAGATTGATCAACATGCGCACGAACTTGGCATATCCTTCACTTTCTTCTTGCATGAGATTGACCTTTTTCTGTCGATAAAACATGTCAGTATTCAGCTTTCGAATTTTCTTAATGAACAGATCCAATGACTGCTTGTTAAGAATACCGGAATCATGGAGATGCTGGGGTTCAAGCGATGCAAGTAATTTTTGATAGGGTATCGAAGTTATACTCTCATTTTTAGGATGAACCACCACTGCGTTGGTGAGTTTACAGAGAATCTTGTATGGATCACCTTGATTGTCATCCTTTTCATTTTTGCCGCTTCCGTCTGCATCAATTTTTGGCGATTCCAGCATGGTGCCCATGAGCCAAAGTGCATCGACAATCAAGTCCTCGGCTAATTCTCTAGCTGCATTTTTAATAGCTGGACTAGGCGATTCATCACCATTCAAAATTTCATTATCTTGATTAGAATTCAATTCATTTATAGCATTAAGCAGATAGACAGCAGTCTCGTTCACTCGATTGTCAGTAGTATTGCTTCCTTCATCCTTGCTGCCAGCGTTTGCAACAACAAGGCCACTTGCTGCGTTTCCAGATGTCGCATATTCAATCGCTTGAAGAATCACTTTCTGCCATTCATCACCATCTTGCTCCAATGCACGCAGGGCCTTTGATGCCGCTTTTACCGATGGCAAAGACATTGTTTGTAGTCGCACTACTATTCCAGCCTATCCCAGATTTGGCTGACTGCTTGCTTTGTATCTTTTATGTCCATTATCAATCTTCATCACCGCCGACCGCTGCTGGCTTTTTTGGAAGAAACAATAAACAAGAGAAGAGAAGAAAGAGGACATGTCCTTTTTATCTTTTACCGGTCTATTTAACCGATATACCTAAGAGCATATCTTTCGTATTTCATAACAACTGCTGTTGAACCGAAAAGACTTCATTGGTACTACTACAATAGAACGAAATTATTTGGAAGATAATTAATGTCCTAGCTCGTCGGACATTCTAACAAACTTTAAGCAAGAGAAGTTTTATAATTCATACCATTGAAGGTACTGTAGTGTAATATCAATCTGAATAGCTAGCTACTGTAGTATGATGGACGTATATCATAGTATCCAAAGAAACGAAAGTTACTCAATTAATATCCCACTGCTGAATCCATGTGGACACATCTTCCAAATCCTTTTCTCCCTTCATGGCCTTCTCAGCCCTTTCTCTGCTCCTCTTTTGCATCTCAATACAGCGACCAACTCTATGTTCACTGTATCTCTCCAAAGCCAACTGATTACAGTCACTATCCCGAATGCTAATGGCAAGTTCTGCGGCACCTTCTAACCCAAAACTAGGATTTTGACCATATGAACCTGACATTGCATGTGCTGCATCTCCAACAAGAACTATCTTCCCATCCGCACTTGCTAGATGAGGTCCAATTTCATATGCCTCCTTAGAACGTGTTATAAAGATTGTTTCGGGACTTGTGATTTGAATCATATCGATGGCGAACTGACAATCTGCACTTTGAAGACTCGATAGTTTCGACAATAGAGCCGATTTTGCTTCATCAAGATCAGTTACGTTCGCGAGGAATTTACTCGTCTCTTCAGTTTCTTCGTCTTTCTCATCTGCGATCGAGATTGCCCAATAGGTATGACCCGCTCCAGCAGGTCCTGCAAAACATCCTATTCCTCCGTTAGCTGCGAAATACGCGTAGGTATATCCTGCTTTGAAAGAGCTTCCCAACTCTTTAGGTACAACTGCTTTAATATTTATTCTTCCAGTATCTTTGACATCCTTTGTTCTTGCTGTCTTAAATTCGTCACTGGGTACAATCTTTAAATTTGATTTGACAAGATAGCGGCAAAGTGATGAAATCCCGTCTGCGCCTACAATCAAAGAGTGAGGTGAGGGCTGGTCTCCATCCAAGGGATACACAACACATCCAGATTGGTCAATAAGCTCCACGCAACCATTATCTGTAAGTTGATAGCCACTGACATTACCACCAGAGTTCGTCACAATATTTTCTTCTGGAATCATGTCTCTTAAGATGCTCCTCAACACGCTCCATCTGACAAAAATCTGCGGCATACCAGAATCCTTCTCCGCATTGTCAGGCATTAACATTGGTTCGTCCATTCCAGGAATAATCATAGCATTTCCTTCCAACTTAGCTCCAGCGTTGATGACTTTTTGCATCAGTTCTTCTCCGCCAATTGCGCGCAATGCTCTGAGACCGTTGGCGCCTAATTGCACTCCAGCGCCGATCCCATCATCTTTTGCAAACGATTCTTTTGAAGACTTTTCGAGAACTTTAAATGAAGTTATTTTGCAGATGTTTTGAAGAGCTACTGCTGTTGCGAGGCCTGAAATACCCCCTCCTATGATAATTGGGTTCATCTCGTGTTTACTTGCAGACTGTTCAGTTGTCGAATGAAACCTTGAAATGCTAGCGGGACGAAGTGTGGGCGAGAAAGATGCCGACAAACGAATCATCTGTTGTGTGCTGGTCACGAACAAAGCCATCGAACGCAAACGCTGACAGATATTCATTCTTTGTATGTATGATATATGATAATTTCTATCCGTGTCGTGCTGTAGATAGTAGGATGTGAAACAAAAGGTACTCGTACAATGATGAGGTGGTGGTAAGTATGTACGGTGCACGACGACGGTGCTCATGCCTCATGCATTGCATCATGCGCAGGAGGGTTTAGAGTTTAGAGTTTAGATCGTGGACCGATCGTAGACATCCACTACAAAAAATGGCCTAAAATGACGATGATGTACATAGGACGACGTGGATCTTCTACGAACCAAAAGATGAAGTTGTGCACCCACTTCCTTCCTTGCCACCACGCGACACGCGACACGCGGGTGAACAAGGTAGCCTCTTCATAGCCTCTTTATATAGCCTCTTTTCTGTCATCTCGTCTTAGGAAAGCCGAAACATTCATAAACGTCACTTGACGTCATTAACAGTAGTCATCTGTCATCTATGTACATACCACATACCTACAATACTGCCCGTGGCAAGGGGTGGAAGAAGGGGCGGAAAAAATCGACGCAAAACTTTGTCGTTCAACTACAATTCTGACCAGATCCACCCCCTTGCCACGGGTGAATAGAAAACCAGATAGTAAATTTTGTTAATTGTTACGTCATGTGGCGTTTATAAATGTAAGTCCCATATCGTTTTGTGTTTCCTATATCAGGAAAGACGCGATGACAGAAACGAGGCTATTATACAGTGGCTATTAATAGGCTATACTTTTGTTATATAATATCTTTATCACCCGTGGCAAGGGGGTGGACCAGATCCTGACGCCCAGTGACGCGTGACGCCACCTTGTCGCTTGCGATTGAACGTATGCATTTTTGGTGTGCGTAAATACGATAGTGCCAATTCATGCGGAGAAATATGATAAAAGGTAAATACGAAGGAATAGAATAGATAGAAGATAGAGCTTTCAAAATAAAGAAAAGGAGAAAAATAGACTTAATTTTAGTTGCTTAGTAGCAAAAGTAATTATAGGTTCGACTTACAATAGTAAATAGTTGATATCAATAATCTGTCTTCATCCATTGCAAGGTCATGTTGCAGTAACTGATGATTCTACAGCGTCCTTGTTTGTCGAAGATTCGCCAAATTTGACATACGTGCATTGTATTCCATTCTAATGCCACTCTTTTGGACTTTGTAGGCGTCTTGAAGAATCCTCATCGAGCTATCATTGCCGCAGCTGGATACTAATACTGGTGATGTCCGGCCAGCTTCCATCTCCCCATTCTGCCTTACAATTGTTTTTTGCTGCTGCTCGTATAGACGAGCTCTTGTTTTTAAATAAGCGTTCATGAGCTGCTCCTTTATCATAATCACTCTATTGGCCTGTTCTGCGATTTGCAAAGTATGCTCTCGAAGAACACCAGACATGACGATAATGTCATCGTCCAGCAGCACCAATGTCTTAGATCTTGATGAGGACGGCGATGAGGTCGAGAGTGGGAATTCCGTGGTTTGTACCTCCTCGTCCTTCTCCTCGTCCTTCTCCTCGTCCTTCTCCTCGTCTTCCTGACTTGGTTGTGGAATTGCAGCCGAGCTGGTGGAGACATTCGCATTACTACTGCAGGACATGAGCTTGCATAGATCAGGGCGATCCCTTCTGAAGAGCTCATGGTAATAAACACCCATGAAAGGTCCGTGAGGAACAGTAACGAACTTCCAGCGGAAAAGCTTGCGGGTGAAACTTGTGAACTGGGCTTGCTTTAAGTACACAGGAAGGATCTCGCTTGCAAAGCGCTTCTTGTCAATGATGGCGAAGGCTTTGCCACCAGGCAGCCACTTGAGGATATCAAAGTGCTCTTGTGTCTCTAGGATCTCAAGTAGCTTCTGGGGGAAGTTTTTCTTAACTTTAATAGATTTGATCCTTCTTACTTCTTGAGGCTGCTCAAGCAAAGAAGAAGGACGGGGGTTTGTTGAAACAGAATGTATACTAGCATTGTTTTGGTTTTGGGTAGGTACGACACCTAGGATGTGCAATGGCAACAACGGCAAAGGCAAAGATGCAGGCAGAGGCAAAGACGGCAGTAGGAGGGTAGGCACATCAAGGTGGTTTGGATCCGGAGGAACAACAGCATGACGAACTGGCAGTTCAACAGCAGTATCGGCATCAGGAATGCGAGGAGGAGCAGGGGGGTTGCTGGTTAGCGATCTACGGACGAGGAGAGTTGTGAGCGTGTTTGCAGCATTGAGCTCTTGCTGGTAGGTCAGCATGTGAACGGGCTTTGAAACTGTATGCGTTATCTCCATTGATTGCTGTGCTTTCTAGTTTTGCAGTTTTACTTTATAAAATGAAAAGGATTGACGATGGACGATCTGTGAAGACCTGTCTGTCATCAATGACCACTCGCATCCATGTTCGTGTCGTCCCTTCCCTGATCATAATATGCTATAAGTATTCAACTTCATCTATCGGAGTAAAAGACTCAAGTTTATAGTTGAAGTTGAAAGTTGACCTGTATTTTCTTGATTTAGCTGGATTTAGGCTTTTATTTCTTAAACAGTCGTACCAAATATCTGACCGCACAATAAATCACTATGTGAATTAAGCTTGCCCAATGACACTGAAGAATCATCCATAGTATAATATCCCGATCTTTCTGTATGATGGAATCGTTCAATTATGCCTACAACAATATGATTTCATGCTGTGACGACAGTTGTTTCAGTAGTAGTCTAGAGTAGCAAATTTCTTGTCTGGAAGGAATATTGCTGCAGGAAGGATACCGGTACTACGGCAATAATTCAAATTGGCAGTCATTTACCACTCGTATCCATGTCCGCTTTTCTTCATGTTGGTTATCACCTGTAAGTACATGTTCAAGTCGTCCCTTCCCTCGTCAAATTAGTAGCTATTCAACTTCATCGGAGTCATGTTCGTCTCGATATCGGAGTAAAAGGCGACACTCAAGTTTATAGTTGAAGTTTTCCTGCATTCTCATGATTTAGCCTTTATTTCTTAAAAACAGTCGTACCAAATATCTGACCGCACAATAAATCACTATGAATCAAGCAGAATTAAGCAGTACATTTACCCAATGACACTGAAGAATCATCCATAGTATAGTATCCTGATCGTTCTGTATGATGGAATCGTTCAATTATGTCTACAACAATATGATTTCATGCTGTGACGACAGTTGTTTCAGTGGTAGTCTACTAGAGTAGCAAATTTCTTGTCTGGAAGGTATATTGCTGCAGGCTACAGGAGGGATACCGGTACGGCAATAATCTAAATTGGCAGTCATTTGTTTTGCATTGATGAAAAACAATATTTCTTTAACCAAAAAATACAGCAGAGAACAAAGTATATACCATTTGGAGCAAATACTTCCTTTTCTTGCGCAGACCATTACCAAATGTTCTACAAAGAAGGATTTTTGTGTTGGTGTCGGTGATCGGTGAATACATTGTATTATTGTTGCTTCCTTGTTACTTAGTTAGTACTCGATAAATTGTCGCCAAGAAGGAAAGATCTGTTTGCGCGAGTGTCAGATTGCTCGAAAATGCGGGAACGACCGCGCGCGTGATAATGCGAAAGCTAGATCGCTTGGTTTTAGAAGATATTGCCACCAACATGAATGGATGGTGAATAATGCAATAATAGATGCAGAGGCAATAGACAGCAGTCTGGATGAGTAACATAAATCTCGTGCGTCAAACTGCTGAACGTGCAATCGAAGAAGTCATTGCAGATGGAGAGAGAGAGGTCAAAAAATAATGTTGCCATCCATTCAGAGTTGGGACAAGCCAAATCGGAAGGATCAACAAAGGACGACGACACGGACGTGTCCTCCGTTTTTTGTTTCTGAATAGTATTATTTCACCGTTTGGTGTAAAAGATGTCAATTCATTAAAAACTCATTATGTTGTGTACGCACACTTTGTCGGATTCGTAGAGGAACTGTGAACTGTGAAGAAAATTCAGCCCCCTTTTATCCGATTTTCAGAGATAGGAGAAGCAAGTTGCAATAAAATGAATCCAAATCCATTATCTCTTCTTCGCACACACACGTACTTTAAAATATGCCATCCATCATGCACTGTAGATTATCTGCCTCAATTCTAGATCATGGGTTATGCATGAACTTGTGTTACTAATCTCATCTCTGAAATATACGGGCAAGCAACGACTTCACAAATACAAGAAGCCTTGGTACCCGAATGTGATTCTTCAAACCCTTCATTAATAACCCGAACACAAATACAAGCACTCCAAGAATATGCTCTGGTGTGCATTCATTTGGAAACATAGCAAAGCTCAGAAAAATTGTCGCTGCTTTTCTAGTCGTCGTTGTGATGCTCATTGTCAATGCCCCAAAACGTTTGGTGATGGCAGCTGCGCATGACCCTCCAAATATACCAAGTGTTGAGAAGAGAATAACTGCAATTGACTTCTCCTGGGCTGACCAAGTGTAAATGTTCTCTCCCTGTCCCTTGGAGAGGTATTCGCTCCAGGTGCCATCAGACAAAAAGAAGAAATCGATGCCACCCTTAAGTTCATTGCATTGATATGCTGCAATGAGCATAATAAGGAACGAAAAGCTATAAAGTTTCAACTGGAAGTCGTCTTGCCCCATGTTGTGTTTCCTCATTATTATTTCTGACGAATTACTGACTGTTCCATCTAATATCAGCGATGTTGCCTATGATACATTGAAAGTGGACAGAGGTATTATGAGAAACAATTCATCACCTTTCATCAACATTCACTGAAAGACGCTTTTGACACACTTACCAGCATAAGGACTCCTAGAGGGTGAAATATAGCGTTTGTCGCCATATCAGCGTGGAGAAACATTCCAAGCCCAACCACCAGCATAGCCACCATGGCATAGTCTGACTTCTTGTATTTCTTTCCGCCAATAACAATCCCCATTATCATTGTGAAAACAACTCTCGAACTTTTGATTAAAGTCTTTGCTGGATAGTTTAAGTATTTCATTGAAAGATTTGTCAATCCTAAATCAATTGCTCGAATCACAGATAAAGCAAAATATGTCATCAATGGAGCTTTCGTTGGAGAATCGCTCGTGGTGCTGGCTATTGTTGCCGCTTCACATTTGGATATATTCTTCTCATTGGATGGCAGTAATGTGTATTCTTCACCTTCCACTTTTCCAGTTCTTTGTACAGTGTTAATTGTACGCAATCTAATTCTTCTTGACCTCAATCGAGAAAGAATCCAGCTCCAAAATGTATAGTCAGCAAATTGGCAAGCGCCCAAGAAAAGAGCAAAGCCTCTACCTGCGATTTGTATCTGGATTAGTTCTTGTAATAATCCATAAAGCATGTTAAAGAAGAGCACACCAGCTGCAGCTATCGCCAACTGCATATTACCACTCAAATAACTAAGGTCAATTCCAAATAGAATGAATTCATGTTCTAACGGCGTATCGTGGTCCTCCCCCTTCTCAATATCATTTCCTTGAAATGCAGGAATATGATCACCATGTATATGTGCTCCAAGTCTTTGTTTTAATGTTAGAGAATTGGAGAAGCCTTGTTCATCGCATGCGACATCGATATCATTCAGTATTTCATAATCAAAGGTAAATAGTGCTGCATCTGTATCACAAAAACTTGCAGGAAGGCTGATTGCTCCACTTGACAACGCCAAAGAAAGACTTGATTCTGACGGTTTGAGACATTTCGGATTATTGGTAAGAGAGCTATCATACAGCACGCCTGTGGTGCTGTTACCATGGATACTACTCGTGCTTGGCATCGTCGCATGATCCTGGTTGGAACTCTTTATCTCTTCTTGCAGTTGTA
>Ga0306864_1000350_pt1 | contig 21958 bp, 17 predicted proteins | sample AntRauTorckE5430_FD_190448 | JGI IMG/M metagenome (GOLD analysis project Ga0306864, IMG submission 190448) | Saline lake microbial communities from Rauer Islands, Antarctica - Metagenome Torckler E5 #430 (v2) (version 2) | ecosystem: Environmental > Aquatic > Non-marine Saline and Alkaline >...
CTAGCAGTGCTGGAGCTCTTTCTCCCGTGTCTGTTGAGGCTCCAACCCCTAACGACACGTTTGCTGCAAAGGAAACTACTTACAATGATTCAGAGAAAGGCAATCAAAATGTGTGCAAATCTCATCGTCAAAGGCTCATAGAGTTTTACCAGATGCATAATCCTGGAAAACTTGACAGCGTAGACTCTACTTTGGAAAAGTTCTTAGGAAAAGAAGAAGAAATGTTCGCGAAACTGCACAAAAAGTACGTGGCTCCTCCTTCTGGATATTTGCCACCTTTTGGATCGGGACCAAAGGTTTTCATGGATATTAGCATTGGAGGAGAAGATATTGGAAGAATTGTTTATCTTTTGTTTGCAGATAAAACGCCTCGGACAGCAGAAAATTTTCGAGCATTGTGTACGGGAGAGCTTGGCATGTCAAAGATTTCTTCCAAGCCGCTGCATTATAGAGGAAGCACTTTTCATCGGATTGTGAATGATTTTGTCATTCAAGGCGGGGACTTTACGAAAAATAATGGGACTGGTGGCGAGAGTGTATACGGTGGTACCCCTGATGGTGATATGTGGGGTAAATTCAAGGACGAGACGCCATTTCTCGCTCATGCAAAGAAATATCTACTCAGTATGGCGAATAGTGGCAAAAATACCAATTCATCTCAATTCTTTATTACCTTGAAGGATAAAATTACTCACCTTGATGGAAAGCACTGTGTGTTTGGGGAAGTTGTCAATGGTTTTGATGTGGTTGAATCTATCATCAGCAAAACGAAATTGAACAAGGCAGGTTTACCTTCTAATGAAACAAAAGTGAAGATAGAGCACTGCGGTGAACTGATGTATGATGTCTGCGGTCATGAAGTGGAGTCAAAAGACACAATGCCCCTGCATGCAAGAAGCAAAAAGGAAACTCCTTTCGCAAGTTTCGGCTCAATATTTGGAATAGAGAAACCAGATTGTTCAGGAAGCACGGATAGCGCGATGACAAGAAAGGAGGCACCTTTTTCCTTTAGTGCAATACAGAATAAACCTCCAAAAGACCATTCACAAAGTGGGAAAACAGGCTTCGGTTGCCACACCAAGAAACCTCAATTTAATATGAATCAGCACACACAAGATGAAAACGGCAAGTTTGCGACAATTGGATTAGAGCACACACCACCTGGAAAACATGCGGCAAAATACAATTCATTTACAAACAGGTCAGCAAAAGATCAAACTACCTGTGGTGCAATTCTTACAATCGATACTATACCAATTAAAGCAACTTTCCCTCCCATGTCAGCAAAGGCACCTTCTCACTTCGTTGCACCAGCCACAAAGACCATACTATCAACTGCAACTAATGGTGATGCGACTTTCCCTCCCATGTCAGCAAAGGCGCCTACTCCATTTGGTCAGGAGCAAGACATCGCAACATTGACATCCGATACTTTAGTGTCTCAGCCAGAACGTAAATATTTTGTCAAGGTTGCTCGCCCCACAAGCTCGTCAGTGTCAAGGGCAGAGGAAGTACCTAAAGCAAAGAATGCGAATCCGTTTACAGGGGTCGACTTTGCTTTCGCGTGTACTACATCTTCCCATAATGTGCAGACTGAATTCAGCTTTATTCCGTCTGTATCTCAAAAAGATGATGATATTGCAAGCTCATCTAGCGGGTTTGGATTTGGCTTAGAAGGTCGATCAGTTTCGGATGGTCCAGGAGCTGGAACTAGTAGCGGAGGCTTCAACTTTGGTGACAAGCAGGTTGTGCCAAAAGAGGCGTATAGTGATGTTCTAGTGAAAATTGATGATAATGTGTCAGACGATGATGCAATCTTTAATTTGATTGTCGGCTCTGATGAGGGCAGTTGTCCTTTTTCTTCAGGCGAGATTTCCTTCACAGAGGAGTTCACGAACGAAAATTCGCACACAAATCTGGGCCTAGTTATTTCCTCAGATCAAGACTCGTAGTTCTCAAACACTTCTACATTATCATCTGCAAACATTAGTGACGTAGAAATAGTGGAAGAAAAGGCCACAGCTTTGATGGCTCTCGAGAAGGAATGGACCGATCTTAAGGAACAGTCGCCCATGAAGCTGACAAAAGCTACGACTAATAAATCATTCTCTAAAGGGTAACATGGAAGGAGGCGGCTTTGTAGATCCCGCAAGGTGTTCCTCAGGAAAAGAAGGAAAAGAAGCACTCGCAGCGCATCACGATTAATTCTAGCGATGATTCAGAAGATAGTGCGGCGAGAGGATTCATCCTGGAGGACAAGTCCGACAGCGAAGGAGGCGGCTTTATCGATCCAGCGCAAGGTGATTTGATTTTCGGAATGGACCGATCTTAAGGAGCAATCGCCCATCAAGCTGACAAAGGCTACGACTAATAAATCATTCTATATATTCTAACATGGAACCTTAAACTCTGTTGACTTGCTTTGTCATGGATGGTTTCTAGAAAGTACCTCAGTCTTTCTGAATACAAGAGCAGATCAGTCGAGTATGAAGTGTTTCACTACAATTTATAAGAGTTTAGAGGGCGTGGGTTCAGGCTCCAATGATGCATAATTATAGAGACGGTTTTGCTAGCCTTATAGATGGCATACGTATTTACGTTTTTGGTGGCAGTCTTATGCCTTCAGTAGAAGTGTTTGATACCAAGTTGAAGTCATGGAGTCTTCTCCCCCCAATGAGAGAACCTCGAAGTTGCGGCAGCTGCTCACAGGTTGAAAATGATATATTTGATGCCGAGGTCTTGCAATGTGTGGAATCGTGCCATTTTCTCAATAGAAGTTTTCAATTTTATTTCTCATTCATGTCGTTTCTCGAAACGAAAGTAAAAACAAAACGAGTTGGATGTGCAACTCTTGCTGTCGGGCATTGTCTTTACATGTTTGGAGGTCATTATAATGTCGAGGTATATGATACATTATCAAAGCAATGGTCTTCTTTTCCAGATTGCACCGGCGAAATTTACAGTACCGTCAGTTTCTTTGATTGGCAGCAAAATCTACGTTGTTGGAGGTATTACTCAAGATTCTATTGTTGAGTCCGTTAGGATCTATGACTTGCATGCAAAGGTATGGGCCTGCCAAACAAGTGTTAAGTTTGTGGGGTCTTGCACTCATGCAACTTCCCCAGATGAGATGAAAAGTATGAGATTATTTGGCACCGCAGAAGATCGTCCGACCAATACAATGATGGAATATAATCCATTACGAATGAAACTTGCATCGACGAGTATGCCTCCAATGACAATAAAGCGAGTTGGTTGCGCCTTAGTTGAGGTAAATGAATCCCTTTACGTTATCGGAGGACATGACGGAATTACGGCGTTGAAGTCAATACAAACTTACAATCTCAATAGTTTAAAACAATCTAAGCCAAATACCCAACACTCCCAAGAACAAGAACATAATCACACCTGCGTCGTATGTTTGGAGTCACCAAGTTCGTTTGCTTTTGTGCCATGCGGGCACGAGAGTTTATGTGAACAATGTGCCACTCTGTACTCGTTATCCTGTGCGATATGCCGTGGAGAGTCTTCATTCATAATGCAAGTTTACAATTGAGGTCAAATGGGCAACACATCTTGAAATGAATAAGGCAGCCTTTCAACTCCGCGCAACTACATTATATTTGATTCAGTCCAGATTAAATCGGGTATTGATAAAGTTGGGTGTTATAGCATTGCACTCGTAAACTCTGCAACTGCACCATTCTAACCAATAATTATAACGGAACAAAGATGAGGCTTCTCAGAAGCATATCAAATATCAAAATACATGCATGCGTTATATTCTACGATAAAAAGTGCAGCCTGGTGATTGCCTGCCTATGTCGAACGGGTTTTGAAATCCAATGAACGTATGGATTCGAATAGAAAAGTGCATTGACTATTTGATCTTTCATACAGAAATAGAGATTGAAAAATACTGAATAAAATTAAGTTCTCTGCACCTTGCGATTCGCAATCGAGCAAATTGCCAACAGAGACAATAGATAAACGGCAACGAGCGAAAGTTCAATTGGACTCAAGACGTGCCACAATGATTGCAATTACAATACTGACATGTTCAAATACTTGAATTTAACCATGTACCATAAGAGATCTACAGATTGCAACAATTTCTATCAGTTTTGCATCTTTCTTGCCCCTCATTCAATTTTGAACTGCAAGGTACACACTTTGACCAACCTTCTGCGGAATATGAATTGTCTTTGCATCCCGTTGGTGCAATAGCGCCTTTCTCACAATAGTGCCCTTGAGGGCAAAACCCGGAACAAGTCTTCGAACTCAACCCCCTCGATTCTCCATAAGTACCTACTGGACAGTATTGTCTTTCACCGTTCTCACAGTAACTTCCAATGGGACAAATCTGTTGGTGGGTCCTGAACAGACTGGAATTGTAACCTTCTCCTCCAACAGAATAATATCCAATCGAAACTGGCGATGTCACGGCAGATTGGTCCGGACAAAAGTGTTGCATGCTTCCACATGGAATCTGTTCTCCAACTTTGGTAGGATTGTCCTCTACACTTGGACAATAAAAGCCTCTCCGACAAGGAACGCATTCACTTGAAGACTTCGATCCTGCCAAATGACCAAAGTGACCTGGAGGACATTCATGCTTTATCCCATCTACGCAGTAATATCCAACTTCACACTGCCTTTCCCAACTCATTGTCATTCCTGCATCAGCTTCTTCTTTCCCTATTAAACTACTGTTGTAAGAGTAAAACCCGCTTGACACGGTATGAGGATACTTTGCACCTCCAGGACAAAATACATGCCTCCCCCCACAAGCATGTTGTCGATTGCGATTGCTTCCAGGAGGACAAAAGTAGCCCGGGAGGCATTTTCCATCACAATTCTCTACCGTTAGATACTGCTGAAAACCATACGATCCCGCTAGACAAGGATTTCTTTCTCCGTTTCTACAGTAATGCCCTGCACCACAAGGGATTTTCAACATTTCGTTCTGTGGAGTGACGGGGCAATGAAATCCTGCAGGACAAGACGCACATATATAACCATTTGAATATTCGCATGTGCCACTTTGCTCGAGTGCATAAATGGATGAAGCCACTAGAGCTATCAAGCGAAGGGCAAAGATGCCGGCGAGCATGGTTTGATTTACAAAAAATAATCTCAATGATTATCTAAGAATTTAACACAGTTGTATGTATTCACTGCTTATCTTTATTGAATGATTTGAAACAATTTAGTAATTTGAAATGAAGTTTCAAAATATCTCAATATTATAATGCATTTAGAAAGATCGTGAATCACTAGCGAACATCAGCTTCGTAAAGAACACTTTAACTTGCATTGCAATGACGCCAGATCAACAGCACGAATACGTCTTTTATTGAATGCTGTTGAGAACTGAAGAGGCTCCCAAATTTATAAGCGAGGCCTGACAACGATTGCTATTGAAATCCTAAAGCAATTAGCTCAGTTTTAAATATCAATAAACAATAAGGCTTTGCAGCAAGCAGTCCAACGTCGAAACACATTTGCACGAAGCCCTGCCATGTACCACCATTTGCATTGCCTTACCTGGTGCAATCGTCAGACTGGATGACTTGTAGTTTATTCCTTCTTCAAATCCTCTTCTGTCTGCAGATTTTCCAATAATTCCTTCTGTTGCTCTTCTAACATTTCCTTCCGCTCAGCATTTCTCTTTTTGATTCTTCTCCAGCTCACTTCCCTTTCTCTTTCTGTCAAGGCATCCCAATTTTCTATCCTTCTTGTTGTTCCGTCAGTATTGATAATAATAGGTCCTAGGTTTTCAAGCGGCATTGACTGTCCCATCTGTAAAGTTTTGATAGCTGTATCGTTTGGATCACTTGGTGGCAGTTGAAGGAGTTCCTGTTGGTGCTGTTGTACTTGGTTTGGTTCTTGGGGCGGTTGGCTATTTGAATTCTCAGAAGAAGAAAATGCATCTCCTGGTGAAGCCATGGTAAAAAGCGATGTTGCGAGCGCAAATAATGCTGTGAATGAAGCTTTCATTTCTAACTGGATACTGGATACTGGATACTGGATACTGGTCAGGGTTGTTGCAGGTTGCAGGTGGTGACAGGTGACAGGTGACAGGCGGTCACTTCTTGCTATTGATTTTAGAGATACCATATTATTATCTACCAGAAGACCATAGATCAGTGTGGGCACCACGCACCACCACCACCAATCACCGATAAAATAGATAGGCCCGTCCGTACATATCTTTTGTGCGCGCCCCGCACAACGTGTTCGTAGCGTGCGCCCGCAACAAAATTAACTGAAAATTACAAATTACTAGAGTTCAATTCGACTGAATTCGATGCCTGAAACAAAAACTGAGAGGTTGCATCACCTGTGGTGGTGCGAGTCTCTTCTGCTAGCCATCGGATTGTATCTACCAATCCTCTACGGCTGCTTCCCTTTCTCACTTTTTGCAGTCTCTTCTCTATTTATTTCAACCCAGTTTCGTTTCAAACCGAGAAAAAGAGAATTCCAATTCCAACTGCAACCCTAGAAAGAGCGCGCTGGTTGAAATCCAGGTGGAAAACCAAAACCAAAAACCAGCTCATCTCGCATCTTTAATCTCTAATCTCTATCTTCTTGCAACTGGCAACTGGCAACTACACTGGTCATTAATATCGTTCAGCTCTTGCCGCAGTTACACAAAGAACCAAGTCCAATTTCTATGTTGCGCCTGTTCGCCGTTCTGGCTACTGTGTCTATAGCTGCACAAGGAGTCTTCTCATTCACTCTACCGACGGCTGCCACTTTCCAGCAGCAACGCCCTTCTTCTTCTTCTGCTTCCCAACTTTATGAGAGGATAGGAGGAGGGAGCAGTTTTGATATTGTACTTTTTGGAGCTGGGGATCTCAGGACGACCGATCATGATGGACTTGCTACAGCACTATCTAATGGTGGTAAGATCCTTCCTTTGTGCATTTTAGACACGGAGAATACCTTGCCCAACATGCCAATGGGAAGATCACATACGTTTGATACCGCTGCTATCTTGTCTTCATCGCTCGAGAGTTTGAATGGAAACCTTTCCTCGATCAATCAGGAATTGAAGCTGCATGTCAAGACTGGAGCTAAAGGTCAACAATTTAAGGAATTATTAAATGATGTTGTGGAGGAGATTAAAATACAATATCCTGATTTAGAACACGTGACAATCCATGCATGTGATTTGGGCGAAGTTGATAATCAGCTTGGTTACGGAACTTTGCTACATTTAAAAGACTATCAAGATAACGGGTTTGTCACAGTCAATGCGTGGAATTGTCACTTGAGGAAACAAGCCTGGGAGGATGTTGAGATCTCTCCATCGTCGTTTCCAAGTAACTTTCTAGACTACGAAAAGAAATACTGCCTTCGTGATAAGAAGTACGCAGTGAAGAGAGAAGATGTTTCGAAAAATAATCGTGTAGAAGCTGTGAAGATTGATTCCATTAACAAAGTTCCATCAAAAGAAGACATCTCGAAGCTCCTCTGTGCTGCATTCGACTACAATCTTAACGATGAAGACACAAAGTCGAAACTTGAACGAGACTGTAACACTGGTATCTTTGCTACTCATTGGGGAGGTCTTGATATAATATCTACATTTACCGAAGACAGTGTGTTAGAAGCCATTGCTACTTTTTTTGGAGAAGGCTCGGACAACGATGGCGACGAGGCGCTGGTTCAGAGACTCAAGTGGTGGTCAGGAACACAATCAAAACTCACCCGCAATAATCTGAGCCTAGAGCATTCTGCTATCAATTGGATGATGACCGGGGGTTCTGACAATTCGTCCACTTCATCTTTTGACTCCGTTAAGACAAAGAGTCTTATTGAAGGTGAGCTTTGGACCCGATATTTGGCTGCGCCGTTGCTTTTTGGATTGGTATCACCTAGATATATTCTTCAAAAAGCACGGGATATAGAGTCATCTAAGGGAAGTAATCTCCTTGATAATATAGTGCCAACACTATTGAAAAGCAAAAATTCCATTGACGTTGCAAGAACCTTAGTCGAAGCTCGCGAATGGCACAAGTTGTTTGCGTACAAGAATATGCTTCAAAATGAGGACAAGAAAGATAATTTATATGTCGGTTATTGGCGTTGGCACGGTTTTTTATGCCGATATGTGGGACTTGTGATCAACAAGGGAAGCGAAAAGAGTGAATTGATAGAGAAGGAAGGGATTGTGCTGGTGCATGGGTTCGGCGCATCTGGATCTCAATGGAAGAAAACCATTACAGAGCTAGAACATATCGTTAGTGGAGACAAAGAAGTCGAGGCATTGGCACCGGATCTCATTGGGTTTGGTCAATGCGAGAAACCTTCCTTGACGTATACCCAATATCTTTGGGAATCTTATATTGCGTCCTTTACGAAAGATATTGCGATAGGAAGGCAAAAATGGAGCTCTTACACTATTGGAGGAAATTCGATCGGGGGGTACACAGCAATGAGTGCTTCTGCAGATGATACTGTTGTAAACAATGACACTGATTCATTAATTGTTACGTGCAGTGGTGCAAACGGATCCAGAAAATGTAAAGGACTGGTTCTAATGAACTCTGCTGGGAAAGTTTTTAAGAAAGAAGAGATTGAATTGATGGCTAGCGAGAATGGATCAACAGTTGCCGAGGCGACGGCGAATGATCTTATAGGATTATCAAGGTAAGCTGCGTTTCACAAACCGAATCCAATAGCAAATCATCAGTTTTACACTTACATATTTAACAACGGCATCTTAGTCCCCCTTCTAGGCAAATTGCGAAGGTCGGCGGCAGTGGCTTGCTTTGGTATTTGCGTCCTAGAATTCAGTCCATCTGCAAAAATTTGTATCCCACTAATCCCTCTGCTGTGGATGATGTATTATGCAGCGGTATCCTTCGTGATTCGCTTGATCCAGGGGCGATCAATGTTATGATTTCTGGTTCGAAGCTACCACCCCCACGAACAGCAAACGAATTGCTTGGTGCTGACTTTGGATCATCAAAGAATAGAGGTCATAGTACAACTTTCAAGTCAAAGTATAAGGAAGGCACATTCGATGGTCCAGTTTTAATTGCTCAGGGACAACTAGATCCATTGAATGATGCAAAGGGGCGCGCCGAAATGTTTGGTAATCTAAGAGAGGGCATCAGAGTTGACCCAATCAACGCCGGCCATTGTCCCCATGATGAGCTACCTTTGGACATTGCCAAATCTATTTCATCTTGGCTAAAAAATGATGTAGTCAGTACTTAGTGCCTTTCCCAATAATTTACTTTAATTACAAATTCCTACTTCCTATTGCACACAGGATGTCATTTACAAACTAACACGCGAAACGGTGAGGCTTCTTTGCGTTAGGAGCTGTTGCCAAATTGAGCCCATATGATCTCGGTCTATAGAAGTAACTTTCTCCTAATCCTCGATAAAATCTGCTGCTGGCAACAAGGGAAGAGTAACTTGATACTTCTGTACCTACAAAAACATCCGATTGTATTGCCAGGAAGAAATTTAAAATCCCACCGACTAGATTCGAATAATGCCTATACCAAGGATCTTTGTTCACTTGTTCAACCAATCTTGAACCAGCTTCAAGTACCTGTACTCTTCCGTCCCATAACCCATTCTCTATTATATCATTAATCACTTGCAGATTGTAGATTGTTAGTTGACGAACAGAGTCATTCTCAAATGATTCCCGCAACTCCTTGTTTGATATGTATGCTGCATCCTCATCAGATGCCAATGCTTCAATAATATCTCTGTTAAATATCAATACCACTGAAAGCACTGGTGGCTCCGGATACTGAGTGTATAAGAAACCCACGATATCAGTCATGTTCCTCACCTTTTTATCCTAGTAAGATCCACGATAGATACGAAAGTGAGTACTACTACATAGTAACCGTGTAGAATGAGAGAGTTGCGATAAATAAGTGTGCAACATACCTTGCATACAGGATGATTCTGCATGTCGGGCTCCACTCTTGCATGGAGAACCATGAAGCCCTTCTTTCCTCCATCAGCTTTCATGTTTGCAGCAACAAAACCGTCAATCATACTTTGAATCTCAGGATGAGGTTTAAATGCTCCTTGCATGATGGTTTTGTGAATGCCCATATTCTCGATTGAAGCTGTACTTTCATCATGCACCTCACTATCAAGAGTTTTCGCGAAGATCTTATATGTTTGAAACATTTCCTTTTGTTTCTTCCAAATTGGTATAGGATTCTTTGCCAACTGAAATGCGTCCCCTGTGACATTGGACTGAACAAACCCCGCTTTGGCATACCTTTTTCCGTCTATTTTGACGGTTGTATCTCTTACTTTAATATCTGAATGTATGTCTCTCTCGTATCGTATAAATCGAGGAAGTTGAGGATAGAATGAGTTCCAGTGTACTATATCGAAGAGCTTGCTATGTTGTAGATATTGCTCGTGTCCATATGTATCTTTCCACTGCACACTTTGCTCTATGATTTGTTTGTGACCTTTACCACTAGCGACAAAGACGGCTCCAATGAACATCATATATTGGTTACATAGACCAGCCCATGGATTCATAAATAGCCATGCTGTAGAATAGTTAGTATGTGTAAGTGGGTTCATTGAGATGTCGAGTAGTATCTGGTATTCTGTGGCATTGTATTTCATCTTTGGTCCATGCCTATTGTTGCCATAGAAATTTAAATCGTTATGGGCAGTCTCCTGCTTCTGCCTTGCTGTCGAATCTCCATTGCTAATCCCATTGAATGCAGTCTCTATAAGAACACCATTATCGTTCTCCGATTCAGTAGTATGAGTAGACACAATACGATTAAGAAAGGATAGATTCAAAGTCACCACGAAGATATAAAATGAGCATACGATGATTAGTATGATATTTTTCATTCCTCTAGCTTCAGCAGCGAAGGGATGTGTGGGGTAACAGTATAGTGGTAGTGCTGGAAGTATTTGTTTGTGACTGCTTGGAAAAGTATGTTGAAGTTCAATACTAATCAGATGATGATGAGTGTTATTAGTTTAGAGCAGTTTAGAGTTAATACGTAGGTACTGGTAGTGTTATGTGTTGCTACATACATTAGCCGTTGCTTTTATGATTTAGTTTGAATCCCAATTCTATCCCTATACATTAGGGATAAGGGCAAAAATGAAACCCAGGAGGCTATTATGACGTTTATTTACAGTTAAACAAAAAAACAAGAAAGAAAGAAGAGGGAAACGCGAAAAACCGAAAAACCACCTCATTGGTCATCGGGTGGGTGGCCAATATAATCATTCATTTCGAACATCGAACCGAACTGAGAATGATGATGCACACACTCATCTTTGCTCACGCCGAATAGCTGTGCTTCAGGTAGCTTAGCAAATCTTAGTTAGATGACATACAATCCCCACTGCCCTGGTTCAAAATAATCCTGAAAATGGTTCTACAATCAGGAAAAACTTTAGCTAGCAGAATTTTGGTTCGTCAAAGAAAATGTGTCGAGAGAATTTCTACCACAGCAGCTTCTGCGTTTGAAAATAATCAATTACAGTCGCATCTCAGATTTCATTCATCATCCCTATCAATTGAAAAATCATCATCACAATCACAATCATCGAGTGGATATCTCCATGCAAATGCTAGTCAAGAAAATATAATAGAAAAGAGTGGAAGTCGACGGCTTGGACCTAGTACTCATCCTTCATCACGACACGTGAAGCGTAGATTAACAACGAAACCTGCAGACATGGAAAGATTTACAAAGGAAATACTACAGAAGCATAGCATGAAGAGGCTGATAAATTCCCCTCAATCAATCCATGATATCAAATCCTGTGTAAAATATTGGACAAAAACTAAGACGAGAAAAGGGATGGAGATTGGAAGACAAATTCTCTCATTGTTACTCGACGAAATAAAAGAAATGGAATCGCCCAACGAACACCTACGCGATGATATTGCATTTTTCTTGGAATATTATGTGATGCAAATCAAGACATTTGTGAGACCAAAAGAGTTTGAGAGTGTCATCTTGGACTTGCTGCATTATCTGGAAAGACAAAGGACTAACGGTAGACAAAATGCCATCAAACCGACACTCAAGATTTATAACATGGCAATGGGCGCTATAATGAAAAGTAGAAGTAGATGTCCGAAGGATACCATAAAAGAGATTGAGGACATACTTGAACGAATGGAGATTGATTCTATATATCCTGATGCCACTTCGTACAATACACTTCTCTCTGCTATTTCTCGACTACATCAAAAGGGACCAGAAACATGCGAGGCGCTTCTTCGTAAATTACAAAATAATCCGAATACACGAAACTGCCTCGATGTCATATCCTATAATATTGTCATGAATGCTTGGTCAAAGAAGAGTGACTATGCCTGGGAAGAGAGAAACATACAGCATGCAGCCTGTCGAGCTGAACATCTTTTGCACGAAATGCAACATGAATACAGCAAAGGTCACGAACGATTAAAACCAAGTTTAGTTTCTTTCACCACTGTCATTGATGCATGGTCAAGAATCAGTTCAAAAGACATTGAAGCTGCTCAACGAGCGGAGGATATCTTGAATTTATTGTATGAATTCAGTGAGATTGATATTGATCTTCGACCAAACGCATTCACGTTTCATGCTGTCATGAATGCATGGTCAAAATCATCTCTACCTAATTCAGCGTCAGCAGTACATACTTTACTAAATAGAATGGTTGATGGATTTCAAGCAGGCAATGAGAGCTTGAAACCTGGAAAGATTAGCTTTTCTATTGCAATTAAGGCTTGGGCTCGAAGAGACGAAAAAGGGAATTCCACCCAAGCTCTACTACTTCTCGAACAAATGAAACTACTGTCAGATAAAGGTTACAGTACTGCGCCAGATATTGGGACTTTCAATTCCGTATTAAGGGCGATCGCAAACGACTACGAGCTAGCTGATAAACCTAGTCATATGGAGAAAATAATCAAACAGATCGAAGCTTTGAACTTACGACCTGATTTGATAACTTACAATACCATTCTAAGATGTTGTGCCACTACTACAAGCAATGATGTTAAAATCAAACAGAAGGCAGTGAGGATTGCAACTGAAACCCTCTTGAAAATCGAAAAAACAGGACATTTGATGCCTGACCCTTACACATTCAACTTTTTTATGAAAGTCTGCGATAGGCATACAACTGGCGACAATAAATTGAAACTTGTGAAGATAGCATTCCAATATTGCAAAGAAAGTGGTCAGTTCAGTGCGCCTGTGTTGTCATCTATGAAGAATGCGCTCAGACCTCAAGAGTTATTAAGTATACTTCATGTTAACGACTCTCAAGCCTTGCAATCTTTGACGATTTATGATTTTCCTAAGGAGTGGAGGAGTGGGCTGAACAACACCAGCAGCGATCGACGTCGCAAACCTTGAAGAAATTCTTTAATTATAGAATAATAGAAAAACATTGATGTTGTAAAAAGTGTTATTCTTATACATATCCTCTCTCTAGATCCCAAACGTCTCCAGGAGGACCTTTTCTTTTCGCAAGTATCGCAGAAATAACATCTCGTTCCGCCCCAGTCAATACAAAAGTATGTGTTCTGATGTTTTCAGCAATATGATTACGATTCCTAACTCCGATGAGAACAGATGCCACTGACTTAGTTTCCAGCACATATCTTTGCGCAACGTTGGCAATATTGGCATCAACACAACGTCCGCTGGATCTCACTTCTCCCGCGATTGTATCCATCGTCTGCAAAAGCTCTTGAACGAGTTTCCAATTCCCAAAACGTTCAGCTGTTTTACTGTACATTCTCATACTTGCAGTATTCTTTTCTTCCTGCGTAGGAGGCCCCCTTCCCAAGTATTTTTCACTTAGAATCCCACTCCCAACTGTCCCAAATGCGATCAAACTCACATCGTTTTCAGCACACCAATCAACCATACCACTCTGCACAGGCCGCTGATCCAGGCAAGAAAGCTGCACCTGATGCGAAACCAATGGAACTCCAGCATTCTTCATTTCCTGAAGCCTCTTTAGATCAAAGTTTGTAGCCCCAATTTCACCAATTAGTCCTTCCTCCTTTAACTCTGTGAGCATAAGTGCGACATCAACATATTTTTTAATATCATAATTGGACCAAAAGAACTGCACCAAAGGGATTTTTTCCACCTGCAATCTTTCACACGCCTTTTGAATCCTCGTTTTAACTTCAGCCCGATCAATTTCATCAAGGAACTTGAAACAACAAAACTTAGTGCATACCACAGCATTCTCAGGTTTCTGCTTCATGAACTTCCCCACAATGAATTCACTGGGTCCATAGATGTCAGCAGTATCTAAAGTGGTGATTCCTGCATCATAATGAGCCTTCATATTTGTAATTGCCTCTTCTTGATTATATTTGCCATGCCCTCCTGCCAATTGCCAGTACCCCTGGATCGTTCTGGAAACGGAAAGTGAAGATTTTCCCAAAGTCACGGTAGGTACTTTTGGCACTGCTGTGCTAGAGCTAGAGCTGGAGCGGACTCTTCTGCGTTAACAGCTAGAGGATTGGACGTAGCAACAGAAGCAGAGCCCGTGATGATCGCCGCTGTCTTGAGTGTGCTGCTAATGGCATCACGACGACTAAGATTCACAAAGTCGCGTTCGATGTTTTCAGCAGCTGATGACTGGCGGAGAGGAATCAAGTTGTTGGGACGGGATGAAGTGGCAGTCTCTGGCAGGACAAACGACGAGGAATGTCCTACTAGAAAAGTAGCAATAATTCCAATTGATAACTTCATGAAGATTTACTATGTTTGAAATACAGTGCAAAATACTGTTGTATCATGTAGGCGCTGGGTAAATATGATACAGTAGCTCAACTGGGGTGATTGTGGTTATCGGTATTTGGTGATGATTGATGATGCTTAGTTATTCGTGATGCGTGATGCCTTCGTGGTGGGTGGTGGGCTGTGATCTGTGATGGATGATGGATGATGGATGGATGATGGATGGCAAGAATATGAGGTACTTAAATGAAGATGGTAATCTAGAATCATCTATGATCTATGTATGGTGTATGGTAGAGTAGACTACGTACCTATCGTACTACTTACGTAGAGTTACGTACGTAGGTACGGTAAAGCTCGCTACTATGGTAGCTAATCTCTAGAGAGAGACACACAAAACCAAAAGCAAACATCATGAAGAATCTATCAGTGTTCAATTTGTTGTATTTAATCATTGTTGTTGATTCTTTAAGCCAATCTTCACAGATTAGAAGTCAATGCTGTAATAACTCAAACAACGAGCCACCACTTTTCTTGCGCTCGTCCATTTCAGCTTCGCCGACACCACCTCCTCCTCATATAGCTACTGGATATCATAACGCTATAATCGGTAAAAAAAATCACCGCCACCAGGGAAACACGCGAAGATCAATCCTTGGGAATTTTTTATCGGCAGCTGTAGCGGTGACATGTACAGGCATAATTTCTACGCCTCAACAGGCATCTGCAGACTTGAACAGTGCGGCAGCCAAGGGTGTTCCCTTGGTTGGTAGATTCGAAAAATTGAACGGAGCCAACTCATTCATTGGAAGTTGGAAATACGAAGCAACAAAAGGTATCTCAAAGGGGGAGCTTGTCTTTTTGAAAAACGGAGAAGTTGAATTGAGGTCTAGCGAAGATCCAACACTTGTCATGGCGGTTGGAGCTGTTCCGTGGAAGTATGTCCCTCCAAAAGGTTCAGATACAATGGTGACTGTTACCTTCACTTTAGATGAAGATGATCAGGATGATGTGCTCATTTTTCAAGGATTGCTCGATGCGGCAGGTGGGCCAAATAGAGATATGGACGGCATAATTGCGACGGGAAGAGCAGAGATCGGCGCCAGGGGGGGCGGTCCCATGAAAAAGATTGGCTCCTTCAAGGGACAGTTTATACAGTAAAGGAGATCATGAACACGTATCTTTTCTGAATATAGTAGTGGTCGTTTGTTACTTCATGGTGACGTAGACGGTATGAGGCGTTCTTATTTCTTCTATGCAATGTGTCTAATGCAATTCTGAGACCAGAAATAGAGCCATAGCCGAATGACACAATGTTGACGATGCGACAACACACAACACCGAGATTCAAATACTGCATATTGCGATCATTTGACCAAATATTGGATGGATCTGTTCGATATTTCTTGCATTGACAGGTTTACAGCTAATTTTCGAAGAGAATTCGATTAGTTATCTTCATTTGCGATGTATGTTTCTCTCTATCAGAATCAAAGTTTCTATCTATAAAGTAGATAAAACGACAAGAAAATAGTGGACATCTGAAAAAGTGAATAGAATTCAAACATGAGTTGTGCTTTTGAGCTCGTATTAATATGATTATTTCTGAGCAGTGATATAAACTGGTCTTCTAGCTAGACATTTCCCCTCGTTATAAACTGTAACTTGTCTTTTCTATTACTGTCCACTATTAATTAGCAATTTTTTAGTCTTGAATGTGAAACAACTATTAACAATGATATTTGAAAGTTATCAGTTGAAAAAAGGTGAGCGGAGAAATAATGACGTTAAATTACCATCTCAAATGACTTTCAAGACATAATAGATACAAAATGAAACTCATTTTTGACCAAAACCGGAAACATCATCATCATCATCAGTTTCCTTTGACCATTGTTCATCGTTTATCGTATCAACCCATACAACATTCAAATCCAGTATCAAATCCCGTATCAGTATACTCATACAATCCTCTTCTGTGAATAAAATCTGTATCTACAAGTACAAAGACCGGTTCATTGTGCCTCCAACCAATTGATAAAAATGTACTATACAAATAGAAGTATAGTATTACGAGGCTGTGCCTTTGCAGCTTGCCTTCATATCCTAATTTTGACAATAACTTCATACAATACCCATCAAAACATCGAAAATGGAAATTTCGACCTTAAGTTACTCCGAAAGAGAAAAGGGGAAGGAAGCTCCAAATACACTGCAAGGTGGAAGACACCAGTAATGAACACATTCTTTGAGCCCGTTCCCGGAGGCTGCTGCGGAGCAAGTGAAGAGGGCCACATGAAATTAATGGCAGCATGGGAAACAGCTTGGCGTGCAAAAGGCTGGGAAACTAGAGTACTCACTATGGACGATTCAAGAAAACATCCGGATTTTAAGAAAATGGATGATATTTTGGCTCGTCTTAAAGTTTCTCAATACAATAGACGTTGTTTTTTTCGATGGCTTGCAATGGCCGCAAATGGTGGAGGTTGGATGAGCGATTATGACACATTCCCCTTGAAGTAAGTAAGTGATCAGACGCTCTTGTAGACTTATAATTTCCTTTCTCAAAAAACTTGAATTAGTTTTGATTCAGAAGTAGGCGCAAGAATTGGGCAGTATGGCACATTTACAAGCTTCGAAAGACACGTCCCTTCATTGATCTCTGCCAATGGAGATGAATGGGAGAGACTTGTCCAAATAATTATGAATCGTTTAGAGAAAAAAAAACTCGAAGATGGTTTTTTTTCAGATATGGTGAGAATATTTTACCTGCTTCTTGTTTGGAACAGAATGATTGAATGTCGCAACTCCTTCACTCACATTTCAATGCAGACGATGTTGTTGAGTATTAAAAACAGTTTGGGAAAGAAGGCAGGTCGATTTGGGAAGACTTTGGTGATGGGTGATAACTCACTCACTTTGGCATACACATCTGTAAAAGAGTCAAAGAGAGAAGTCAATTGTAAAAACCTAGAAAATATGATAGCAATACATCTATCCCATGGATCCATTGATAATGCGCTGAAACAGAACAAATTTCCTATAATAGGTTTGGATACTTTGCGTGATGCGATGGAACTTAGAGGAGACGCTGCCTTAATTTTTTCGGAAGATTATGAGAATCAATGCCAGATCAAATTAAAGGCTAAATAGATGCTTTGACTTCTTTGCCATATAATAGTTGATGCAGCTCTGTCCCCACCTTTTTGAATCATCATGAGAATGTGATGTGGTTATTTCTACTAACAGCACCAAATCATATGAAATACCACTCTGATCACTGAATGATCACCGGGATTTCCAACGCAATTGGAACATATCTGCAAAAGAATTTCATTGAAAAGTATTTTGTGCTTTAATCATCATTTACATCAATATTCTTTCGCTTTGAGCTAAATTCATCGTCTTCCCAGTCTTCGTTTCCATGGACATATCCATGTAAAGCTTCTGCGAGTGTTCTGGTTGCCACCAGTGCCAATGTAACTGTCATCAGTTTCCTTCGTCTTGGGGCGCTTATAGCAGATGCCGCCAACACAAAGACAACAATGGGTTGGGGCAAAGCTCCCCGGCAAGAAGCCCAGCGACATAAGTAACTGAAGACTGCAAGTATAGCTTTGAAGGACGTTTTGAAGAGGAGACTGACGCTAAAGTCTTTCTCGAGAAGTTTCTTTTTACGAAGTGCACAACGAGCATTAGAACTATGGTTAAAATTGAAAGCTTACAAGAAACGCAAAAACTTACGTTGAATGCCAACTGTTGATCATCCGAGTTTCGACCAAAGAGGAGAGACTTCAGACTACCATCTTTTTCCCAGAAAGGACCAACCACTGTTTTCGAACGTCGTCTCTTCTTCTGCTTGCCGTAGAAGATTGATACTGGATCATTGCCTTCGCTTTCTTGTTCGTGTTCCCTATCATGGCGGTCTTGCCAACTCTTGTAATATCCTCCATCTTCATGCACGCCCAATGCAAGATCTACTCTTTCAGCAAGTCTATCTCTCCAATATCTCCGTTTCGGTATCTGCTCTGATTCTTTTTGCTGTTCATTTGCAGTGGACGTTGAGTTCCGTTCCCATGAAGCTGTTTTGTTCTCTTTACCATATTCTCCACTGGCCACATCTGCTAGAAATTCTCCCACTGAGTCAATCGCACCAGCAGCTGCTTTGCCATATATTTCCTCTAGATCGAAGTCATCTTTGCCTTCAGGATAGACTGAATATACTTTCTTTTTCGCATTACTAGTTCTATTGAGCCTTTGACGTGATATTCGTGGGTTGGGTCTGCGTGTCTTGGTCCGCTTTGAATCATCCTCATAGTTTCCATGAGCATTCCAATCGTTGGAAGAGACACCACGTTTTTGATAATAGATCGGCAGTGCAGGATTAGATCCATTTTGTTCGTCGTTTTTCTTACTACGCTTTAATCCCTGATTCAGATCGGGCATATATACAACGCCATCAAGTGTTGGAGGAAGCGCTAATAGCTTATTTCCACTCTGACCAGTGCCAATCTCATTTATTTCTCCAATTTGCTCCACAACACTGACTCTGCGTTTTAATTTCTTTGTTCCACTCTGACCAGTTCCAATCTCATTTATTTCTCCAATATTCTCCCCAACCCTGACTCTGCGTTTTAATTTCTTTGGTTTTCTACGAGAATTTGGGCGGACTACATTACTTTTGGATGTACTTTTGCTTTGATTCGATATTGGTCTCGATCTTGACAACATATCCTCATCTTTTGAAACATAAAACCAATCAGCTTCTTTGACTTTGGCTCCATCATTATCTTCATCAATTGCCCTTCTCGACCTCTTTAATTTCATTAGTCGTCTCCCTAAATCATCAGTTGTTACTTTGGCAACGTTCGTCGCACCATCCACTGCCTTCATGCCCCACCTTGTCGCTTCTTTCGCGGTTGGGATGAAAGAATCGTCCCAAACTCCTCCTAGTTGATCATTTCTTTCTCGTCTTATTTCCCTCCGACTCTTCATTGCCTGTCCCTGAGACTTGGTGCGAATATCACCCATTCTTCCATTTGGAAATCTGGACGGTGGCGGTGTTCTTGTACGTCTCTTGTATTTGTATTCTTCATCATCTTGCATTGGATCTGGATCGCCTTTCCTCCTCACGCCGCGTTTTGTTTGACTCAGTCTTTTTCGGACTGCATCTTCGCTTACTTTTCTTTGAACTATCTTAATATCTCGCTTTGTCTGCACTTGCTGCAATTTATAATGTTCAAGAATCATCTGAACAAGGTCCTTGCGGTTAGCAGTGGGTGGGATGCGAATATCATTCTCTGTGAGCTTTGACAAAAGGATTGATATTGGGATTTTCATTAGTTCATCCCGGTTCATCGGATGTGATTCTTCATCATCATCGTCCAACTGTTGGTTTCCACATTCGTGAGAGTCACCATTTCCCATGTAGAAGGGAGTTATACGCCTTGAATACGTGAAGTGTTGATTATTCTGGATTAACGACACTACTGTATGATGTCGAGGTCGAGGTCGAAGTGGTGGACGAGGTTGAGTGAAGAAAGGTATAGGGCTCGCATTAAATGCGACTGTTTTCCTTAGCACACAGGTCACTAAACACAAGCAGCAGGGAATCATTGGGAGTGCGCCTGGAAGTCAAAAACTCGGATGGAAAAAAGAATGGCGAAGTGGTGGCCAGTTAAAAGAGATGAGAAATTAATAATGAGGAGAAACGCATCTCGTAGATGCTAGAGAGAGATGCTCTCTCTCTAGAGTAGCTAGAGAGATAGCAGATAGCAAGCGCATTCCTAATGTTGGTAAATACCTACCTACTTTTAGATAGTATCGTAGAAAATACGAGTGCTGCCTCTTGCGACTTGCTTTTCGTGCAGGCGATTGAACGGTTCATTGTATAGCTAATTTAGATGACGCAATGCAGTTGAAGAAAAACAATCATCATTTTAGTTTTCTTCGATTTTGAATAGAGCCGTTGTTGGTCCTTGTCTTTGCACAAAATAATAAAAGCAAGCTTCAAGTCAAGCTACGATACACGATACACTATCATACACCATACAAAGCAACAAAACGGCAAGAATCATCATCACAAGACTAAAGACTTCTTCAATCGTCTTTCCCCATTTACAACACTTACCTGGTTACTAGTTCGGCAATAGCTATAGTGATAGCGCTTTGATAATACATTCCTGCCCGATAGATGACACCTGCATCAGATCTCGATAGAATGTCATCTGATGATATTGAATTGAGCAACCGACCAGGTCAAGAAAATTCACGAAATATCGAAAATGATCAGTCACAAACAACTGCTACTGGAAATAATGCAGACGAGCTTTCACCAAATGTATTCTCTGTGGAAGGAGAAGTGCCAAATCAAGATTCCACCTCTTCGAATAATGCCATTAGTCTCGATGAATTGAAGTATGGTTACTCATCCTTCCATGCAATATCTACTCCTGTATCAATCACAATGATACTATCAGCACTTGCAGTAACATATATTCAAACGGACATTGAAGCAAACACTGATTCGGTATCTGATTTCTACACCATCTTTGATGTTTCAGGTACTGATAATTCAAATGTCAAGAACTTCGGATTAAGTCTCATCAATGGATTAGTGATCATATCTGTTATTGCGGTGGCTACTTTCGTCATCGTCTTGTTGTACAAATACCGATGCATGAAATTACTTGTCGGGTACATGATATTTTCATCTGCAGCATTGCTTGGAGTTCTCGGTGGGGTGATGTTCCAGACATTTATTCAGAGATATCACGTGGTCATGGATAAGATCACTTTCTACTTTCTGCTCGTTAATTTTGCAGCGGTTGGGACTATGGCTATTTTCTATGGAAAGGGGATTCCTTCCTATATCACACAAATGTATCTTGTCTTAACTTCCAGCATTTTGGCGTGGCAGCTCAGTTTTTTCAATGATTGGACAGCATGGATGCTGTTAGTTCTCTTGGCTCTATATGATTTATGTGCTGTTTTGACTCCTTGTGGACCGTTGAAGGCATTGGTCAATTTGATGCAAAAAGATGGAGCTCCAGAAATGCCAGGATTGCTATATGAAGCGAGGCTGCCACAGGGGGTAGAAAGGCCCGGGAGAGGGAACAGAAGGGAGAGCACTAGCGGTAATGATGCGAATGGAACTAGCAGTGGGCATGGGGCTGGCAACCAGGTTTCTGCTGCTGTGAGGGCACAGTCAACAACTCAACCTCACC
>Ga0306864_1000351_pt1 | contig 21908 bp, 17 predicted proteins | sample AntRauTorckE5430_FD_190448 | JGI IMG/M metagenome (GOLD analysis project Ga0306864, IMG submission 190448) | Saline lake microbial communities from Rauer Islands, Antarctica - Metagenome Torckler E5 #430 (v2) (version 2) | ecosystem: Environmental > Aquatic > Non-marine Saline and Alkaline >...
GACTAAATCCCTTCCAATTTCGCCTCGTGAAGCGAATGCAGGACGGGACACGCAGGGCGTTACATTCAGTTTTACAGGGAATCCTGTAAAAACGTTGCGCTACCCACATTATCAAGATAAGGATGGTGATAATTATGCGGTTCAGGTATATTATGTAAAAAATGGAGAAACGTATGCTTTGAGTAAAGGCGGCGGAAAAAGTGTTGCTTTTTAAGTAACGAAAAGTAGGGATTTCAAAAAACAAAAACGCCATTTTCAACTTGTTGAAAATGGCGTTTTTTATTCCGTTATTCTTTCTTCTTATTTCTATTTCTATTCCTTCTTCGCCGCTTAAAGTTCTTATTTTCCCCTGTCTTCGGTAGATTATTTTCGTTCGTTTTGTCCTCTACTGGTCGTTGATTTTGTGGTGGCTTTTCCACTTGATTTTCCTCTTTTTTTACTGGCGGTTTTCGCTTCGGTCTTGGTTTAGGCTTCGCCGCTGGTTTTTCTGTTAAAGGATTTGTATTGGCCGTTTTTTCCTGCGGTTTTGGTTTGTTCGCTGGTTTTTTCGGCGTTTTCACTGCTGGTTTTTGAGCAGGTTTATTCGTTGCTTTTTGTTCCTCTTTCGGTCTTTGACTCTGCGGTTTTCTAACTGGTCGACTTGTTACGGAATGTTCTGTTTTTGGCTTGCTATCTTGGGCTGCTGGAGCATCTTTAGCGTTATTTCTGTTCTTACGCTTGCGTCTGCGTTTCTCCATTGGAGCTAATTCCAACACATCATTTACCGCTCTGTAATCTGGCTCTTCAACCGTTGGTTCTGTCAAACTATGACCAACAGGCATCAGTTCGATAGGTTTTTTACCTTCTGCATTTATTGCCAAAATATCCTTCACTCGCCCGACTTCTAACGGATAGAATTTTGTGTTTTTTCCATCACGATATTGATAATACATCGTGCGCTTGAAAATATCGGTCTTGACCAGAGTTGCTTTTCCAGCTTCTGTCAATAAAACATCGGCTTTTTTGGGAAAATCCGTCAACGCATCCATGTACGTATCCAATTCGTAATTCAAACAACATTTCAAACGACCACATTGACCCGACAACTTGGCTTGATTAATCGCCAAATTTTGATAACGAGCAGCAGCGGTTGAAACGGATTTGAAATCCGTCAACCAAGTCGAACAACACAACTCTCGACCACAAGAACCCAAACCGCCAATTCGAGCCGATTCTTGTCTTGCACCGATTTGACGCATTTCGATTTTGACCTTAAATTCCTTTGCGAATTGCTTAATCAATTCTCGAAAATCCACCCGACCATCAGCCGTATAATAAAAAGTCGCTTTGCGTTTGTCGCCTTGATATTCGACATCACCGACTTTCATATCTAATTTCAAAACCCGAGAAATAGCTCTTGCTTTGACCATTGTTTCCTGTTCTAACGCTCTGGCTTCTTTTAGTCGCTCAAAATCTCGCTCATTTGCACGGCGAATAATATTGGGCAAAACCTGTGATTTAGAAACCTTCTTTTTCTTCATTTGCAAACGAACTAATTCGCCTGAAAGTGTGATTGTTCCTACATCGTAACCATTTCCTGATTCTACAACTACGTTGTCACCAGTTTCCGCACGCACAAAAGATTGATTCACATAAAACCCCTTTCTTGCACCATTCTTAAAGCTGACTTCCACTACATCAAACGCATTATACTCTGGAAGTTCTATATCTGAAAGCCAGTCGTAAGTGTTCATTTTGTTGCAACCGCAACTTCCTTCACCTTTACACCCTGACGGATTACTACTACTATCGGCACTGCTTACGCCACATCCACCTGCCGAACAACTTGCACATCCCATGTTTTTATATCGTGATTGGTGATTTTTGTTTAGTGATTAGTGAGGAGTGATTGATGATTCTAATTACCACCATAACGCTACGTTATTACTAATGATTAAACAATAAACACCAAGTTGTTTTTTGTTAGGATTAAGTATTGGGAAGCCTTCATTTATATTATTTCAAAAATTTATTATTAATAATAAAAACGAAGTTTAGATGATAAATTGCTTTTATAAAGGTTGACTTAAAATATATATTTAATATAAGTTTTTCTATTTTAAACCTTTGCAATCAATCACTAATCATCAATTACTAATCGCTAACTTCGTAATACTTTATGTAATTTAATCGACGTGTCCAAAAACAGAATTTTAGGGTTTGCGTTTCGTTCTACGTGCATGATTGCTTGATTAAACAAGTCGCTAATTTTTCCGACTTTTTCAAAACCAACGACTTTCGCCATATTAATAGCCGTCTGTTTTTCAGTCGGTTGCAAGCGAATATTATCGTTATTTCCCGTAACACCCAAAACCATCAATTCCCGTAAAAAATGCAAAGAATAGGTCAAAAAATACTTTTGATTTTCCCGTCCTAACTTCGCCAAACCTTCTGTTAAAGCCACTAATTCCTTGCCGCTACCTTTATAACAAGCTCGGAACCAATCCAAAAATAATTTTGCGTTGTCATTTTCCGTATTTTCTACCAATGACATCGCCTCATTAAAATCACCATTTGCCAATCGAGCAATCGACATTGCATCGTCTTCGCTCAATCGCATCCGTTCCACCAAACCTTGTGCGACTTCTTCGTCTTGCAAAGGATTGATTTTTACAATTTGGCAACGAGAAAGAATTGTATTTAAAATCAATTCTTGATTTTCTGCAACCAAAATGAACAACGTATTATCTGGCGGTTCTTCTATTAATTTTAACAAACGATTTCCCTCTTTTCCTAAAAATTCGGGCAACCACATGATTAAAATCTTATATTTTCCTTCAAATGTTTTTAGACTTAACTTCTTAACAATCGCCAAACATTCGTCTTTATTAATATTCCCTTGCTTATTATCTGCACCGATTTTTTGCAACCATTGATTGAGGTTCATGTACGGATTTTCCTCCACCGCACTTCTCCACTCCTTCAAAAAATTAGTTGCTACGACTTTCGTACCAACCGTCGGATAAGAATAATGCACATCAGGATGTATCATTTTTTTTGTCTTAATACACGACACACAACGCCCACAGGCCTCGCCATCTTTCGGATTATCACACAATACCAGTTGAGCAAAAGCCATTGCTAAAGCTAAACTTCCAGAACCTTTCGACCCTAAAAATAGCTGCGCATGCGGAATTCTTTCGCCTTCCACCATGCTGCTAAGCAACGTTTTTGTACCGTCTTGACCAATAATCTGACTGAATTTCACTTTTTTAATTATTAACATTGATTATCTGGTCACACTTCATTGGGGTAAGCTCGAATTTATACTTTAAGAAAGAAAATAAATTCTTAATTAATTATAAATCTCAAGTTGACCCCAAAAATGACGAATGACCAGTGATGAATGATTGTTGAAAAAACAACTAATCAATCATTTCAATTACATCAAAAGGACTTGCAGCGGAAGGATAAACTTTAACTAAATGACCTTGAGGATTAATAAGATACTTATGAAAATTCCAAGCGACTTTGCTATCTTGAACGCCATTCAGCGATTTTTGCGTAAGCCATTTGTAAAGTTCGTGCTGGTTTGTACCTTTCACATCGATTTTCGTCGTCAATGGAAAAGTAACACCATAACGGACGTTACAAAATTTCTGAATCTCCGTTGCTGTACCTGGTTCTTGTCCACCGAATTGATTACACGGCACACCGACAACGACCAATTTATCTTTATGATTATCGTACAATTCCTGCAACTGAGCGTATTGTGGCGTATATCCACACCTCGAAGCTACATTTACGATTAATATATATTTTCCCTTAAAATCTTCGAAATCGATTGTTTCTCCTTCGATTCCCGCTATTGTATATTGATGCACAGACGACATATTTATTATTAATAAACTACAAAGTACAAATTTAATCATTTTTTTGACTTCCTGTTTAGAGTTTCATAATTCGTGATTCATATTTCATGGAATCCCGTTTAATTCAAAATAACTAAACCTTATAAAAAAGATTTTGTTGTCCTATCGTATTTGTACTTTTGGATATAAAACACATAAAATTTTAGGTCAAATAAATATGAGAATTTCAGCATTTAGAACAGCACACTTTAACGCAGCACACCGCCTAAACAATCCAAACTGGTCAGCAGAAAAAAACAAAGCTGTTTTCGGTTTGTGTAATAACGATAATTATCACGGTCATAATTATGACTTAGAAGTTTGTGTATCAGGTGAAATGGACGAGGAAACTGGTTACTTACTTGATTTAAAAATCTTGAAAGATATTATTAAAAATGATATCGAATCAAGATTTGACCACAAAAATTTGAATTTAGATACCGAAGAGTTCAAAAATCTAAATCCAACCGCAGAAAATATCTGCATCGTTATTTGGAATATTTTACGAGAAAAATTAGAAGATAAATATGACGTTTCGGTAAGGTTATATGAAACGGTACGAAACTACGTGGAATATCCCGCAAGGTCTTAATTTTCATTATTAGATTATCACAATGTTTCATTGCCCGACTTTTTTATCGTTCAATGATTAAACCGTGTCGGTTTTAAAAACCGACACGATTTCTAACGAAAATAAAGATTTACTCCAAAATCGACATATCTAAACCTAATAAAGCAATAATTCCTGCCGCAACCCACGGCACGAAAACTGAAATTCCCATTGCATAAAAATAAAATTTATTAATCCTCGATGGTTCAATCCATTCCGCAATCAAGGAAATTATGAAAACGGCAAGGCAAACAAAGGATAATGCCAACGTAAAATAAAATGCTATAAAGCTATCCCAAAACCACAGCAACATAAAAATAATCAATTCAATCAAAGCCAATTCTACACTTCTTCGTATCATAGTTGGAAAATAAATGGTATTTCGTCTAAAAATAACTACTCAATATGCTATTTTTTTCGTTAATTACTTGGGTTTTCGAGTTTCATTCTTGAAATTTAGCATTATAAATAAACTCAACTTTAAAATCACTAAGGATTTTAGAATTTCTAAAAATCTATATAAGGATATAAAATAATATGAAAAATAAAATAGCGGCGGGGCTTATAGCCTTTTTTGTTGGTGGATTTGGAATACATAGATTTTATCTTGGACAAATTGGCAAAGGACTTTTATATCTAATTTTCTTCTGGACAGGAATTCCTTTTTTAGTTTCGATAGTCGATGCCATTATTTTTTTAACTATGGACGATGAGGGTTTTAATATCAAATATAATCCTGAAATGTATCGTGGACGAAGTCATGACCTGAACATTAATATCAATACGCAAAGCGGTAGAACTTCCGCTAATTCTAATCGCAATCGCAATCAAGACGATGTTTATGAACAGCAGCGTCCGCAACGGAATAGAACGAATATGGGAACATCAAAACGACCAGCTTCTAAACCGAATCCTTACAAAACGGAAGGGACAGAATTATACCGTGATTTTGATTTTCAAGGAGCAATTGCGGCTTATTTAAAATCATTGCGGGTAGAACAATACGACCCACAAATTAATTTTAATTTGGCGTGTTTGTATTCTTTGGAAGAGAATTCACAGGCGGCGTTTATGCACTTGCAAAAGGCAGTTGAACAGAGTTATGCGAATTATGATAAAATTCGGACGCACGATCATTTGGCTTTTTTGAGAACACAACCAGAGTTTGAGGCTTTCGTGAGAAACGGTTATACTTTCGCACAACGACAGTCTTTAGCTGCTGAAACGCCTAAAACATTGGAATTAACGGATGATGTAATTGCAAAATTAGAGCGTTTGGCATCTTTAAAGGAAAAAGGAATTTTGACAGAAGATGAATTTCAAATGCAAAAAATGAAATTATTGGATTTGTAAAAAATAGCAATTCATATTTCCACTCAAAATAAAAGTGTGAATTCGCTGATAAAAAAGAGGTTGAAGGAATTTTTAAAATTCTTTCAACCTCTTTTTTTATCAACCATCGAAAAACCGTGGCAAGTATAATACAAAAAATCAATCCGTATTAATCTCTTCTCGAAGCTTCAACAGCATTTGTTTAATGTCTGTCAACGAATCAATAATATCAATTTTTTGTTCGTATTCCTGAGCGTTATCCGATATTTCACGACCTGCACCTTCCAAAGTATATCCTTTATTTTGAACCAAATGATAAACGATTCTCAAAGCATCAATATCTTTTTTCGTGAATCTTCGATTTCCTGCGTTATCTTTTTGAGGCTTAATCGTACTGAAATTAGCCTCCCAAAAACGAATTTTAGAAGTGGTTAATCCTGGAAACATATCCGCTACTTCACCAATAGCATAGTATCTTTTGGTGAATTTCATCGGTCGTTTGAGCATAATTCGAGCGATAGCATCTTTGAGTTGTTCTCTTTCTTTATCCTTTTTCAATACGCTTTTCTTTTACAAAAAAATTAACTGTGGAGTCGTTCAGTTTCAGAATATTCCAAAATTAAAAAAACTTGCATCTAACCCTAAGCAGATGCAAGTTTTTTTTGTAAAAATTAACGGTAATTAACGCAAAGTTTCGGTTTGGTTTGGTATTGACTCCAAATAAAAATTAATCGAAAGAAATATTCGACGTTGTTACCGACTCAACAAGTTGAGCGTATTCTTGTGGTTTTAAGCCATCTTGACAATAATCAATCGGATTAATCGCTTGACCTTTATAGTGTATTTCATAATGTAAATGCGGAGCAGTTGAGCTTCCCGTACTGCCTACCAAACCTATTTTTTGACCTTTTTTAATTTTCTGACCTGGTTTTACTAAGATTTTAGACATGTGAGCATATAATGATTCGTAACCATAACCATGATTTACGATAACATTATTACCATATCCCGAACCTGCATTTTGAACTCTACTAATCACACCATCTCCTGATGCGTAAATAGGTGTTCCTGTTCTTGCTGCAAAATCAATTCCTGCGTGCATTCTACGCACTTTATAAATTGGGTGAACCCTCATTCCGAATCCCGACATTTGCAACATTGATCGGTTTAATTTATCTTCTCGGATCGGTTTGATTGATGGCAAAGAAGCCAACATTTTATCTTTTTCTTCAATCATTACCAAAATACTGTCGATTGATTTTGATTGAATGACCATTTGACGGCTTAACTTATCCATACGGCTCATTGTTTGAACCATTACTTTTCCTGTGTTGCGGTAGCCTTTTAGTACTTTGTATCTTTCTGCACCACCGACACCACCTTCCCAAACGCCTTTATCGATTGGCTCCATTCCGAAAATCATTCGGTGGACGTTAGCATCTCTTTCCTGTAAGTTTTCTAAAACTTCGGCCTGTAAATCCATGTGTTCATTAACAACTTCGTACTGTTGCTTGACGGATTCTAATTCTCGTTGTAGCAATTTTTCTCGTGGGGAGGAGAAAATATTTAATGCAAAGAATGCGATGATTGAGGAAAATACTAATAATGCACATAGTAGCCCGAACCAGCGGAAAAGTTTGGACTTCAGAGAGACCTCCACTTTTTCGTAACGCAGTGTTTGCGTATTGTAAATAAATTTTTCTGTTTTCATCCTAATTTTTGATTATACATGTTAAAGGATAAAGGTGGTTTTTTATATTAACTTTAGCCTGACCTGTATATATTTCATATCATGAATTAATTTATAATTGGATGATGTGAAATATATAATTGAAAAGTTTGTTGAAAATTAAATCTAGTTTATCTTGTGTATTGTTTTGAATAACAAACTATCCATTTAACATTCACCAAATCTAAGTCATGGATTCTAAATAAAAAAAGATTTTAGGCATTATATTAGGTAAGTGCCTAATTGTTTAAACTATTTGTTTCAAAAAAAGCAATTTTTATAACTTTTTTACTAATATGTTTCTAATATTGTCAAATCAACACTTTGGTAGTGTTAAGAATGGTTAAAATATTTTGACGACCTACCCTAAATCAAATATGACTTTATGTATTATTTTTGTAATATATTGAGAATGAAATTTAGAGTCATTTTTTCGTTCATAATTCACGATACCTTTCTAATTTTGTTTTCTTGACAAATAATTATGAAATATTTATTTTAGAAAAATTACCATATTTTATTACCAATGCAATAGTTTGAAAATTCCTATCTCTAAAAGTTGATTTAAGAATTAAGCTTAAACGACTAAAAACTTTTGGGCAATTGCACTAATATTAATTCAAATGAAAAGTTACACGATACAAAAAAATGATGATCAAGGCGCAAGAGCTGCGATTGAACGCCTTTATATTGCGATGCGACACCTTTTTATAAGAGGCAGTTATAAGCCCACAGGACTTTCGGGCGAAGCCTTGATTGAAGCCTTGATGACGTTGCAGCCAGAGATTTATGGTTTAATTGCGAATCCTGAACGGGTGGAATTAGATGGGTTATTATACATTTTTAAACGTTTGCCGAAAGGCATCGAACAAAGTCGCTACATCAAATTGATTTCTCGGGAAGGCTTTGAAAAATCACAGTTTGAGCCAATTGTTGCTACGGCTCGTCGTCGGAATTGTTACCGAATTGACGATGAACAGATGTTTATTGAAATGACTCGTGGACGGTCTGATATTTATGATATTTTGACGCATTTGACCTTCATGTTCATTGAATCACAAAAGATTTTACGCAATTCTTTAGACCAAAAAGGGGACGTTCGGAGAGAATGGGAAATGTTGAAAATTATTGTTGAAAAGGAACAACGGGGCGAAGAATTTAATAAAGAAGTCGCTTTTACGTATCTGAGTACGATTCTCGCAAGGACGTTTGATGAAACCGCTAAAGCGTACCAACTTTTTCAGAAATCGAGTGATGTCAATAGTTTGTTCCATATTGTTTATTGGTTGGGACAACGGGCAATGGAAGAACAGAAGGAAGGAAAAGACCGTGAAATCACGTTTTCTAATGCGCTTCGAGACAAAATTGGACACCATATTTATGGTGAAATTTGGGCAAATAAAATTAAAGAATTCCTTTTTGAAAATGATTTGATTCATCGACCGTTGCATATTATTAGTGCGAATTTGCACAGCGTTATGAATTCGCTTTATGCAAAAGCAGCTTTGGGTAATGAATACGAAAGTTTGAGGGTGGAGGAAATTGCTAAACAGTTAAGTTTGTCCGAAAATCACACTTTAGAACACAAGGTACAAACCTACGCCAGTCGGCACGGAATGAGTCAAATTGAGGATGAAAGTGGAATGAATATTTCGGTGCAATTATTTGATACGGCTTTGATTAATTGGGATAAGGTTTCCGCTGAGTTAAACTTTGATACGGATTATATTGAAATCGAAAAACCCGTCATTTTTGTCATGGATTATGCTTTTGGCGAACAGGCTTTTGAGTTGATGGATGAATTATTAAAACCTTACGAACATCCAGATCCGACTCCCTTAAATGTTCAATCTATTGCGATTATGGGCAAAGCAGGGATTTTGGAAGGCGACAAAGGTGATATTATGTTGCCTTATGCCCATATTTTTGAAGGTACAGCGGATAATTATCCTTTTGAAAATGATTTGTGTGTCGAAGATTTTGAAGGTTCGGGCGTTCCTGCACGAGCAGGGGCAATGGTTTCCGTATTAGGAACATCGCTACAAAACCGAGATATTTTACGCTTTTTCCACGGGTCAAGTTGGAAAGTTATCGGCTTAGAAATGGAGGGTGCGCATTATCAAAAAGCTATTCAAGCTGCTGCCAAAATTCGTAAAAACATTAATTCTAATGTCATTGTTCGATATGCTTATTATGCTTCGGATAACCCTTTGCTTTCGGGTCAAACGTTGGCATCAGGAAGTTTGGGCTTAGTTGGCGTTCGGCCAACTTATGTGATAACGGTTAAACTTTTAGATAAAATATTGAGTTCGTGATTCGTGATTCGTAAAAAAAATTACATCGCAATTTTTTTACCATTTTTAAACACCTTATTACTACGTTTGCCGAATACCGAATCACAAATACCAAACACCAAATCACGATTCAAAAGAAATAAAATATGAAAAAAATACTATTTGTAATATCAATCCTTACCCTTTTCGCAGCTTGTCAACCGAGTACGAAATCGACTAAAAATACGACTTCTTCACGCAGTTATCCGTCTGCTGCGGATTTTGATTTGGATAATTCTGATGCAAACGCCATTCTGATTGCGGATGAAATAATGCAAGCACAAGGCGGTTACGAAAATTGGATAAATACACATTATATTTCGTGGACTTTTTTTGGAAAACGGACGTTGACTTGGGATAAATTTACGGGCGATGTTCGGGTAGAAATGACCGATGATTTGAAAAATACGATTATTGTTAATATTAATACAGGAATCGGAAAAGCGGAAAAAGACGGCGTTGCCATCACGGATAAAATGGAATTGCAAGCCTCATTAGAACAAGGGAAATCGGTTTGGATTAATGATAGTTATTGGCTCGTCATGCCGTTCAAATTGAAGGATTCGGGCGTAACGTTGAAATACCTCAAAGCAGGAAAAATGGAAGACGGAAACGATGCTGATATTTTAGAATTGACGTTTAAAAATGTCGGTGATACGCCTGATAATAAATACGAAATCTACATCGATAAGGAAACAAAATTGGTTTCCCAGTGGTCATTTTATAAAAGCTACAACGACGAAATACCTTCTTTTACAACACCGTGGAAGAATTATAAATCGCACGGAAATATTTTATTGGCGAGCGATAGAGGAGGAAATGGAATAACGAATATTGCCGTTACGGAAAGTGTAAAAACAGGTGTTTTTGAGGAATTATAAACGTGACGGTGAGGCAGGCGTTCGATTCCTTTATTAATAAAATAAAACAACAATAAATTGACTGAACAAGATTATCAACAGGTGATGCCGACGTGGCCTGATGCACCTGGGATTTACAAATTTGTAAATGCGGAAGGGACGATTTTATATGTTGGTAAGGCGAAGGATTTGAAGAAGCGGTTGATGTCGTACTTCGGTAATCGCAAGGATAGACGGCAAAAAACGAAGGCTTTGGTGCGCAATGCGAATCATGTCGAATATACGATTGTGGAAACGGAACAAGATGCCTTGCTTTTGGAAAGTACGTTGATAAAACGGTATCAACCGCGCTATAATGTGCAGCTAAAAGACGGCAAATCTTACCCTTATATTTGTATTAAAAATGAGCGTTTTCCACGGGTTTTCATTACTCGAAGAGTCGTCCGTGATGGGTCGGATTATTTTGGACCTTATGCGTCCAAAAATCGAGTTTATACGATTTTGGATTTAATCAAAAACCTATTTCCGTTGCGGAATTGTACGTTTAATTTGTCGGAAGAAAATATTAATAACGGCAAATTTAAAGTCTGTTTGGAATACCATATTAAAAACTGCAAAGGCGGCTGTCAAGGTTTTGAAACGGAATTTGCGTACAACCGAAAAATCAAGGAAATCAAGAACCTTTTAAAAGGAAATTTTGCTTCGGTGAAGGCTTTATTAAGGGAAGAAATGCAAGGTTTTGCAGAGAATTTGGATTTTGAAAAAGCACAGGAACATAAGGTTAAACTCAATTCGTTGGAAGATTATCAAGGCAAATCAACGGTCGTGAATCCTAAAATTCAAGACGTTGATGTATTTTCGATTGAAACCGATGAAAAGTTTGCTTTTGTGAATTATTTAAAAGTCGTCAATGGTGCGATTATCAACACTTATACGTTGGAAATGACGCAAAACTTGAATGACGAAAAAGTAGGTTTATTGGAGTTTGCAATGTCCACTTTGCGTGAAAAATTCAGCTCGATTGCACCCGAAATTTTAGTGCCTTTTGAGGTGAATTTTCCAGACGAAAATGTGGAAGTCGTCGTGCCGAAAATTGGCGATAAGCGAAAATTAGTCGATTTGTCTTTGCAAAATGTAACCTATTTTAAATTACAAAAACAAAAGCAAGAACTTGCCAAAATGGGCAAACAGCAAAGCACCGAACGCATTTTGCTGACCATGAAAAAGGACTTGCAAATGAGCGAATTGCCTCGACATATTGAATGCTTTGATAACTCGAATATTCAAGGCTCAAACCCAGTTTCGTCTTGCGTTGTGTTCCGAGATACCAAACCTTCCAAAAAAGAATATCGACATTTTCACGTCAAAACAGTCGTTGGGCCCAATGATTTTGCATCGATGGAAGAAGTGGTTTTTCGACGGTATAAACGAATGTTGGCGGAAGGGCAATCTTTGCCAAATTTGATTGTAATCGATGGCGGAAAAGGGCAGTTGAGTTCCGCCGTCAAAAGCCTGAAAGCGTTGGGAATATTAGAACAGGTGACGATTGTTGGCATTGCGAAAAAGTTAGAAGAGTTGTTTTTTCCGAATGATAATGTTCCTTTATTTTTGAATAAACGGTCAGAAAGTTTGAAAATCATTCAGCAAACACGAGACGAAGCCCACCGTTTTGCGATTACGTTTCATCGACAATTGCGGTCAATTAATATGATTCAAACTGAATTAACGAATATCGAAGGCATTGGCGAAAAAACTTCGGATAAATTATTGACGCATTTTGGTTCGGTCGAAAAGGTCAAAATTGCGCTATATAGCGAGTTACAAGAGGTTGTCGGCAAATCATCAGCGACTAAGGTTTTGAATTATTTCAAAAGTAATTTGAACGATTAGTTATTAATTGTGAACGGTGAATTGTTAATAATTAACCGTTCACAATTAATAATTAACAATTTAAAAATACTATTTTTGTGGGAATTCATCAAAAATCTACGGGATCAGTAAAGTCTGTAGGTAAAAAATAAAACCTCATGTTTGAAAAAATAAAAGCATATATCCTTGTTCAACATCAAGTAAGTGATTTAGAATCGTGGAAAGAAATATTTGAAAGAAATGATCCTCGTTGGGAAACGGCAGGAATGAGATTGTTACACCTTTTTCATTCGGCAGAAGATGAAAACGATGTGACGATGATTTTTGAAGTTGATGATTTAATTCTGATGCAAGTTCATTTAAAAAGTGGTGCGGTTTTCTCTCGAATGATTGAATCGGGAATGATTGTGGGTGATGTGAAATTTGATATTTTAGAGAAGATTAAGTAAAAAGTTAGCAGTATTTAGTTGACAGTCATCGTAATAAAATAAAAATAAAAAGCGGCATTATCAAATTGATAATGCCGCTTTTTATTTTTATTTCGGCTCTTTTATACTTTTTTATACTATTATATAAAATTTGTTTACAGTTATTTTTAAAACGGCGACCCTTCTAAGGTTGTAAGCGTTGGTATCGCTTAAACGTGATAGGAACGCAGACAACACAGAAAAACAAAGATTTTCGCAGATTGTTAAGGTGCAATTTTTACAACCTTAGAAGAATAGCCTTTAAAACCCGTAACTAATTGATAATCAGACCTGTCAGGGTTTTAAAAATCTAATAGGTATTCCCACCAATAAAAAAGCATTTCCAAGATTTTGGAAATGCCTTTTGTTAGTATTTAAAAAATATTATATTTTAAATAATTACGGTCAAATAATTAATATTTAACACTTAATATTTACCTCAATCTATCCATACTCTTCACCAAAGCATCATCTTTTCCAATCGCCCGCACCGCTAACAAAATCAAGACAAAACCGACAATCGGCGTATAAAGTCCAAGACCATCATTGGGGGTTACGCCTGAATCCATAACGTTATCCTGCATAAAAAAAACGATGGCTAAAGCGATGCCGACAAGGTTAAAAACAGCGGCTACACGAGCGACTGATTTTTGTTGATTGCGATTTTTGAATAGGAAAATTGCACCGAAAGCCAATAAACCTGCAAGGACGTAAACGATTAATAAAGCCATATTATCGCTTAAATTATAAACCGTGTCGTTGCCAAAAAGTGCGGAATTTTCGATGGTTTTATCAACTGATGCAAACGGAAACCCGAATAAGGCAAAACTACAAGCCGAGGCGATGAATAGAAAAATTGATTGTATTCTCTGTATCATTTTTATTTTTTATTTAGACGTTAGACATTAGATTTTAGAGTGCGAACTGCCTACTCAAACAATGCTTTTTTCATTTTGTCAAATATAGCCGTATTTTCATAAATGCCGCCAAATGCTGCTGCACCTGGACCGAATGCGAAGACTGGAATTAAGTCTGCCGTGTGGTAATCGGTGGTGAACTGTGTGACTAAAGAATCATAGGTGCTGCCTTTATTGATGGCGTAGCCGCCCGTTTCGTGATCGGCAGTGATGATGACTAAGGTATTGCCGTCTTTTTCTGCAAAATCTAAGGCTGCTTTTACAGCTTTATCGAAGTCGATAACTTCTGAAACGATGTAATCAGAGTTGTTTGCGTGTCCGCCCCAGTCGATTTGACTGCCTTCTATCATTAAAAAGAAACCTTTATCTTTTGATTTTTTATCCAAATAATCAATTGCTTTTTCGGATGCTACTTTCAAATAATCTCTACCTTGATACGCTGGTAAAGGGTTGTCATTTGCGGTAAAATAAGCAAAATTCTTATCCATCGGAATCACTAAATCTTGCAACGTTTCGGTCACAAAATCACTGACATAATAGCCATTTTCTCGCAATTGCTTAGACAAATCTTTTTTATCTGAACGATTATCAAAATACTTTTTTCCACCTCCGATAAATAAATCAATTGGCGTTTTCATAAAATCCAAAGCGATTTCATCCATCATTGATCGTTGTTCAACATGAGCGATGAAACTCGCTGGCGTTGCGTGTGTGATGGTTGACGTAGCCACCATACCAGTTGCTAAACCATAATCTTCCGCAATTTCCAAAATTGTTTTAATCGGCTGTTTATTTGGATCTACGCCGATTGCTCCGTTATACGTTTTTTGACCACAAGCGAAAGCCGTCGCACCGGCAGCTGAATCCGTCACTAAATCATTCGATGCACTCGGCTTGTGTAAACCGACGGTTTTACAACGCTCTAAATTCAACGTGTTTCCGTTTCTGTACATTCCTGCGGAAATCTGCGTTACGCCCATTCCGTCACCGATTAATAAGATAACATTTTTAATGTTGCCTTCAGCAGCTGTCTCGATATTGCTAACTTTATTTTGATTACAAGTCGTGAATAGCAATAAGGAAATAATTGAAAAAAAATATTTCATCTGTTTGAACTCTAAATTATGATTTATGAACTATTTATCGTCCATTTAAAAAATTACATCTTTATTATTGATAATTATTAATTACAAAACGATCAATAATTAAAAAACAAATGTAGCAATTTTCTATATAAATCGAAGGCTTTAATGAATTCTTAAACCTAAGATTTTCAAACAACTTTAGGTTCAAATTACGACAAACGAAACGAAAAACTTACTTTTGCATTTCAAAAAACTTAGGTATAAAGGTGTAGCGATTTTAGGTACAAAGGCAGTCGATTAATAACGATATTTATTTTATAATTAAAACGGTCGTTCAAACGGTCAAAGCCCTTCAACCTTTAAATCCTTCAACCTTAAAACTAATAATAAGATTATGGAAAACGAGATATTTGAAAAAGCGAAAGCGATTCTGACAGAAATAGAAGCTGCAAAACCAAGTGATGTAGAGGCTTTGGAGCAATTTAGAATAAAATATATTGGTACAAAAGGGATTGTAAAATCGTTGATGGGCGAAATGCGGAACATTCCGAATGAGCTAAAACGAGATTACGGGCAGCTTGTGAATAGCGTCAAACAAGGTGCGGAAGCGGCTTACCAACGCTTGAAAGATGAGCTGGAAATGGCAGCAGAAAAAACTCAGGCGAATGAATTAGATTTGACTGCTCCTGGAGAATCTTTGCATTTGGGTAGTCGCCATCCTGTTTCGATTGTGATGAATAAAATTGTGGATATTTTTGGTAGAATCGGTTTTACCGTTGCCGAAGAGCGAGAAATTGAGGACGATTGGCACAATTTTACAGCAATGAATACGCCCGAAGATCATCCTGCGAGAGATATGCAGGATACTTTTTATTTGCAGCAAAGTGCAGAAATGTTGTTGCGAACACACACTTCTTCGGTTCAAGCTCGAACGATGAAAGGCAGTCAACCGCCGATTCGCATCATCGCTCCCGGTCGGGTGTATCGTAACGAAACGGTTTCGGCACGTTCGCATTGTCAGTTTCATCAAGTCGAAGGTTTGTATATTGCCGAAAATGTTTCTTTTGCAGATTTAAAACAAACGTTGAATTATTTTGCTAAAGAAATGTACGGTGCGAGTAAAATCCGCTTGCGTCCTTCTTATTTTCCGTTCACCGAGCCGAGTGCAGAAATGGACGTTTATTGGGGTTTGAAAGATGAAACGGATTACCGAATTACAAAAGGAACTGGTTGGTTAGAGGTTTTGGGTTGCGGTATGGTTGATCCACAGGTTTTAGAAAATTGTGGTATTGATTCTACGAAATACTCAGGTTTTGCCTTCGGAATGGGCATTGAGCGTCAAGCAATGTTGGCGTATCGGATTAGTGATATTCGGTTATTATTTGAAAACGATGTTCGATTTTTGAAACAATTTAGTGCCGCTTTTTAGATTATTTCCTAAATAATAATGGCTTTTTGACAATTTCTGCACGTAGCGGCTACTTTAGCTTCCGAAAAGTCTCAAAATCCTTGCGGCAGCTAAAGACAGCCGTTACGAAAATCTCAATTTATTCGAATTTTGCAGAAATTGTCAAAGAGCCAATATAATTATGTGTCAGGTGAGCATTCAACGGGCGATTCAAAATCTAATGTTGCTCTATCTTGAATAAAAAAAGCCTTGTAAACGTATTGTTTACAAGGCTTTTTGTTTAAAACGCTCTTAAAATAAAACACCAAATAAAAGGGACACCCGTCTAAATGCCATACTATCTTCATATCGCCCTTGCCAATCATCGTAAGTATATTTTGCTCCTTGATGAGAATAACCTAACTCCATGACAAAAGCCGCATTGGAACGAGAAGGGAAGCGAAAACCTATTTTTGGATGTACATAAAGCCCACCGCTTGCACCGACAATATTCCACGAATCACCAACCGCCACAAAACCGTAACCTACATCGACACGATAATATGGTGAAAAAGGTTTATCCGAAAAATAACCTCTTGCTTCTAAATAAACAGGAAAAACATTCTGAATATCATTATAAATATAGGCATCTGCACCCACTCCGACACCCACTCCTAAAATGCGTTTGTACTGATACCCGAAGGTGTAATGCAGCGAGCCGCCGAACGCAAAATCCCCAAAGTCAGCATTTTGACCGGGTAAAAAACCAAAAGAAATCGAATGAAAATAACCCGTATCTTTAATTTGATAATCTCGCTCTTTTTTCTTGAACTTTAAGACTTTTTCTTCTTTTATAATTTTTTCAACCTCTTCCATTTTATAAACTAAAATGCTACCGCCTGCAATTTCTATTTTAATCACTTCTTTCGTTTGTTCAATGACATCACCTCTGATAATGCTGCCATTGGTGAGGTAAACGACCTCTTCATAATATTGGGCATCGGCATTGACAAAGCAAGTCAATAAGCCGATGGTTAGTAAATATTTTAAGTATTTCATGGTTTATTTTTTTTTGTACCGTCGAATTCATTCGACAGGTGAGGTATTTTGGACTTTGGACAGCATTTTTCTGACACTGACTTTCACTAATTTCACTAATTATTTATTATATGAAAATATTTAAAATTCTGATACTCAGCAATTTAAAATTTGTGTAATTCGTGTCAATATTTTTATTAGTTCTGTCCAAAGTCTAAATATATCAGTAATTAATTAAAATAAAAATCGTCATGCCGAAAACTCGCTCAACATGACGGTTTATTTTTTTTTAATTCAAAATAAAACAATTAGATTTAAACAACTTTTTTTTTACGAATCTAACGTCTGAAACCTAATAATAAAGCGGTCTAAAATTTCCTATTACTACTGCAAAACCTCAATTTTGCTCAACTGCTGCAAATTATTCACATCGCTATAATCGTATTGATAAAACCCGTCTTTTCCGATGACCAACAACAAATTATTGGGTAAAGCGATCACGTCGTAAGTCGCAAAATCTTGGTAATATTTTAATTGGTCAATATCCATATTATCCGTAATATCCAAGACTTTTAACCCATTATCACCTTCGCAAAGGAACATCGTTTTGTTCGCAATTGCCAAACCGTGAGGATTATCCATTTGGTAGGTTTTCGCTAAAGTTGGCTGTGAAAGATTAGAAATATTCACGACATCTAATTGATTGTTAAACCCTTCGCAAGCCGTCCCCGAACGCAAAGTCACGTAAGCAAAATCGCCATCTACAAAGACAGGATCACAAGCATTTGCGTGTGCAAAATTTGATACAAAACTTGGAGTCATTGGATTGCTAATGCTATAAATAAACATTCCGTTTGAAGAACCGATGAATAAATTATCGCCAGTCGGGAAAACCGTTTCGATATTCCAACCAACCGTCGTTGTATTCATTTTACTCGGATTCGCTGCACTCGACACATCGAATGTATGTAAATCTACATTATCAACCGTATAAAGGTAGTTTCCGGAAATCGTAAAACGAGCCATTGAACCGCCAACGCCTTGCGGTGTCGCAGGTGTGCCGCCAGAAGAACTTGTTGTGAAAATAGCATTATCTTGTAAGAAAATACCAGCACCACGGAACATATTATTCGTGCATTCCCTCATTTCCGTAACTTCCTCGACATCATAATATGCCAAAATATTACCGTTTCCATCATCGCCCAAAGTCGGAAAAACGGCTTGCTGACGACTTACTTGCATCGGTGCTAATGGCTCCGTAATATCAATCGCCAATAAGTCCATATAATTATCAGCATACAAAATATTGTCTTTTACCGCCATATCCACGTTGCCTTTGATTTCGATAAAACCAAGGTTTTGTGGCGAACTCGGATTGGTGTTATCAATGATGTGAATCCCCTCACGAAGCTCATTAATAAAAATATAATCGTTGTAAAAATAAATTTTACCGGGATTTTCTAAGTCACGAGAGGCAGTCACAGTCATATCTTGACGCATTTCTGCTATGGTCATCGTGACGGGTGTGTACTTCACGTAAGTAATTTCACGAGAGCAAGTATCTTGCGTACAGCTCGTGATACTGAGGGCAATCGCAAAGAAAGCGATAAAGCCTAATAAATGTTGTTTCATCATTTTATTATCATCTTGGTCTTAATGTGAACTTATTAAATTATAATCGTAGAACGATAGTTTTTGTTAAAATGCTTGGTGACTTTAATATTATTTTTTTGGAAAAATTTAAAAAATGAAAATCTCGCCTATGTTTATATCGGCGAAGTGATTATGTGAAATTAGGATGGGGATTTTTTTTAGTGTAAGGATTTGCTCCTGAAAAATTAGGTAAGGAACTTTATCAAGAGCAAACGCACCAAATTGTTTTGCACAACGAATTTATTTAAAATATTGACGGTCAAATAATTAAGAAATTTCGTGGCTATTCTTCTAAGGTTGTAAAATTGCACTTTAAAAGGCTGCGAAAATCTGCGTTTTTTCTGCGCCGTCTGCGTTCCTATCACGTTTGTGCGATACCAACGCTTACAACCTTAGAATGGCAGCCAATTTCGTATTCCCTATTGCTCAAAATATATTTTGACTTTGCCATCCTATTATCAATAATTCTAAACTGAGATTAGCTATTATTTCAGCTCCAACAAAACGATAATACTTAGATATGACAAATCAAAAAAGGCTAAAACTGTTGCGAATAAACAATTTTAGCCTTTTATTGATAATATGATATTATCAGTATTACGGGTTATTCATGCCTTTTACTTTTTTCTTGCGTATTTTTGGCATGGTTTGATATTTTTTTAATGGCTTTGTGAATAATTTACGGAGGTAAAAAATTTAGATTGTATGATTTCAGAAATTAACCTCCGTAGAACTCTTATTAACCATAATTCCATCTTTCCATAAAAAGTATAATTTAATCCTTTTTTCTTGATTTTTTAGTGTATTGTATTTAGATTTGTTTTCGTAGTTTCTTGATGAGATTATAATTTAATTTAGAAGAAGCTAAATTCACAAAACGCACCAACCAATGAACATAAAAAACCTTTGTTGTCTAATCGTAGTTTGCCTTTTCTTTTCTTGTAATGATAGCGACAGCGCCGATGCTACTCTAAAAAAAATGTCTGTTGACGGAACGATTGATGCCACGGAAATTAAGCAATTAGAAGCAAAACCGCAAAAATTCAATGCTATTTTAACTAATGGAAAAGTCGATAACGCTAAACTTCAAAAAGAATTTACCAAATTAAGATTGTCTATTCCTACGACTACAGCAATTACAACTGAATTTAAAAAACCAGTTTATAACGTTTTCCTCGAAAATTCGGGAAGTATGGACGGATATGTGAAAGGTCGTACTGATTTTGAATCGTCTATTTATAATTTTTTATCGGATGTTAATACGAATGATAAGGTTACAGACTCTCTTCATTTATTTTATATTAATAGTAAAAAAATTGATTTTCCCCCAGATGTAAAAGATTTTATTGAAAAATTAGAACCTTCAACTTTTAAAGAGAGAGGGGGAAATAGAAGCGACTCTGATATTCAAATGATTATTGATGGAATAATTGCAGGAATGAGTAATGACAATGTTTCTGTATTTATTTCGGATTGCATTTTTTCATTAAAAAGTACAAAAAACGTTGAAGAGTATCTAACTGGTCAAAGCATTGGCATCAAAAATATTTTTGCGAAAAAACTCAATCAAGACCCGAATTTTGCGGCTTTGGTGATTCAACTGTCTTCTGATTTCACAGGACGTTTTTATACCCATGATAATAAGGTAGAAACGATGAATAAGCAATCTCGACCGTATTATGTTTGGATTATGGGCAATCATCAATATATCAAGGATTTGATGGCAAAAGTTGATTTGGAATCTTCGATGAAGGGAAATATTATGAATTATTATTGTTGGTCAGCGACGAATAGCAATAGTTTGGAATATCGAACAACTACATTAGATAAAATTGGTAATTATAATCCAGATAAAAAAGAACCGCTAACAAAAATTACGGATATTAAAAAAGAATCCCGAGAACCAAATAAAGGCATTTTTCAATTTTCGATTGCCGTGGATTTGAAAGGTTACGGTTTGCATCCAAATTATATTAATGATAAAAATAATTATACCTTATCTGACGATAAATATAAGGTTTTTGAAGTTCGAGCAGTAACTGAAAAGGAGAAAAAACAACTTCAATATCCTGTCGATTATTCTCATTTAATTGTGATTAGAAGCAAAAAGCCTATTGATACGGATTTAGAAATTAGCTTAAAACAAGTGTTGCCAAAATGGATAAATGAATGGCATTGGGAACCTTCAAACGGAGATAAAAAATATAAAGCCGAAGACGAATTGACAAAATCTTTTGGCTTAAAATACCTTTTGGAAGGCGTTGATGATGCTTATAAAGGGACAAAATCCGAAAAAAACAGCTTCTTTACTTTGACAATAAATATTAAGAATTAATTAAAACTAAAACCTTCTATACTTATGAGAGATTTCTTTGCACCGGTGTACGAGTTATTCACCTCGCTTTATGGTGACGAATTAGCACAACATTTATACGGTTGGGACGGAGTTGGTTATGACGCCATTTCGTTATATGTTTCTATCGGAATTTACGTGGTCATATCGTCCGTTCTTTTGGCGAGTTTATTTTATGTTATTTTGAACAAACCTAACTTTAGTCGTTGGTATCATTGGCTTTTAATTCTATTTATTAATTTTATTATTAGCTGGTTTTTAGGTTTTTGGTTGCCTTATCTTGATTATGATACCGGTAATATTGCGGCTGATATTGCGACTTCTATTGGTACAAATAATATCATTATGTTCGGTTTGGTGAACGGTATTTTATCAATCGGTTGGT
>Ga0306864_1000352_pt1 | contig 21887 bp, 18 predicted proteins | sample AntRauTorckE5430_FD_190448 | JGI IMG/M metagenome (GOLD analysis project Ga0306864, IMG submission 190448) | Saline lake microbial communities from Rauer Islands, Antarctica - Metagenome Torckler E5 #430 (v2) (version 2) | ecosystem: Environmental > Aquatic > Non-marine Saline and Alkaline >...
CCGGAAATAACATTGGTAACTTTTTTTGTACTGAGCCTACGAAGTTCTACGCAGAAACCTGCCGCCGGATTTATTTTGCTGGTTACTCGGGTAATTATTTTCCGGCAGAGTTGGATCACCCCTCCTATCAAAGCGATAGTCTTGCTTGCGTCTTGTACGAAGTTGCGGCGCAGCAGTCGCAGGCGACAGGTTAAACGAGCGAGAGGAACGGCGCGGCGCGGCGGAGATGTTGTGTTTATTGTTTTTTGTGTGTCACCTTTTGGCTCTGTTCCCGCCATTTTTCTTTTTGCCACCAACAAACGCACCAATCACCAATCAACACCATTCAAAGAAAAAAGTAACATACATACCGTAAATGATGTTAAATGGGAGATGGAAGATGGTACATACATACAGAATGGGTGCATATGCGCTTTGGCTCTTCTTACATAAACTAACAAAAGAGTGGCCAACTGACGCAAAGCAACGCAGGTTTCCAAATTCGAAGAATCACAATGAAAGTGATCAGTTTCATCTCTTTTCTGGTAATTTCTAGCAGTAGCCGGATCTCATCAGGATTCCTCGTTCCACATCATCATCACAATCATTGGTACCAATGCCAGCATCACCAACACAAACAGCGATGTTCATTTCAACCATCATCATTGACCATGAGCAAAGATATAGATATCATTCAAGATGAAGATATTTTCCTTCGCTTCTCTGGCGTTGGAAGACTATATCAACAAGAATCAGCACCCTCCTCGGACACAATTGAAGTAGCATCTTCTCATCCTGATCTTCCTCACATGACCACAATCAAAAAATTATCCAGTGCCACAGTAGCAATAGTAGGAATTGGAGGGGTAGGATCCTGGGCTGCTGAAGCCATATGTCGCAGTGGAGTGGGCAACATTATTCTCGTCGACCTAGATGATATATGTACGTCCAATATTAATCGACAACTCCATGCGTTATCCTCCACAGTTGGAAAAATGAAAATAGATGAAATGTCCAAGAGATTGTTGGATATCAATCCTACCTGTAATATCACATTAATTCACGACTTTATCGGAACCGATAACGCTGAAGATATTGTGAAAGGTTTTTGTAGTGAGAGTGCGCAGCATGGACGTGTAGATGTAATACTGGATGCGATTGACGGTACTGATGAAAAGGCTGCTCTGATTGCTGCAGCGTGCCGGAATGGAGTTCCTATCGTTACCTGTGGTGGTGCTGCGGGGCGTGTGGATCCTACACAAATTATTTGTGATGATTTGAGTAAATCGAGTCAATGCCGATTGTTGTTTTGGTGCAAGAAGCAATTGAGGGATAAGTATAAGCTATTCCCCAAGGGGCAGAGTCCGAAAGGTGCGAATGTTAAGATGAAGAAAACGAGGAAGTGGCGGATATGGTCCGTTTATTCGGAAGAGGTGGTTGCAGATAAAGGAGGAGGTGGTGGTGTGGGTTCTTCGTCATTGAGAACTTGTGATGGACCCCTTGGAACTGCTTGTTTTGTCACTGGCACGTATGGCTTTGTCGCCGCGAGTAAAATTGTCTCCATGCTTGCCAATGATGAATTGGTCAAGCCCAAGATATTGAAGTCTGCGCTCTCTTTGCCCATTCCAAAATGAAGTCCGTAGAAAAAACAAGAGCAAGAACATTGAGTGATACCATCATTGCATTTTGAGATCCTGTGAGAATTGCAAATTGTTAATTAAAGTGTTTTTGACCAGGTAGAATAACACCCGCCTCTTCACATGTTCAAAATGTTGTGCCACTTTCTCAGGCTATTCCTTTTTCTCTTTTAGTGATTCTGCTACATCTCAATCTCAATCACAACCTTTAAACCCCATCAGAAGTCTGCCACAAGGTTGAGCTTCATACTGAGAATAATTAGCGAACAGCATCATTTTCATTTGTGAACACACTGCAAGAAGATGTCATCCCTTTGCGCAGTGTTCATATCAAAATGTGTATCAACACAAATTGTGAACAATGAAACATACGATATAGACTTACCACCATGATCACAATTTCGTCATTCGTTAACTAGAACTCCTACCTTTTATCGTAGCATTTCATCAACAGTTGAAGCTGGAAAACATTGTGACATTATTCCTGGACATTCTGCATGTCGCATGTAGCTAAATCTAAATGAAAGGGACTCTTTCATTTTAACGCGCGCGTCGCGTGGGAATGAGAATCATCATCATCATCATCACAAAAAATATGCTCAAATCTAAAAGACTCCAACAACCGACGACCGAAATCCAAAAGATGATGTATTATGATGTATTACGATATGATGTAAGATGCGCAAAGCTACACAACAACACAAATCCGGTTACTATTATCATACCTTATACGGTCCACACCTTTATCCGCATCTCACTCACTCGATAAATTACGCACTACAACACCATACCAATCATGTCAGGATCAGGAGTCTCAATCATTACAGGGGGAGGAAGCGGTCTTGGCCGCGCACTTGCCCAAAGACTCGTGAGTCGATCACAACCCGTGATCATTGTAGGAAGACGTCAAGGAAAATTACTAGAAACGCAAGAATTATGCGCCAACCCTTCCCTTGTCAGAATAGTTGTTGCAGATGTGGCACAAACAGAAGGTCATGATGCCATACTTGGAATTCTGAAGAAGAACGAAAAAATAAGGGCCTTAGTGCACAACGCTGCAGTGCTGGAACCAGTTGGAAAGCTCATGGACATGGATCCAGAAAAGTGGCGAGAACATATGCAAATAAATCTTGATGGTCCGCTCTTCCTCACTAAAAAATTGTTGCCAAGATTAAAGCCCGATAATGTAGATGAAGAGAGAGGGGGAAGAGTTCTTCATATATCGAGTGGTGCAGCTCATTATCCTTACAGAGGTTGGGGAGCATATTGCACTTCCAAAGCAGCCTTTCACATGCTATATCGATCCTTGGCAGTAGAATTATCTCCGATTGGAGTGGCAGTAGGATCTGCACGGCCAGGAGTCGTAGATACACCAATGCAAGATTTGATCCGAGAAAAGAGTGAATTGGAACTTCCCGATGTTTTAAGATTTCGACAATTGAAGGAACAAGGGAATCTTATGGATCCCAAGGAAGTTGCAACTTTTTTGGATTGGCTATTGAATGAGACAGATGACGTTGCATTTTCAGAAAAGGAATGGGACGTGAGAAATTCAGACCGTCAAATGTGGGAGAACTTTTTATGATCATTTCCATGCATTGAGTAATACAGTACTTATTATCATTAATCCACCTTTGAAAGTGATTTTCTTTGATTCATTTTACTTTGCTTTCCCCCCTTGCTTTACTATCAATTACCATACTAATTAATAATACTAACATGTGCGTGTTACCTCACGGATCTATTTTCTCATGAATCATCATATATATTTTCATTCTGCGGACACCATATTTTCCTCCCCGAGATCTTCTTCCTCTTGCATCATCCCTTCCTCTTCAATATCTTCTTCTTCCTCCTCCTCCTCCATCTCCCCATCGTCCATTTCCATAACATCGTCCTCTTCCACGACGTCCCCATTAATTTCCTGCCCACCTCCTTCTATCGCATTTGTCTGTTCAGCATCATTCGTTGCATCTCCCCAATTAATTTGAAATCTGGTGACCCTGGGTTTATCCGCCAAAATCGTTCGGACAACTTTCTGAAAATCCAATGGTTTCGGAGGTCCAGCGTCCTCGTCATATTCTTCCATATATTCATTATTGACATAGTATCCCACCCTCAGGAATTCCTTTTCTCTATAACTGCATGTAACGAGTATGACCGTGACGCCTAGAATATCATTGTCGGGTATGGAAGATGCATTGGGTGGTTCAGCTTGCAGAATGAATTTGTTGATGCCAACGGGAATGGGTCCGACTAAGATTTCGTCTAGGACTTGGTCGTGTGAGGTTGATTTTGCAGAACCGACATAGACTACTTTCCATTCAAGGTCTATGGAGGAAAGATTGGATATGATGAGATGTTATCGTTTGCAAAGGGATGGATTAATGTTGCATTGCGTGCAAAGATGCCAACAAGTCACTTTGGGTATATCTATCGAAACAAGAGTCAGTGGTGCTCGGACTTACCATCTTCAAGGGGTTGCAGGCATTCAAACGTGATTTCAAACTGCAACGGATTTCCAAAGGGTGCAGGGTTATCTAGCACGGTCTGAATGTTTGTAATTGTTGTTGGCAGCAATGCGAAAAGATGAGTGAGAAAAATGTGAAAGAGTCTTTTACAACCAGTATTGATAGGTATAATACCAATTCTTCATCATCACCTTGGGCTCAATGAGATAAATATCATGACGGAATTTCTTACCATATTAGATATAGTTACGAGAGACATGATGAGTTACTGTAGATGAAGTTGTAGATGAGCCCGTGATGAAGATATAGTTGTGGTATTTGATATAATTGATTGTGGGATATGAAATATGTGATTTCGTAGTATTTGATGCTTGGTACAGGAATCAGATTTATCCCGTTTCGACTTTACTGGTAGATAGTAAGAGGTAATGTTAATCTTGTTCGGAGGACATACAAATTGCTGATCCTATTTGTTGTTCGTTGTTCGCGTTGGGTTTGGTAGCTAATGAATGAAGCTAGCTATTTAGTAAATATTAGTGTGCATTGTGCTGGCGTCATCTCGCCTTTGAAAGTAAAGGCAACCTTCATGTCGCAAGCATGTTCATGTGCGCGCCATCCTTTTTATGACAAGCAATTATTTAATGAAACTCCTAACCTATCATATTATTAACATATGTACTACATGGATATGGTAGGTTAAGAACTCTTCCAGACGGAGCCTCAAACGAAAACCTTTCAAATAATTACAGTATTGTGAAAGACGAGAATAGCATGAAGCATTTATCTAACAACAGTATTCGCCACAATAAATAAAATACTCCGCTCTACCCCTGTTGCATCAATCATGAAGACCGCTTCTCTCCTTCAAGCATCTACAGCTCTATTAGCCCTATGCAGCCAAATTTTAGTTGCTGCTAATGATGGTACGTTATTCAAACCTGTTCTCCATTTCATTTTAGCAGCGGTGCATAGCATTCTTTCTTGGCCCTTCTCTTGCAGCATTGTAAGAGACAAGAGACAATGCCCAATTGCAAAGGACAACTTACCATGATCAATAAACACTACGCAATAATCAATAACTAACTGACACATCCAATCATCCACTCAAATTATCTCGAAAACCATCAAGATTCGGAATTTGTCACATGCGGATCAGCCATCAAACTATCCCACCGCGAACGAAGCGGAAACGAATACTTTCTCTCAAGTGGAGGACACAGAATTAACGCCGGGTCCGGACAACAACTCGTCACATCCTCGCCCCATAAAGCGGATTCATCGTCCACTATGTGGATCGTCCGCGAAGGGCATGGCATGGAACCATGCGAACCTGGTTCCAAAATTAAATTTGGAACCAAAATTCGTTTGACACACGTGGATACTGGAAGCAATCTCCACAGTCATCTAGCAAAGTCTGCCCTTAGTCAACAACAGGAAGTCACGGGCTTTGGAGATGATGGAAACGGTGATAATGGAGATGATTGGGTAGTAAACCCTGCTCAAGGTAGTAGCAATTATTGGAAAAAGGATAATGAAGTTTTCATCACCCATGATTCGACTCGGAAGCATCTTGGATGTTCAGAGCAGGCAGTATTTGGTTTAAATAATTGTGGAAGGCAGTGTCCTGTCATGGATCATTTGGAAGTCTTTGGAAGAAAGGAGAAGGACAGTTTTGTCAAGTGGAAGACCAGTATGGGAGTCTTCTTGCATAAATAAAATTGATTGATTGATTGATTGCCTTGACGTTGTTAGCAATTGGCAAGCTTAGAAACCATGATTGCCTCCAGAGAAACGGATTTTTAAAAAGCTGAAAGAGTATAAACATTATGCATTGTAATAAGTGTACATTCAACGAAACCACACACAGAGTTATTCTGATTTTTGAATCGAGCCCATATCATATGTTATATCTTCACTTCATGATTTCCTTCAGAGCAAAATTGGATTCACGGTACAAGATCCAATAATACATTTGGTGCAATACACTTGCATCAAAATTCACTGTTTAGTATGGCTGTGTATGGTAGTATTAGCATTCAAGCATTATGGTATTTACTCATTACTGTAGGCAGATAGGAGGTTATGGGGAATATATTCTCATAACCAACCTCACTTTTAAGCGCGACATTCCAGTACGCACTAATCACTTTCTCGTCATCAAAGCGAGTAGCCTCGAGTAGCGAGCAAGAAGACACGAAGCGTGCAATCGCAAGTCATCGCAATCGCAAGCATAAACAACGAAATAACGAACAAAATAACGCGTCACGCGTCACGTAGATACTAACATAATTATCAATCATCATTATTACTGAAGTCACCATGAATTCTATCACTGCTTTCGCTCCCATCGCCACTCCTTATTCCACTGTATCGGCATCGTCACTGTGCATGGTAGCCAGGCCTGAAGTATCTGCTTCTCGTCGACTCTTCGTTCAAAAGTCAGGATTAGCAACTTCAGCTGCATTCTTTGGATTCTTTGTAAACTTCGATGGTCACTCTCCCAATTGCAATTGCGCGGATTGTGGAGGCTCCGATTCTCACAGTCAAGGATGCGCTTGTGGCAGTTGCAGGGATGCAGATGGTCATGAATTGGGATGCCAGTGTCATGGATGCATGAACTTTCGTCCTCTTGTTGCGAATGCCGCATACGAACGGGATGTTGGAGGTAACGGAAGATCACCTGAAACTTATGCGATGAATTTACAGGTGCGTTACACTGCAAATGATCATTAAGTCCTTATTGGTGTTTTCTATTGACTGGGATTGAGCTGATCTTCTTCTTTGATAATATAATATAATAATAGGCCAAGGAAACTAATGCAAGATTGGAAAAGTCTGGTTTCAAGCTAGACACAAAAGAAGAAGAATCTGCTCGCTTGAGTGAAGCGTTTTCTTCGTTCTCGTATGATTCTGTTGCCTCCAAAGGGCAAAAGTCGAACGCAGGGAAAGGATATGGAAATAAAAGTGAGAGCAAAACCTCTGTATCTAAATGAAGAAAAGCAACAACGCATTAGCGTCCATGGCAATGATTTCTTGCAAACAAACTGATTCTAATGTTGTGAAAAGGAAAGAGATCTTTTGATGACATTGACTATAGAAGCAGACTAAATAATTTAATTAAATAATTGTGTATTGATGATACTCATCAACAAGTACAGATCTCTATGAAGCTATGTCAAGGTAGGAATATACTTTGACGCAGTGACTTTACCAGATGCAGCAAATCCCGACTTTCCCTTTTTCAACTGAAGCACATCCTTTTCTTTGAACTTCTTTCCTGTAATGGGACATATCATTCCCTTACCATCTGCAGTCTTGACGACTGAGTCAAAAATATCCTTTAGAATGACAACTCCAGATTTCTTTATCGTTAGAACTGGCTGCGTTGTAATTGCTTTGCTGGAAACAGCACAAATGCATTTTCCTGTCTCTATATTTTTGCGTCCTTTGCTGCTAATGTTCCCTTCACGCATCAAGGTGATGGAAGTCAGATCTTTCAACCGCAATGGTTCCCCAGACATGGGACTTGACGGTCTCTGCGGTGGTGGATTATTCAGTATTGTCTCACTATCGTCGTACTCAGGTTGAGCTTCAGCCAACCAATAGCAAATCTCTTTCAAGCGCTTATTCCCATCTTCCTTACTCTCGGTATCAATCTTCCTTTTGAGACTTTTACTATATACAATTGCATGGTCTTGTGTGGATCTCTGCGTTGAACCTTGATCCTTGTCAATGAAAGCTTGTATAGCGCGCGAACCAGACGACTTTGTTTCTTCCTGTTCTTTCTGAGCGTTTGCGGCTAGTTGATTTTCGTATACCTCCCTCTGCTCTTTCAAATCCTTGTTTTTCTTTAAAAGATAAGAGACAATTGCTTCACGGCTGTATATGTGTCCGCTATCATTGTACGGAGTAGCAAATTGACGACAATTTGTCAGTGGGGTCGTGATGACAATACAGTAAAAGGCAATTGATTGATCGAACAACACAGCTTCTTCGCATATTTGCATTATTTCCCCCGTCATTTCTATAGTACAAAATATTGTATACCGTATTATAAAGTGCAACAAACAAAACTCTCGTGACAGTAATTTTGACGGCGTCTTTAAGGTTTCATATTCAAATTTATTTGACATGACATGAAGAGACCATATCGTATGCTATTAATGCTGTTCAATAAAATTGAAAACGAAGTCATAACACATACCTTGGAGTAACAACTGGATCAGTGGCAGGAGAATTTTGAAGGCAACAGTCTCCAAATGGCAGTTGGCTATCGGACGTCAAGCGTGCAGTTTGCGTTCCGTAGGCAGTCAGCTTTTTCCTTTCACTGTATGTCAAAGGAAAATTTCCTCCCGCTTGCTTTGACTTCCGTGTCATGTTCGTGATGTGTTTTTTAGCAATGAACTCTGGAGGAGTACTTTACTGATACCTAGCTCTGTCGCCGCTGTCTATTGTTTCTTTGTTGATTGTTGAGTGTTGAGTGTTGAGTGTCCGTGTCCCTCTGCTGGTGGTGGTGGTGGTTAGGCCCGATGGTATTGCGGCTTCATCGAGCCTAAAGAATACCCGTCAGTTACCGGCTGGCGATGATTACTAAACCAAAATTGATCCTCTATCCGCAATAACAGTTCGATCAACGTGTTCAGGGCGTGCGGTGTTGCATATTAATTAACGAGTACCTGTGCAATGGTGACCATTCAGATACATTTCAAGAAAGGGAAACACTGTCAGTGAACACGACGTAAATAATTGAGAGATTATGTTGCCAAATCGAATTATAATTTTCTCGTAACTTCGACCTATTGTTGATTGGTATTATCTACTCTCGTCTATTATGTATTAATTAATTATCCTATCAAATCATGGCAGCATACGAAAAAGAGTTTCTATCAATGAGCTGCTGGACCTATCGTCTTGATTTGTTTAACATATCATATAAATACACCTTCGTTTGAGTCTTTTTATGCTCTCTTCATAATGTCAATCCAAGAATAGGTGGTCAAATATAATTAAAGACTCGAATTACAGCTCCATGAGTAGCAGAGGCCTGATTAGATTCAGGAGGTGGGAGACATTCTGCGTTAAGACTGGAGACGTCGTCTTCAATTTTTCACTATCTTGATAATCTCGCAAACAGCACATTGGATAAAGATGAAAATCAGGAGAATAAGATGAATCTGATTCATCTGATATATCCATCTTTCCAATACATTTGCATAATTTCCATTTTATATGACTGTCCACGTCAACAACAACCAGTCCATCCGTTCTTGTAGAGTCTCCTACTGCTGTATTTGCTCCAATACAAGGAATATTCTCCCTCAATTCGCAAATGCAAATGCCATCATCAGCAGAAGTAATTTGAAATGCGGTCGACAACAAACTCAGATCTGGGTAGAGTACCATTTCAATCTTGTTCAGCGAGGACGGATTGAAAGTTACGGGGGGACTTCTTTCGACATTTTTATCACCTTCTTGGACCTGTCGACCAACAAAGTTTATTCCTATCTTCCTTAAAGTTTGAATCAACTTACCTGGAGAAATGTCTGGGCTCATGTCGTTCATGCCAGTGCAATTCGAGACTATTGGCAAAAGTAAGCTGCATCCTCTGCGCGATATACTTATGCAATATTCCATTTGGCTTTGTACAAGAGTGAGTAGAACAGAATCCTCACCATGAATGCCCAAAGTGGGGCTAGGTTCCAATGTCCACTTATTGATTCTTATAAATTGAGAATGGACCAATGCAAATACACTTTGTGTCTCATGGCATTGGAATGTCAATGAATTGAGCCTTTCATCGGTGATAACTTGCAATATTCCTTCTTGGGTGTAACTATTGTCTGCCAGCCTTCTTACTATTTGCAAGGATTTAATATTCACCCCCAAAGGTGCATCCATTGTTATTGTTGTGCTACAAGTAGAAATATGTGCAACATTTTCGGTTTGAGCCAATGGTCCGAAAACTGATATACTAAAAATGTCCCCAATAAGAAAATGAGGTTTTCCATCTATATAGATATGGTCCGTGAACCTGTCTTGAAGAGGAAGTCTTGCTATGCGAAATATGCCCTTTTCGACAGAAGAGATGGAAGCACGACATCCAGCTATCACAAGGTCGTTGACGTCGTCTAGACTCCGAAGTAATGTGATTCCAATATGGCTTCCAGTCCATGGGAGAAAATCATCCACCGCCTCCTGACCAAAACAACGATCCCAGTGGGGGGTACACGCTTCCAACTTAGATTCTACGAGGTCAAGAAGCTGATTCTGGCAAGTTTCCAATTCTGCATTCATCTGAGAGTTTAAAGCCATCACTTGAAGATCATCCAAGAGAGGAAACAGCTTGCTACAAAAATCATCAAAATTCTCAAGACTGGGATACGAGTCTTTGCTCAAACTCAAAAATGTATAGACATCTTTTATATCGAAAACACGAATATTGTCGTTGCAGGAAATAAAATCGTTCCATTCTGCCTCTGCATTATCACTTTGTTTGTCATAGCAGTACCGATTGTGTCGTTCAGACTCTAACTTACTCCTACTTCTCCTTTCGGTTTCGAAAAGAGCATGTTGTTGTTGTTGCTTTGCTAATTCGAGTAATTGCAAATTCTTCTTTGCCTTGAGCTCTTCTTCATTTTTGAGTACTTGCAATAACTGATTTGCTTCTTCCTGCTCTATCTTTTTCTTCTGTGCTGCTTCCAGTTGCAATTTTTTCTTGGTTTTGATCTTTTGCTTGGGCATCTTGATTTGTTTGGATTGTCGCTTCTTGCTCCTTGGTCTTTGCTGGCTTTTTCATACATGCTTCCCATCAATCAACTGATTTTCGCGTGAACGAAATTCACAGTAGTGTCAGCAGTGTAAATAGGATATTGCTATATAATTAAATGAGGGGGTCGCACAAAAATAAGGTTGACAGTTGGTGCCTAGCAAACAAGATGATCATGAGCGGCGTTTGATGAAATGAGATTAATGGCACATTAGCTCGCTGGGGCGTGATCATTTCATTCAATTCACAGAATCTTCAACTCCTACGACCTCCTAATTTGTAGAAGGACAACAAACAACAACGCATTCGCCACTAATATCTAATTTCTGCATCGCTTCATCCTTCATCCTTCATCTCCCTTTTCCTTTTTCCTTCAATTATTGATGTGGAAGCAAGATTTGAGTAATGAGTGCGTTTTATTGGCCTTCATTTGGAAACAAGTACGTAAAAATCACCGCAGGATCTTAATCCGCAGAACAACCGCGCGGAACACCGAACTAGCGAACACCTCAAACATCAAACATCAAAATGAAATTTAACACAAAATATATAAATACCACCAAAAGTAAACAAGAGAAGATAATGTTGAACAATAAACGCACCGAGTATTCCACTATCGAGGACCAGACACAGCACGTTGAAGCTGGTACCTGTAACACTATTAGTGATGGTAACGATGAGCACCAACAACGAAACCAGCAATCCTCCACCTTCTCTCGTCCTCTCATGCAAATCAAAACAGGAGCAGTTCTCATTGCCATTATCGGCGCTGCAGCCCTTCTCTTCGCATCCACATCCACATCCACACATTCATCCGAAACCGCAGCAGAATTGCCCGTAGTGGGTATTCATGGTCCAGCAGCTCGTGATTGTACTTTTGACGAATGCTACGCATCCAACTGCGACAAGGAGACCGCTCCGTTTACTTGCGAATTCCACAACGGTGGTCCTCACGGAGGATGTTCTTCCACCCCCTGGACTGAACTTACCTGTGATGATCAATGTGATTTAACAGTGTGCTCTTCACTCATCATTCCTGACACGGTTGAATCTTGCAAGGGAGCGCAGTGCAGCACGGAATGGTGTACTCAAGGGCAACTTTGTGGAAGCGATATTCCTTATCAATGTACTGATGGATCTGCTAGGTTTGGTTGCAGTACTGATGATTTGAAATGGACTCTGAAATCGGCAGATGTGGTGTGCTCGTCATGCTGTGATGTGGCAACGTGCTAAAGTTCGAAGTTGACGGTTGATGGATGGATACATTCATTCGTTCCATATTTTATTTTTTCATTCTAGCAGATCCAATTCAATCAATGGATGGATGCTCAAGGCAAAAAAGACAGTAGTAGCTGGAAAACAAATTTTAACCTTCTCATTCTGTACATCTAAAACAAAGCTTTTAATTATGTTTTTCATTCAAATAGAGAATTCTTTTCATCTTTGTTTAGTAGCTCAATAATGTATACTGAATACAGAATACATGTTGCAAAGACGCCAACGTTGATGGCCTGGACTGCCATGAAAGAACATGAACCACCACCTGACCACTTCGCACATGCCGACAGGTTTGTATGAGTGTTCCATCAGCAGGCCAAGAAGCTGATTCTGACCTATTTCCAGTTCAGCATTCATCCAGGTGTTGGAAATCATTCCTTGAAGGTCATACCATACTGGATATTGCAATAGTCTGCTGCATAAAACGTCGAAGTCGTCCATCAGGACTTAAATACTAGCTAGTAATGACACGCCTAATAGTCGTGCATCATGTACATACAACGAATTTCATCATTATAATACTGCGTTAGTAACTGTTAGTAATCATCACATTCAGATAGTGAACCACAAAATGTCACGGATGAAAAAGGTCACTTAACTACAGTACACCCCTCCCAATGTAGTAAATTGGGATCTTCAGCAATTCTTATGGGGAGATTCACGAGGAGTCAATGTCGTGATATTCGCTTGGCACTTTCAGTGTTTATTGAAAGAGTTGGCCAAAAGAATTATGCTGCTACATCCATAAAGTATATGATAGTATCCTAGAGTATCAAGATGAATATGAAGAAAAATGATACGTTTTAAAATCATGCTGACGGTCACCTCCCCGGGTCACCAAGGAATTTCCGCCGCCACCATAATCATTAATCTATCATCGTTCTCAACAGGATTGCTGCTTGAGCCTGCCTGTTTCAATACTACAGATTTTAGACGTTGCTGCTCATTATAAATTCGGGAGTAGAGTCCTCTGTCCTCTCCTCAAGCTCGTCAAACGTTATTTCATGGTTTTACTATTCTAGCATTTCCTGATCGTGATCACATTCACTTCCAACGAGTGTGTGCAACACAAGACCTATAAACGATTCACTTTTTATCCACAAACTTCTCCAAGTTATCCTCCAACTCTTCTGCCTGTTGATCAATTTTCTTCCTAACTTCTGCATAACGCTGCTCATCAGTTTTATTTTCATCTAAAAATTGACGCAAGTCCATAGAATATCTGGCTCTTTGAACAGCTTCTTGTGCTAAGGAATCCGTATCAACTCTTTCATTGGGATTTCTGGTAAATCCTGGTGCCTTTTCCTTATCATCTAAGTCACCAGCAGCCCTTCTCATGGGTCCAAGAGCAGCGTTTGCAATCGGGCTACCAAGGACAATGTCCAAGATGACGCAGGAGGTAACAAATAACGGGACATATTGTCTCCATGTCTCTTGTGTCTCTGCAATAAAGATTGTGCTTTGTGCATCGGGAAAGGATTTCAAAGAAGAAGTTGAAACAGGTGTAATTTTACTTGTTGTGATCCTGGCTGCTGGAGAATACCTCGCGAATACTTGTCTCGAAATGGCTTGGATTGGAGGAGAGAAAGCAGTAGTACTTGCTATGAGGATACATAGCATTAAATGTTTCATCATCAATGGGTTTGTATGGTTTACACAGTGAGCTGTGCTTTCATTCAGATCCACCTCGAGATTCGAGATAGCCGTGAGCCGTCCACAATCCACCATCACCCATCACCACACTTGAAGCTTGAAGTTGTTTTTTGGTTGTTGTAGCTGGTTGCTGGTTGTACATAGTGATGTTTTGTGTAATTTTCAACTTAACGGAATCTTAACGTCTTCCTTCTTCGGCTTAGTACTTCCAACAAAGAGCAATCGTGCATCGTGCCAGCGTGCCATTTCGTGCCACCAAAGAACAATTTGTGTCTCATTACTCATTATACTCAGTTTTTCATACGACATAAAAAAAGAAAGTGTCTTTTGCAACAGAGCACAAAACCAAAGATAGGCAAGAAATATGAGAGTCTATGGTGCTTATACTCTCCTCTTCTTTTATGGCGCTGCTCTCTATGTCGAAGCACAAGAGAACTTGCGAGGTCCCAGTAGTCATACTATAGACGAGAACAAGAGCAAAGATCAAGTCGTGGGAGACGACTATTCAAGTAAACGGTTCCTGAATCTAATGAACGAGGCATCACAGGCGAATGAAATTGACACGCGATACGTAGTGAAGGTGAGCTATCTTGTCCGTAATGATTTATGATTAGAGAGAGCGTTTCTTTCATTAGATAATTCATGATGGAGGGTTTACACATCAAAATATGAAGTGGCAATATGTGACTCACAATGTGTCTTTTCCTCACTGCCAAAAGTTCAAAGAAGGCATCAACATTCAAACTGCGAGGATCAGCGGTAGAAAATATGACAAAATTATTGAAATCATGCCAAAGGATAATTCAGAAGTGATAGATCTCAATAGCTTGGAGGCAGTACAAGAAATGGAAGAAAGAGAAGAGGTAGAATCTGTGGAAAAAGGTAAGTCATTGGATTATCCCCTTCAGCTCGGTTTGCGTACACAACATGTGAATTCTATGAATATCAACTAACTCTCAAAAATGTATTGTAAACGTTTAGATCACAAGGTGTACTTGCAGCAATTTACAAACGAGCAAGTTCCTTATGGCATTATTTTAGTCAACGCGCTCGATGTCCCAGATAATAATGTTTCAAACAGAAAGGTTTGCATCATAGACACTGGCTATGATATAGATCATCCTGATCTCCCGAATGCATCCACTGGAGCTACAATTACTGGAACTGGAGGAGGTAATCTGGATTGGTTCAAAGATGGAAGTAAGTAAATTTGCACGCATTTCTCGTATCGTCATCTTTTTCTTATCAATTGGAATTTGCTCATATAATTTCAACGTGATTGAATAGATGGCCATGGAACACATGTGGCAGGAACGATTGCTGCGGTGGGAAATAATAACAGGGGTGTAGTGGGCGTGAATAGGAATGGACAACTAAATCTGCACATCGTGAGAGTTTTCAACAATAATGGATCTTTTGTTTGGGCTTCATCCCTCCTCAGCGCTGTAGAAGATTGCGCCGCCAATGGTGCCAATGTAGTTAACATGTCCCTAGGAGGAGGACCGTTCACCAGTTTTGAAAATGATGGTTACAAACGCATCTTTGAGGAAGAGGGTGTTTTGATTGTTGCCGCAGCCGGTAATGATGGCAATACTAGACGCAGCTACCCTGCAAGTTATGATGCTGTTATGAGTGTAGCAGCTGTTGATAGCGACGAAAAGCTTGCCAATTTTTCACAGCGAAATAGTCAAGTTGAAATTGCTGCTCCTGGGAAAGGTATTCTTTCCACCTATCCAGGGGGGCGATACAGACTACTCGATGGAACTTCGATGGCTTGTCCTCATGTAGCTGGAGTAGCTGCTCTCGTTTGGTCCAATTTCCCCGAAAAAAGTGCAGTACAGATTAGAGCCGCGCTTCAAAACACAGCCAAAGATCTAGGAGAACCAGGACGTGATGATTCTTACGGGTACGGTCTGATACAGGCTGATCAAGCCAATCTCCTCCTAAGTTTGCCACCCACCCCAACTGCAACACCGACACCTGAGCTTACATGCAATGATTCACCACCTGGGTGGAACGATGCGGATGGAGCTCAATATACATGCCAATGGTATTCTAGGTTTGGAAGATGCAATCAATACGGTGATAGATTCCGTAATCTCGAAAATGGGAAAACGGCAAACGAAGCATGTTGTGTATGTGGAGGTGGTAGAGTTGGTTCTATCCTGAATACAAAACAACCATCTTCAATCGCTAGCTCTCCTCCTTCTTCAACACCTGTCGATGTGGCATCGGAGATACCATCGATAGAAGCATCATTGGATCCAAGTGCAACTCCTTCGGCTATTCCATCAGAAAGACCAACTCAAAGACCGTCTCCTAGTCCTAGTGATACTCCTACCTTGTCTCCAACCAACCCAGTTCCTTCAACATCTCCAAGTGCAGCGTCGGAGATACCATCGATAGAAGCATCATTTGATCCAAGTGCAACTCCTACGGCTATTCCATCAGAAAGGCCAACTCAAAGACCGACTTCTAGTCCTAGTGATACACCTACCATGTCGCCAACCAATCCAGTCCCTTCAACATCTCCAAGTGCAAAACCCACGAAATCCCCATCAACATCAACCATTCCGACTACAAGGACCTCTTCGACGCCATCTGCTACGGAATCGCGCGCTCCCGCGGTGTCAGTCTGTGTTGATACTGGAGGGTGGTATGACTCTGGAGGTCCTAGATATGATTGTGAATGGTACAATCAAAACAACTATTGTGCGAGGTATGGGAATTTCTTCCTTAATTATGGAGAAACGGCAAAAGATGCGTGTTGTGCTTGTGGCGGTGGGTCTGCCAGTGGCAATTGCGTCAATATTCAGGATTGGAATGATTCAGGTGGCAGACGATTCACTTGTGCTTGGTATGGTGTTTCCGGCAATATTGATCGGTGTTTAACATATGGCAACAGCTTTGCAAACAGCGGATACACAGCAAATACTGCTTGTTGCGTTTGCAAGGATTCCTCTGGATGAGCATGAATTGAAATAAATAAATGGAGAAGTAAAATATAATTAAAGCAATTTTGAAATATAATTTGCAATTGAAGAAGAGCTAAATGTTTTTTAGGTATGTGATTAGCTGATTGCGATGATCCCCATCATCGAGAACGCTGATAAACTCTTCGCATCCTGCCTTGATCAACCCAATTCCTGAACTCTGCGTTCGCAGTTGCTCCATCAGATAATGATGGCATCGTTTTGAACCCGCAGCAGCAAAGGCAATGACGGCACAGACTCGATAAAAAAGTTCCCCGCCCCCTTCTAATTTTGCATTAAGAGCGGCCAAATCAACGATCCCATTTGCCTCTGCATCTTCTGCTTCATCACTTTTAAAGTATAAATACTCTGCTTGTCGCATTTTCTTATCGTACTTCAAGCACAATTCAATCATTCGATCACACTTTTCACAATCATTTTCAATGAATTTTGCAAGTAAACGGGCTTTTGCATCGTTGGGGGAGTTTTCATCCAAGTGTCTGGTGAGACTATAAAGTATTTGGATAGCATTCATTTCAATCGTGTGATACCAATCTCTGCTTCCTCCAACGACTTGCTTCATTTTCTTGCTCATCTTCTTTTTCTTTTCGTCGTCATTTTGCTTGTTGAGGTCCGCATACTTTCGCAACAGGCTTATATTTCCAGCATCACAATTAATTGAGGGTTTTGGTATGGCACTTCTTTTCCCCATACAAATAGGGAAGAGACTTCTGAATCCTCCAGCATCCACAAATGATTCTGCAGCTTTTTTGTAAAAAATCGATTTTCTTGCCACTGGCCCTGAAACAGCATAGAATAGGACCTTCATCGCTCCAAAGCCAGAATGTAATCTTTCATTGATACATCTGAGCATTAGTTCAATTCCTTGTCTTGCGAGGAATTCTTCTACATTCTTTTCATTGAGCAAAGATGCCGTTAGCGCATCAAAGATATTTTCCAGGTATTCACATTCTTCCTCCGAGGATGGATCTCTTTTACGGAACGCAGCCACGCATTGCAGCAAGCATTCAATTCCATCAATAGGCAGCTGCTCTATTTGTTTTTTCGCAGGTACTCTATCATCATTAGATTCTGCATGAGCACTCATGGGCTTCAATAAACTCAAGTTTGCAAGACACGTCTGTGAATCCTCATGTTGCAATATGGTTGCTAGCAACTCTGACGCATGCAATTTTGCAGCAATGCTCCAAACATGAGCGCCACCTTCGCCAATTTTCTCCACCAAGTATGCAACAAAAGAAGTCGATTGACATACAACCGATGCAACTGAAATATATGAATTAGCAACAGCTCCATCATCCTTATCATTTTCAAATGATATTGCCAAACGAAGGGTGCCCAACTGGTCTAAGTCCATGAGATTTTCCACCAATGTAAAGATAGCATCAATGCCCTTCATCTCCTCTTCCTCGCCATCCTTCAGCCTTGCAAGAACCTCAATCACCAGCCCTGCACCACCACTACTTCCTGATCCCACAAAAGCCGCCATCAGAGCCGCCATCCCTTCTTTGGATTTGACATCCCCTCCCGTGAACAAACCAGGGTCCAATAATTCTACAAATAACTTTATGACCGCCAAGGCCACATCGTTATTACCATGTCCCAGCAAAGCCAATAGTTGATCCACAGCACCAAACTTGACAAACTCGTGGAAATACTCTACGTTCGCGGCCAAATCTTGCAAAGCACTTATATCCTCATAAAGTGCCACCTCACTTTCCATGAACACGGAGGGATCTTCTGGATGTTCAACCCTTAGTAACTCATTTTTGGCAATGGATTTAGTAAGGTTCTTAATGAAAGCTTTTAGAGAGGCTGGACCCCGGGATAGATCCAGTGTTTTTATGTTTAGAGACTCTTGTTTTTCTTCAGCTTGCTTCAAGAGCTGCTTTGCATGTTGGAGAAGGTGGGCGGAATTCGGCTTGAATGGCTTGGGAGAAATGAACTTTATTTGATCCTGGCCGAATCTAACTTTTCGCTTTCGATCGTTTGCTTCGGCATCACCATTGCCGTTGACCCGTGTATCATCTCGCGGTCTTTTTCTATTGGAGTGCGATGCTGATGGTGATAATTGCTGTTTCGAATAGATGTCAATGTAGTAGCCTGTTCCTTCTTGAGTGGTAGTACCAAAGTAATATCCCGATTTGGATCCTTGCCATGTAGATGATAATATGAAATCTTTTTGAGAGGCGGAGGACGCGGCCAAGGCGTCGGATGTGATGCGGTCGATGGCAGATTCAATGCTGCCGCCATTGCCATTGACATTGTTGTTGACGTTGCTGCTGATGGCCGACATGATGGTTAATTTTATAGATGGATTCAGGTGTATGATGCGCGATACCGGCAGTTGGCAGTGTTGTGTGCAGTGTTGTAGTTTGTGGCAGGAGGGGGAAGAATTCTGATCGATTTGTTTATTTGTAAAATAATCCTTGTGTCAATAAAATGGGTTTAGACACTGGAGGTATTTTGAAATTGATTCCTGCACACAGTTGAGTGGAAAGTAGTTATGATAGGATCGTCCGATTTATGAGTTGTGGGTTGTGGGCTGCGCGTTATAATATTTGCGTCATACTCACCTTCACTAATTTGCCTATTGCTTTAAAGCTCGTCAGAGCAGCGACAAAATCATGTCTTTCCCCACCCAACGTTTTTACAAGTTTTGGCTCTAGATGGGTTTAATGGTTTCTCTAGAAAGCTCTGTTTCTTTGAGACGGATCCCATACATTCATCCAAGCTTGGTTATTACCTGTAATTAGTCCATTCGACACACTTGTGTAAATGCTCCTCAATCGCGCATTGGTTGTTTTTATGCTAGCCCAGTATGGATGTGACTTTAAATGCTTTGTAATTGTTTCATAACGCAATGTCATCTATGTAGTAATAGGAACTGTTGTCTTTTAAATTATTTCTTATCACAAAACCATGTTAAATGCTTTGCCAAATACTGAGTATCACAATTGACAAGTAGTGGTACAAATCCAAGACTTTATCTAGACTTTGATTATTTACTTAGGTGGTCAAGGACATGATGGAGTTGACAAGATCTCCGTCATTATCCTTCAGTGCTTGAACAGCCTTTGCCCTGGAGCATCCAGCCTGGGTCATGACAAGCTCGACATCCTTAGCCTCAACACCGGATTCGTCAACAACATCATCGAGAGCAGGAACATCATCATCATCTTCTACAGCAGCAGCGGCAGAAGGTGCTCCGGTATCCTGTGCCTCGCGGAACTGTCTTGCAGCAGCAGCCTGGGAAGCAGCAGCTCCAACATCTTCACTCTTTGCCTCTCCGAATACAACATAAGTGTCAGAAGTGGGACTCTTGAAGACATCAGGTTTGGAGATTGCGAAGAGAACGTTCTTGGATTTCTTGACGGTGACACGAAGAACGCCTGCAACGGGCTTCATGCCAAGTTTCTGCATCATCTTACGGGATTTCTTCTCAGCGCGGTTAAGAGGGGAGATTTCCTCAACGGGCTGCCCGACGGCCTGCTCTGCAACCTCGGTTGTTTCTTCTACTGTCTCGATCTGATGAATGGAGAAGAAGAGGAGGAAAGGGTTAGTTCAGATTTCTCTCATCATTCAACAATAGGTGAACTTAGTACGAAGTTCTTCAATCTGATTTTGTAGCACGATGGGAGATCTCTCGGAATTGTCCATTTTCAGTGGTACACCAGTGGAGTGCAGAGGAATGCTACAATGGGCACTCCTTGCTTGTTTTTTTCTTTAAATGTGGCTGATAACCCGAACGCAGTTCCTTCCAGTACAATATATGTGTTGCCCAAATTGATGTCTATGTCATTCCGAAAGAGAATCATCTTGAGCGCATCTCTTCCTTACGCCTGTCCTCTGCGTACTATCTCACCTCGGGAATGTCTTCTACGCTCATGATTGTTGGTGTTGATGTGAAATGTGTGAGGTTGAGCTGCCAGATACAAACAGGTCTTTCTCGTGAGGAGGAGCAGGCGAAATCGCGAAATCGCGAAATCGCTGTTGTGAAAATAAAAATAATAATATGAGGACAGAAGAGATGTGGCGTTTTACTTAGCACTACGCGCATTTTCCTTCCCGCATTAAATTCCACAAATAGTAAAACAGAAAAGACGCATGAGGTAGATAGTAGATCTAGGTAGATACTCTACTACTCGAGCTAGAGTAGTAGAGGTACGGCAGAGTATGCAACACAGGGACAAAGCAGTAGGCACCGAATACATTAGTTAAATGAGTGAGGCTCTGCAATTATGATAAGATCATAGCTCAAAGGCTTGACTCTGAATCGGGATGATATTGTTGCGTCTATCATTTGTCAGCAGTAGAAGACATTGGTTCACAACATCATCTGATTCTGTAACCAATCAAGTGCATTTATATGCTTAGCTGCCATTCGTGAGATTTTGAGGGATGAGGCTATATTGTTCATGCCATTGCGTTTTGCACCGCAAGTAATAGATGCAAGGGTAGGAGTAGAAACACACGCAAAAAATCTAAGCCTGCTGGGCAAATGACAGGTGGCAGAATATGCCTCCTCTTCTACGGACTTGATAGTTTGCAAGAAGATGTTGTATCATGATAATATATCAAGAAAGTTTTAATGAGAGAGAAAGAGACGAAGATGGTGGTATTCAAAGCTATGTATGGTGCTGAGAGTCTAGTGGAGTCTCAAAGCCTTATCAATTGGAGCAATGAAATAATGTAAACGAAGAAAGATACAGAGATTTTTGTACAATCTAGAAATCAAAAAACTAAAGAAACAATCTTTATTTGCATCTAACGTTGATCACATCATTAATGTCTTCGGCTGGTCTGTATGTCTGTTTGTAACATTTAGCTGCCTGCGTTTTCTCCTGATTACCTGTGATTACGGGAAAATTCTGAATCAGATCAAGCAGTACAGTTGTAGTAGTAATTGTACCAGTATTTTGTGGCTCATGCATGAATCGTGGTCAACCAGTAAAATGAGGTAACGCTAGCTGTTCCACGACGTATCTTATTTAATTGATATCAACTTTTGTAAAATTCGTTTTCATTCAAAATTCGTTTTTATATTAATAATATCTGTTCTAGGAATGGATAAATTGTAATGTACATTCATTCCATCATAGAATGATAA
>Ga0306864_1000353_pt1 | contig 21866 bp, 23 predicted proteins | sample AntRauTorckE5430_FD_190448 | JGI IMG/M metagenome (GOLD analysis project Ga0306864, IMG submission 190448) | Saline lake microbial communities from Rauer Islands, Antarctica - Metagenome Torckler E5 #430 (v2) (version 2) | ecosystem: Environmental > Aquatic > Non-marine Saline and Alkaline >...
TTGGGAAGATAATTTCATGTATAAGAAAATAAATAGTGATTTACGTATAGTTTACGTAACAATAAACAAGTAATTTCTTATAATAGGAAAAGAAGGCAGTAATACTGCCTTTTTCATGTGCGTAGTTGACAGAACGGGTCTTAGAACAACTGAGAATTGTGAGAACAGCTGAGAATGAACACAAAAAGCAATCTGAAATTTGATCGTACTCGACATAGCAATCTATCAATCACTCAATCAATCAATCAATCAAACTGCAGCAATATGGTCGAAATAAAGCAAACTCTCGCAGTTTTCTTCTCGTCTGGAGCCTTTGGCGACTGTGCTAGACACTCTATCCTCCATGCTTTGAATGACACCCGTGTCGACAAGATCAAAGTATTCTCAACGTCTATTCCTACACTGGACGAGGCTAACTGGAAATGTGGTTGTGGCACTGATCACGGCGCCCAATTGAGAGATTCTCCCAATTACCATAAACTAGAGATGGTCCCAATAAAGACCCTGACCGGGCCTCTAGAGGAAGTCGCCAAGGAAGTCAATCTTGAAGGTGTCAATGCGGTGATTTCCGGGATTGGAAATCGCCAAAGTTTCATTGGAGATCGGTGCGCAAAGAAAGGGACCAAGAACATCACTGCCCTAATGCAGCAGCATGGAATTAAAAGACTTGTCATGATGTCGAGCATGGGGGTAGTCTCCGAATTGGGGAGTGATGCACCAGGAATTGAGTGGAGGTTCGAGGGTAAAATCATGGGAATCATTTTCAGCACTTTATCGTACAGAGAATACAATGACATCGTCGGAGCAGAGAATGCAGCCAACGCGTCTGGAGTGAATTTCTTAGCAGTCAGATCTGTTGGTCTTGGCGAGGGAGCAAAACCAGTGGGAGAGTACTTTATTCAGAAGATCAAGTTTGATGATGTGCTAGGTGCAAATATTTCCAAGATGGACGTTGGACAGTTTTTGCTCGATGAAGCCCTCGAGCCTTCATACGAACGAAAGGCTGTAGTCGTTGGATCAAATCCAAAAGATGCACACGCGGCCTTTTAAGTGCTTTCTGTATGTATTCAAAAGCACCCTTTGCCCTGTACACTTTACCAATAATATGGTATACATTCGCACTGAACGATTTCTGATCCACAGTCGGATTCAATATTTCCTTTAACACCATACCAATTTTATTGTATACATTAGCACTGAATGACTTCTGATTCATAACCGGTTTCAATTCTTTCTTCAATATGTTTTTGAAATAAACCAAGGCCTTGTCATATTCCCCATTCTTATACATGACACTTCCAACATTATAACATAATCTAGACAATTTCTCATCTGCAAATCATCTTGGTGATGACCATCATGATTGTTCTTCATACCCTTACTTCCATTACTCTTTTCAAATTCGGCTACAAGCGTGTCCATCACCCACTTTCGAATCAATTCATTAACGCTGTGATTCAACTTGGTATACCCAACTGTATCTTCCACAAGCTTCAAGATCTGATCTAGATCTTCTGGCGCAGATGCCTCAGCATTTTGAATCTTGGTAGCAGCCAAGACTTTGAAAAGATTGTTGATATCCCCTACATCACCACCACTCATCATGGCTTGCCTTTCTTTTGGGGGCATGGCGATTGTCAATGTGCAGCCTGGTTCGGTAGTTGCAGTATATGCTTTGAACACGCACCACACTCGTTTGAGATATTCTGGATTATCCCACGGAAACATCATGGCGACGACATGGCCAATATTCACGACGTTTGTACGAAAGATTTCATGAAACTCATCAAATGGCACATTGCCACCATTCTGCTTCTCCTCGTAGGCGCGATGCTGGTTATTACAGAGACAGCACATCCAAACATATGTGCGTTTCTGATCCATGTCCTTGTTGGATTCACAGTGCGCCACAAGAGTATCGATGATATCACATATCCTGTAGTTCCAGGTATACGAGAGGATGAATGTCGTTGGACCGACATCATCATCTCCATTCAAGCAATCAGAATAGGCAGCTCCCACTGTTCTCTTGTCTCGAGGACAAACTGTTGTGGCACCCTTGGAACGGATCACACCATGCTTGTCCCACCTCAAGTCTTCAATCTCGCGTATCGTGGAATTTACATTGAGACCTTCCGTTTCTTTCACCTCGCGCAGAAATTGAGTTTTTAAGTAGTGCACGCTGACTCCATTTGGTACAATTCTTGTTGATCGCTCTGTTTGCTTTGACTTGAGACAGGAGAACAAATTGCAAAACATTTGGCGGCAGAATGATGAAAGTTCAGGAGGTTGCAAATGTTGGTCGTAGAAGAAAAATTGTGCTTCTCCTTAAAGTAGATGATTCAATGTTTGCTTGTTGTTCACGTTGCGGTGTTGTTTTCGTTTCCGCCGATTTAAAACACAACTTTTTCCAAACTTTTTCCATTGAACTTCATGATCGCCGATCCGGGATCGTCGATGTCCTACATGATCCTCTAAACGTTACTTCGACGGTTACAATCCTAATTCATTCGTAGAGAGAGATACTATCGCACAAATATGCTCCCCTCAAGTGGAATACAATCAAAACTAAATACAGCATTGCGAATAATATTTGTCTTTTATATTCAGTGCATCTTCTGTATTGTTATATTGAAATGTTGTTGGTTGGTACGATGAACGTTGCTGCGTTTCTATTTGTGATGTCGTGTTTTCCTTTTCAACTGGTACTTGTAGTTTGCACACCCAAACTTCATCCACGAGCACATACAAATTAGCCTACCTACCGGTATCATATTGTAGTGACCCAGCCCTAAGAGGAGTGTCAGTATTTTGTGATCTGACCCTGAACTTCAACTTTGGATCTTTGTGTTGGTTGGCTTTATCTTGATCTTGTGCTTCTGCGATGCATGCTGAATCCAATCATAATAATATCATAAAGTAGAAATAGAAAGCATCCAACAACCATGAAATTAAATCAAGCAACCGTCGCAGCCTTTCTCTCTGCATTCCTCGCCACCACCTCGGCGGCTTCCTCCTCTAGTGAGCATGAAGAGATGAAAGATAAGATTGCTTCACTGCTCGTAGCACCAAAAATCCGCAAGATGCTAGTGGGCTTCAGCGCCGAGTGCAATGCCGACTGGGGAGCACTTCTTGCGAGCGGGTATCCGACCGCCTCGTACAACGCGATGACAGCATGTCCTCAAGCCGTAGTTCTTTCGGGAAATACCGCGACTGTCGACTACAGTGTTTGTGATCCCCAATTCACCGAGTCCTTGACGACAGCGTGTACCGCAGCTGATGGTGAGTAAGAGAGGAGTGAATTGCCATTTACACCACTGACCATCTAATGCTTGAGATATTCTGATGAAAATAACTTCTTTTATCTCATCATCTCCTCTCACCAACGCACCTCACCGTTATATCGAATATATTCATATAGGCATCATTGTATCAGGAATCGGTGAATTCAAAATTGATTGCATTGGCAAGAACAATAATGGTCAATCGTTTACGCTTGTGATGAAAGAAGTTCCCGAGTGCATCGCAAAATCTTGCGATGTATCAAACTGGGAGGCAGAAAAGGGCAATCTCATCGATTCAAGGGAGGTCGAAGAAGCCATTTCCGCCAGCATGACGGACGCTGATTGCACTTTCAACAGCGCAGGTAAAGTCACTGGAGTGCTTGTCTTCGCCGTCACTTCTTTTGCAGCAGCTGCTCTTATGTTCTTCTAATTGATGGAACGCAAAGAGAGCCGAGTGGTTGACAAGAACAACGCCTAGGGGACCAGCAAAACTTGCGACCGTGAAGGGCATGAAGGGGGAGTAGGGATTATCACATTGAAACAAGAGAACAATTCCTACGATGTGATAGCACCATAAAAGATAATTCAAGAACTTTCATTTGATGAATGTGTGATCTACTAAGAGTATCTAGTATTGTTATGGTCGTCGCCCTAACCCTATCTAGTATTGTTATGGTCGTCGCTATTGGAATGGACATTCTAGTCCTTCAATCATGTCCTTTTTTATACCAGGCTCCTCTAAGACATTCCGACTCACTAAACTTCAACTGGTACTTCAACTTGTGTGTTTTATTTTTATGACGTGTTTTCCTCTTCAACTGGTACTAGGTGCCCCCCCTCAAGTGAAAATGGGTCTTCACTTGCGCGTACAAATAAATACAAATCTAACCTTGGAAGAACAGCTCTCCTCCCTCCGATGATTTTACGACAAGCGACAAGCGACAACAATAAAATAATACAGATACACACATCAACAACAACAACAACATCAATCAACAACGTCGAGTTCTTTCAGTTACTCAATACTCATCCCATCCAACACTCAAGCTACAGCGCTACTACATTGAAATCACATGTGGAACAATCAAGGCAGTGCGGGAGCAGCTGCATCGAACTCTTACGGCCCCTCATGTGAGTCAAATAAATATATCAAGCGCCCTCCGCTTCTAACTTTGGATCAGATACTATTGTTGTATCTATATCACTGTATCACTACATTACCAGATCCTCGTGCAGTACATCGCAGTGACGCACAATGCATTGAATCACAATATTGAACAACCACTGACACTGAATTCTAATCATCACCTTATAGCAACCAGCAGTCAGCAACAAAAGCATGACATCTTCGTCGGAAACCTAGCATTCGCCACGACCGAAGAACAAATCCAGCAAGTCTTTACAGAAATCGGACGCATCGTCAAAGTGCGAATGGTATCCGATCTCGAAACCGGTAAACCTCGAGGATTCGCTTTCGTCGAATTCGAAGATCCGCAAGCGGCACTATCCGCCATTCGAAACATGAACGATTATGAACTCAACGGACGAAGGCTCCGAGTTAATTTCAGTAATAGCAGTCATTTAGAAACACTCGCGGGACAACTCGGGATGGACATGTCGAAGAAAGATGGGAATGTTAATATTGCGCCCAACATGGGAGGATCATCTGTTCCATCGACGGCTGGCGGAGGGGCAGCGGTGCCCATGCAACATGCGGATATTGGGACTCAGGCAGTGGCGAATGCTCTCCGGAATATGTCCAAGGGGGAAATGTACGATGTCGTCGCTAAATTGAAACAGATTGCTGACTCGGATCCCGACGAAGCGAGGAAAATTATCAGTGGACATCCGCAGCTTCCGGAAGCATTGCTGTTCCTCATGAGTCAATTAGATATGATCAAGTCACCGCTGTCGAATGGGATGGGTGGTGCTGTGCCGCCACCAGTAGGTGTTTCCGTAGCACAACCGCCACCACCTGTTAATATGTCGGTTCCTCCTCCACCGCCCATGGAGGCAAGGTCTGATCCGAGGGATCCCCGTGCAAGGCAGGATCCGAGGGCTAGACAGGATCCGAGGGCTGCTCCCCCGCCAATGGCTTCGGATCCAAGGGCAGCGCAGATGAATTCAAATGCAAACGTTAATGTGAATGTTCCGCCACCGTCGTATGGACATGCACCTCCGCCTGCTCCTCCGCAGCCATCAATGGGAGTTGCAGGGTTGGATCCTGCGCTGGTGCAGCAAGTCATGGGGTTGACTCCTGCGCAGATACAGCAGTTGCCGGTTGAGAAGCAAAGTAGTATTTTGGCATTGAGGCAACAGATTACTAATGCAATGGGTGGTGGGAACTAAGTCATTTTAATCAAAAATGAGATGAGATGAGATGAATTACGAAATATTGATCTTTGCAGTTAATCCAAATTGGGCACAGTAATGATAGAAATAGCTGCTATACATGCTTACAACTACTGCACTGCTTCCAAATGTTCCTTTGTTCACAGTATACTTTAAGTACTCATGTCTATATTTCGCCAAATTCAATAATACATCATTTTTGTATTTGTAGTAGGTACGATAGTAGATATATCGCCTATCACCTCCTTCAGTTTCCGCCAAATAGACCCGAGACCCTAGACTACTTGATACTTGATTACAAGGATAACCTACTTTTACCAACAGGAAGCAAGAAGCAAGAAGCAACAGGACCTCAAACCTCAACCAACCAACCAACCAAATATCCAAGCAACCAACCAACTTCACTCACTCAATCATCAATCATCACCCATTGACTAAGTACCAAAGATGAATGAAAACATGAACCAACCAAGGCGATCATTAATCACTGTACTTTTGTACTATGTTTTAGTTTCTTTTATCCCAACTACTACAGTGGCATACATATCATCACCTTACCAACTTATTCACAACAAGCGGTGGATGCATGATGACCATCATCATCATGGAGCTGCACCTCGATCAATCAGATGCAGAAACGATTATTCAAAGCACCTCTTGATGGCAGCTGCTACAAATAGTAATCAACATCCCGAACCAATAATACCTTCCAAAAATGACACAAAGAAGCGTAAAAAAAAGAAAAAGGCCGTCAAATGGATAGCATGCAGTACTACAAAAATGGTCACCAGCGCTATCCAAATGTACATCAAAGAAGGCGATACTGTAGCAGAGTTAGGATCTCAATTGAGAGAATCGTCAACGGCACTATGTGACGCCATTGGACCAGAAGGGAGGGCCGTGTTGGTTGACATTCAACGAAAATTCCCAAATGAGAAGAAGGATCAGGCGAGAACCACGGCAATGAGGAGGAGAGGCGAGGAAGAAACATTCTATCCTGATCGAGCAACATTTGCTGAAACGAAATCTTTTGAATCTTGGAGGCAAGCTCTCTTCTTTAGCGACAAGGGAAAATCGAAATACCATGGACTGGTTGTAGACGTTGGCGCAGTGGCAGGGAATGATTTAGATCTGACTTGTCTTTCCCTTGTCAAGGAATTTCTAGCTTTGAATACTGCAGCGGATGGTGATGACGAGGATGATATATGCAGGGTTGTCATTATCAAATCTGGATCCCTTTATGAATTAGCGAAAAGACTTTTTCATGCAGAAAAAATATTTACTGGAGTGCAATCGCTCGACAGTGGTTTTGACAAAGGTGTAACGTCCATTATTGGTACAGTAGGAGTCGATGAATATCGTAAAACGATACCATATGTTGTGAAGGAAGGAGATGCAGTCATCGAAGTCGGTTCGCATTTTGGAACTAGCACCACACTATTGCACAATGCGGCAAGGGGGCAACAAGATTGTGATAGCTCCATTGGCGGTTGTATTGGTGTTGATGTGGGAGCACATATTATAAAGAGTGCCAAAAAAAAGTTTCCAAATGTTCCGTTTGAAGTTGGCGATGCTTGGAAGATGGCAGAATTGGCTCGTATGAAGAGCAAATATTTTAGTGACCATCCTTCGCACAGGGTCTATGACGCTGTATATGTCGATGTTGGAGGACTGTCAGGAAGCGAAGGGTTGCTTGAAGCGATATCACTTTTATCATCGATCACCAACAGCCTGGAACCGAGATGTATTGTGATTAAGAGTTTATGCATGCGGCGTCTAGCATCGAGTCTTGTCCCCTTTTCTGAAGTGAGGAAAATGGAGAGGGAGAGACAAACGCAAACAACTGAGTAATCGCATCCAGTAAAACAACTGGTACACTACCTCATAGATTTCTTTCAATGATTGTAGAATGTTTTTCCATAATTGTGATTGCCAATGCAAAAGGCAAAGATCATCTACTGAAGTATGTAGCGTACTTGAAGTCATTCTCGAGTGAATCTTCCATAAGAAGAGTTTGCAGGAAGTAGACTTGGGGCAATAGCAATGCAAGAAGAGCAAGGGCATAGGAAGTTTCTCCGATCGAGTGAAGGTACGCTGCTATAACAAGCTGAGGTGTAATTTGAGTTGCCAAGACAATATGTTTTGCTCGAGCAAAGCTATGAATTACTGGAATATTGTTGAGACTAAACCTCTTGTCGTCCTCCATGGACTTGAAATCGTTCATTATTGAAGTACCAATGCGGAAGAATCCAATAAACTTGTCTACGCGTATCACCAAAAGCGGCCATCCCATATCACCATGGAAAAGATATGTAACATATACCAATTGTAAGATCTCCTAACCATATATTCTACTTTAAATTCAATGGAGGACTAGAATCGATGTATGACGGTACGTACCCTAGAAGTGCAGTAGCGGTAACAGTATAAGAGTTGTGTCCTGTCCAGTGATCAAGTCCTAATGTCATAGTAATTACTCCAAAATGTGGACAATATGGCTCAATGATAGCATTGATATCTCTATCAAACTATTTATTGATTGTCTGGGCAAAACACTCACTGAACTGACCTGTGAAAATCATTGTAGCTGGTCCTTTTATCGCATCACTCATGCCAAGCATGACATTTCGATCATTTGGATCAAATGAATTCTAGACCTAATAATAATTACCGGTGGCAACGGCACCGCACATTACAATAAGAGATACCAGAATCCAGCTTCTTGGCTTCGTAAGCTTTGACTTGATCTTCCGTTTTTTAGCAATGGCTGTAGAGGATTTCTTCATTCCGAGGGGCTGCTGAGTTTTACCGTCGCGGAATGGTTCTTCTGTACTCTAGATCAATATTTTGGTAGGATCGGGAGAAGACAGGGGATTGGTGTTTCACGAGCTGATAAGTATACGAACATTATTCAAAAGAGGACGAGGAATGTACCACAGGTTTTATGAACAGAAAGACCATGAGGGGCTGAAAGCAGCAGCGATGGAGATTGTAATGTTTCATGATTGGATGGGGGGCTCCGAGGTACATAGAAGAATGTTGAGAGCTACATATAAGAGTGCTGGGAGATAACAGGGTTGACTTAATTTTAGATTGAATTAAAGGTTGCCAATAGGATAAATCACACTATAGCTGTATGGTAATCGTTTGCTTTGCAGAAATCTGTGTTGGTGTGGCTTGTTGTTTTGGGAATTTTCATATATGAAATGTTGAGACAATTCTAATTCAGATTATTTCTTTCCTCGTTACCAAAAAGGCATTGTTTCCTTGCTTTGTGAACTGATGAAGGATGACATTGATTGCCCTCGTAAAAAGGTTTTCATGACTAAACCAAAATCTCTCAGATCCAAGGCCAAGAGAGGTCTAACTTCAAGAGTACTCTGATGATTGACCCTAGCAAGATCTTCGCTTTCAAATAAAGTAGAGTATGCGTCTTCGGATCTCAATTGTTTCAGATGAAGAAATCTATCTTCGTCAAAAAAAATATTCTGTTCGGCTGTCTTATCAACTGTATCGCATTCTTCTTCCACCCAGTAGCAGCATGTATTTATACCGGCTGTAAGCTCAAGGATGAATGCTCGGGAAATCTTTTGGACCGCCTCTACTTTCCTTGACGGATTCACTTCCACAAATGAGTCAGAGAAGGGACTATCACACCGCCAAATTGAGTCTGACTGATAGCCCCCGATGACATTGCCCAAGGATTCTGCGAGATGAAGTACCTGCGATCTGAGTGCTGCAGTAGTTGCCTTCTCGTCGCTACCTTCTCCAGCCGAATTGTACGAGAAGGTTTTCGTCAAAATGACTCTCCCGACATCTATGTCAACTAGTGTTACATCTTCTGGAAGATTTTTCAGAGTCTCCATGCTGCCTTTGCTGTCTAGAGGAATGCCAAGAATGAAGGGGGCTGGATATTGCATAAGATCACTGGCTAAAGAAGCAGGTGCAGTGGGCACAATAAGGTGCGACCAGTTTAGAGGACGAAGTAAGGATCTCAACCCGGCAACTGTAGAGACCAAGGTGCTTCGTCTGTTTGAGGTGAACACAATTTTTTGTTCCAGAAGAGCAGTAATCAAAAGCAAGGATAAGGGAATTGGCGACAAGGACTCTACCAGTACTTCGACGCAAGACCGTTCGAAGGCTGCCATCTGGTATGCAAGTGGCTTATCTATCCATGTGGAGCTTCCAATTTTTATGTAAGGTTCTACGATTGATGCAAGAGTAGTTGACTTATCACCTTCGGCGCTAAGCTTCTCAAGTGATTCTACCAGTGATTTACAATCTCGATTGTTAGGTTTTGACATAACTTTTTCCTCATAAAGTTGTACTAGAGTGCTTCTCATTGCTGGAATTACATTTCTCTCTGATACCAATGAAAGTGTAACCACCTTGACGGCTTGTTTGTCACCTCCACTTTCCTTAATTTCGTTCAATACAAGAGAAACACCATACAAGAAGTCGGTTGTATCATCATCTCCGCGTTTATTTGCATTTGGCGCCATGAAGTTGACAAGAGACACCTCCCATCCATCTTTGCTAAAAGTAGATGTGTGTAAGGGTAAGACTCAACATACTTGAATTAGAGAAAATTACATACAAGTCTAACGTATAACTTACGTGTTGCGTCCAAAATTGATCGATTCCTGGAAAGGACGGGTTTTCAGTGGAGGTACCATGCCATAGCTAACTATCGTGGCGGGAAACAATTGCTCCAGCGTCATTTTTTCTGCCAGTTGCTTTGCGTGCGCACTCAAGGGAGTAGACGCAATCCGTTGAAAATTCGATTGATCAAGTGAGGTAATTTGCCTGATTGGGGAAGAGCCGGCGTTATTATACATATCATCATCGACACCATTTGCCGTAAACACGAGCGCAAAGTCTGCATTAAAATTGCATTTTGACGATTCCATTTGCTTCTTCCTCACGTCGACATTTTTTGCAGTCGTATGTGCAGGACAATGCCTAGATATACCTTCTGGAATGTCCAATTTCCTCATTAGTCTTGATAACGACCCGTCAGACAACGCAGGGGCTGAATCATGCGATTTGGCGGTGACAGCCTCTCTGGATTTGGACGATGACTCTTGTGCAGGTTTGCTGACCTCAGCACACATCCATTCATGAAGCATATGAGCTCTATACTTGGAATGGTGATTAACGTAGTAGTCGTGTGTCAACTCATTTCGAAGTCTTTCTAGATCTTGTATGAAGATATCATTTTGAAGCAATGGACGTACTATACAAAGAATTCTATCCTCGTCCTTCGTTTCTTCTGATATTTCAACCGCGTCCAGTACAGTATCCCGTATCTTTTCAATTACGTCGTATATCTCATTTGAATAAGATGATGCATCCAGGATACCACCATCAGGAGCGATAAATGGCTCCCAAAAATTCTCAAGCGCAGCGATAAATGCGTGCAGAGCATCGCGGTTCTCTGCTTGCCCCATGCTTCTGATGGCATCTTTTGCGCGCAGTGTCGAAACAAGGAGGACTTTTGTAATAAAAATTGCACAGCTGAGTCCACCAGCGCTTCCAATCAAACGATGTGTTTCTCTATTGGCCGCGTTGTTGTATTTATCAAAATTCTTATCAAGAGTGTCATTCTCCTTCTGACACAGTAAATATACCATCATGTATTTCATATGATTTCTTGCTGACACAAAGTCTTTTGATAAGATAAGAGATGAATCTGTCACTACTGATGCAAGAGATGGATCTTTGTATGGTGTGGTACCGCGCATGTAAGCTTGCATCCTTGCGCACTCATCGGAAAGCAAGAAATATGCAAATTTAGATCCTGCAAGTGAATCTTCAAGACAGGAGTCTACCTCTTTAAATATATCGAGACTGATTGTACTCGAATTCAAATTATTCATGGATGCTCGTAAATCGTCTAAAGTCTCCTTAGGGAAAACAGGGCGAAGATCAAAAAGTGGTTCCTCCGATTCGCTTGAAAGCAAAAACTTGAATACAATCAGTTTGGCGTGATCTATCCTTCCTTGTGATGATGCAACTGAGAACAAGTCCCTAAATGACACAAGCTCCAAGTACAGCATCAGACGTGTGCTGGCAGTAGTGATCTCAGAAGGAATGTCTCGTGGCCGATTACCGCTAATATTAAAGTCGTCATCGTTCGACAGGAATGCTGCCAAGAATGGGAGGCGACGATTGTCAACACAGCAAATCCGAAAGGCTCGGCGCAATATTTCTTGAAGATTCACATCTTGTTGACAGGCTGCTGACATGACGGAAAAGGAAGCTCGTTGATTGTTTCTATTTGATAGATGTGGAACATTAGAAATCATATGCTGAAAAAACGACATGAGGCATAAACAATAAGAGTCTCACTTACCGTTGTTTTGAATATCTATGGACTTCCACTCGTAAACATTCTGGAGGATTTTCAGGTATACTATGTGTATTCGATGTCACAGATTGCGATAAAATTTCATCAAGTGAAAACCTTTTAGTTCCATTGCTAGACTCTTCGAGCATCCGATTGACTACACCAATTGCAACCATGAGATAATCCATTTCATCTAATTTCACAGAATGTTCTCCGTCTAGTACAAGGACAGCTGGTCTGTTTGTCTTCGCAATAATACCAGGGACATCCAGGATTGTCCCCTTACTAACATCTACATCGCCAATTCTCACTACGCCATCTCCTACACAGACAACACCCGACTTTTCAGCATTGCCACCAGGTAGAATAAAATCAACATAGACGCCATGACCGGGTAGGTACGTTTGTTTCAGATTGACTCCGAGCATTCCCGGCCTCAAAAGCATCAAATACTGCCCGGACGAAAGTGACTTTGAAATTGCTTGAATTCTTGGTCCAGGGATAGTTTTACGCATCAATTCCAATTGCGACTCTTGCGTCTGTTCTTCTTTTCTCTGATGCTTCACTGTGTGCGTCGCGGGAGGTTCAGGGGAAGGAACCCTCACTCTTCGTTGCAATTGCTTCAGGATATTTGATCGGCTTTGACTTTGTCCCGATGCATCATATCTTCCTTTGTACGATGCAACAGGCGACGACCCGATGTTCGACAGGACTGTTGCGACACCATTCTTTATGATTGGTGTAGCACCCGTAGCACTTGGTGCATCGGAGTCGTTACGGTATAGAGTCTGAGGACGAAAAGAACGTTGCTTTGGCGACTTTGTCTTTGATCTGGAAGACAGTGAACGCGAACTACCACTGCCCAATCCCCCTCTTGGTGGTGATTGCTTTGCATCGACTGAGCTTGTATCAGAACACGAAGAGTATGAAGCATCATCAGAATCAATGTATACTGATGAACCCTGCGATTCCATCGCAGAGACAATCGACCGTTCAATAGTACCGTAACTTAAATCATCTTCAACCTCATCTGGATCCACAACCATTTTGGCGTTTGACGGAGACGTAGCCTTTGCCTTGTTAATCCCTCCTCCCAACCCACCAATATTGATATTGTTCTCCACCGCTTTTTGAACCTTTTTATTCGTCTCCTGTGCAATCTTTAGAACTTGATTGTTCTGCAATGCGTCTTCTGCCTTGGATCTCCAGTTTGCAAATCTATTGCGGAGCTTTTTTGCTGGTGTCGAATTATCGTTATTTCGAGGCTCTTGGTCCTGCGGTGCATCCTGTGCAAGCTTTGACAATGATGCACTTTCACTTAATTCTTCATCATCTTTATGATTCCCTGCAGCTTCGTCTGTAGACGCTGAAGTTTCCATGCTTCCCTTTTCCTCATTTGAAATCGCTATAGGTCCATCACCGCTCTCCCTTTCATGGTTCAATGCTTGGTCCTGCGGTACATCCTGTGCAAGCTTTGACAATGATGCACTTTCACTCAATTCTTCATCATCTTTATGATTCCCTGCAGCCTCTTGTCTTCCGTCTGTAGACGCTGAAGTTTCCATGCTTCCCTTTTCCCCATTTCCAATCGCTATTTGTTCATCACTGCTCTCCCTTTCATGGTTCAATGCTTGGTCCTGCGGTGCATCCTGTGTAAGCTTTGACAATGATGCACTTTCACTTAATTCTTCATCATCTTTATGATTCCCTGCAGCTTCTTCTTTTTCGTCTGTAGACGTTAAAGTTTCCATGCTTCCCTTTTCCTCATTTGAAATCGCTATTTGTCCATCACCGCTCTCCCTTTCATGGTTCAATGCTTGGTCCTGTGGTGCATCCTGTACAAGCTTTGACAATGATGCACTTTCACCTAATTCTTCATCATCTTCATGATTCCCTGCAGCTTCTTCTTTTTCGTCTGTAGACGTTAAAGTTTCCATGCTTCCCTTTTCCTCATTTGAAATCGCTATTTGTCCATCACCGCTCTCCCTTTCATGGTTCAATGCTTGGTCCACTGGTGCATCCTGTACAAGCTTTGACAATGATGCACTTTCACTTAATTCTTCATCATCTTCATGATTCCCTGCAGCTTCTAGTTTTTCGTCTGTAGACGCTGAAGATTCCATGCTTCCCTTTTCCTCATTTGAAATCGCTATTTGTCCTTCACCGCTCTCCCTTTCATGGTTCAATGCTTGGTCCTGCGGTGCATCCTGTACAAGCTTTGACAATGATGCACTTTCACTTAATTCTTCATCATCTTTATGATTCCCTGCAGCTTCTAGTTTTTCGTCTGTAGACGCTGAAGTTTCCATGCTTCCCTTTTCCTCATTTGAAATCGCTATTTGTCCATCACTGCTCTCCCTTTCATGTTCCAATGCCTCTTCTTCATCATTAATTTTTGGTCTAGATGTATTCTTGCCTTCATCCTTTGTTCCACCACGAACTGTCGATTCCTCACTCGTCGATTTGCCAGGTTCGGGAGCCGCGCAATTGCCATCTTCCTCTTGGACATGATTTTCATTATCATTCCTACTATTGTTATTTCCATTGTGCGCCGCGAATTTCTTATCATCTGCTGCATCTTGTGGCATCATGAAATCGGAATTTCCTGCAACATCATAATTATTCGTTTCCTTTTGCTTCTTCTCTTCTTTCTCATCAACATTAACGTCGACATCAACATTAACATCAACCTTCACCTCCTCAATAAAATCTTTTGATTCCTCATCATCGCTTTGTTTCGAGGATGGAGAGAGTGCGGCACCCATCATGAAATCGAGGGCAGTCGGGGATGTCCGAACATCGTTTATATCTGTATCCATATCAGCATCCATTTCATCTTTGGAAACTGCGGACACTGCCTCATCTAGCCAATTATCGATCGAGTCATCCAATCCCTTCTCATCTTGATTGCTGGTTTTGGAATCATGCATCTTCGAAGATTCTGCCATGGGCTCTTGCGGCGATGGTGATTCCATTTCTGAAATTATAGATTATTTCTTATCGAGATGTTTACGCGGAAACTATTTACGCTATTTATACGAGGAAATCTGTTTAAAGTCAATTAATTATCAGCACCTTTGGTAGGATGTATGGTGTTGATCGACGTGGTCTCTCAGTTATCTGTCTTCAAAGTCAGTCAGTGTTAATGTGAAAGAATCACACGTTGTGTGTGTATGACGCCGGCATTGCAACAACATGTTGTTGTTGCAAGTTGCTTGATTTTAGGTTACTTAGCACATAAAAAGATCATTTAACGGCATTACGTCCTCTGTCAACTCTACATTAACCGTTCCATCCTTCTTCACTACTACTACTGCAATCATACCTAGGTATTATTGTTTGCCACTTCTATCCAAAAACGTCACATTACTTTCCACTCCCGAAGCAATTATATTAGCTATAAGCCCATTCAGCTGAATTATGTATACACACTTTCAAATTTCTAGCTAAAGAGAGATCATTGAAAGATTTGTTTCAACTCTATATACTTATTCCAAATTAGCTATTACAAGCCCATTCCATGAACCAAAGTTTAAAATTATTGTTAATTGAAAAGTGGTCTAGCTAGTGAGGGCCCCAAGAGCCCAGCACTTTTACTATGAATCCAAATATCTCTTGGTCATGTCCCAAATTTGAGGTTTGGCAAAATACTTGATCAAGTCAAAAATCTTGGCTTGTTCCTTCTTGGTGAAGTAGTCCCGATACGTTTTCCCTGCTACAAACTCATGAAATTCCACGTCAATGCTTTCTAATTCCAGGAAACCAAACAATTTCTTCTTCGTTTCAACAAAATCAGTACCGTAGTCTTCGTAGTGCAGATCAAGCGTTGGGATGTGTTTCATGCTCGTGCTCGATGCACCTTCACCTCCCCCCTCTGTCACTTCATATGCTAGATTATGCCATTGCACCCAACGATAAAACAAGTTGTGACATCTAACTGGCCTTAATTTGGCGAAATCGTTTCCAAACAGCTGCTTATCTCTTTGTTGCCACTTCTTATCTGCAACTGCACAAAATTTGAAGAAGCCTTCTTCATCGTTGGTGAAATGTTTCATCAACAGAGTTTGGTTCTTTCGCCCAAATTTTTTGACTTCTAAGCGATAGTTCGAAACAATGTTGTCGATTGGATCTCTCATCAAGTGGATCGCTTTCTTGACTACTCCCGGTCTTTGCCCTTCCATGGATTCATCATTGTAATCTCCAAACTCTTCGTTTCGCGATGATCTACATCCCGCTAGAAACGTCTCCTTTGACATATTAAAATGAGAAGAAGTGGAACAATGTGTGCAATAGCCTGCACAGTGTGTCTTTGTCATGATGTATTTTGAAGGTAAAGACATGTTGGGATGAAGGAGAAATGGTGGCGATGGTGCATGTGATGAATTGAACCTGGAATTATATAACGGTTCCACGACGTGGCCAATCTTTTTGGGTTCGTGCGGATAATTTGACGCAACGGTGCGATTAGAGTGAATGTTCACCAATAGCATTGTGAAGGACGTGCCTGAATTTGGATAGGACAATAGCCATGCTATGGAAGGTCGATCATTATCTGGTATGGTGCTCCGTATTTTCTGCATATGATTTGTCATTGCGACCAATTTTTCCTTTTGCTTTTGAGAAACCAACCATGTCGAATTATCTCGTCTACCCAGATCTATAGTATCTTGTTTGCTAATGATTGTCTGTGACTTTGATTTCTCCTTTTCTGCTTTTATAAGTCTGTGAGCTGAATATGGATATGTTTCTTGTGAAGAATGATAGCCCAGCACAATGCCATTGGCATCTTGTTGCATAAATATATAATTGACACACATGGTTAGCACTGAGAAGATCATTAATCCAATCACAAATATCAACGAGAGAGGGGTCCTTTTGGTTCTTCGACTTGCCATGGATATTGTCGCCGTTGTGTGAAGTATTGTGAATTATGCAGCAGTAATCGAGCTAGCGAGTATGAATAAATCATCAGTCAGCAGCAAGCTAGTAGAAGCTAGTAGCTAGTAGCTAGCAAGCGACAAGTGAGAAGATGGAAAGTGGAAAGCAGGAATAATTGCCCGCAAATAAGTAGTAAATGACCAAAGAGTACTATCCAAGCAAAATATTATAATAGAAGACAAAGACATCGAAATCAATGATGGTTTTGGGATTGCAGTCAATCTCGCTGAACTTGCAACGATCATGGGCTTCAGTTTCACCCTTTGGGATGCCACCTGAAGAAATACAAGAACAAAGTTAGTGAGAAATTCGAGTCCAAGAAAAGGGCAAATTCCGTAATAAATGAAACATTCAGAGAAGAACCTTTCTTTACTTACCCTGCATCCAAAAGTCGATGTATTCCACCCACTTGTCAATTTCTATTTCGAAATTGGCATCCCTCCATTCCTTCCAAATGTTAACTGCAGGGCGATCAGTATAAACAAAACCAATACGAAGCCAGGAACTCTCATAGGTTGACGCGTAATTAAGTTCGTGACGCAATGCATGAAAACTCGGAATCGCCCACCTAGGATTGTGAATGAGGAGAACGACCTGGTCCATTTGCTTATCCCAAGACCATACACCCTGATCGTGGGGCCAACTGGTTTTAATCGTCAAGGGAGAGTTTTCCAACTGTTTAGAGAAATTCCAGTCATCGGCGGTGATATGATTCCTGGAGAAAGGTAAAGATAGTCATGTAATTAGAGGCAATAAAGAGAATGAAGGCGACATCTATGCATGGGATCTTCCAATTTCTTGTTGATGCTATCCGAAACATCATATGAACTTACGTTAGTCCGTCAATGACTTGCCAGGTGAAACGTTTTCCAGATCCAGGGTAAGAAGCTAGCAAGGTTTTTGTAGCATTTGGACTGGCACTAACAATTTCTGCAAGAGGGTCAATGGAACAATTAGTTCCACCAAGGTAGTGCGCGAGACCTCTGTGAGACTCCGAAACTTCAGTCCTCCTGGCAAAGTTCATGTTGACATTGATGATGTATAAGACAGCAAGAGCCGCATACAGAGTCTTGCTGTGCTTTTTCAAAAGACGGAGAGGAGATTTGGTCTTGGCCATGGTGAATATGGGATTCTATGCTATAGAATCAGTTGAGTGAATTGATAGTACTGTAGTAGGAATGAGAACAAAATGCAGTTGCTCGCAAAGTATGGGGATCTTGAATGTGATTCGGACAATTATGAGAATAGGGAAGGGATTAAATGTGAAGATACAAGATATGTGCCTAAAAATGACCAGACAATACATAAAATTGAATGTTTTCTTTTCCAGCCAGGGCCTTCTCACAGTTTCGCATGACGGGAACGGCATAAATAGTTTAACAAATATTACGAAATGACACGGCAAACCGGTTAACAATCACTTTCTTATAATCACGTTCACAATTACATCTTTTATACGTTTCGTATGAATCGCGTCCCAGTCCGGGGTTTAAATAATAATAGAATAGTTAGTCCGTCAAAGACGGACACAAGACAATAACCAGGGCGGCAAGAAGAGAATTGAGGTAAGAATTGCAGTGGAATAAAATGCGGTGTTAATAATTCGACAAATATGATTTGATACGACTGATTTGTTGAGCTTTGAAAGTTTGGTGCTTTTTAATTGGGTACTTTGCATTCGATTGCTTCGGGACGGACGACTGAAGTTTTAAAAACATAGGGTCCTGCCTGGTCCTACATAGGCATCAATAAAGTTTCTCCGATGCAAAATATGAGCAATATTTTTCGCCACAAGTTTAAAATGCCATTTGTAGTTGTTGCTGCTGTTGTTTTTTTTGTTATGAAGCGAGAAGAAAAAATGCATTACAGTACCGAATCATCCACTAACACTAACTCACAAGAAGAAGACATGTTCTTTGACGCAGATGCGAGTCTTGCGAACTTATTCGATGTCGATGGTTGCGACAATCCTTTGTTCAATTTTGATCTTTTCGAATCGTCTGCTGATAGTATGCTTGTTGATTTCCCTGCAGCAGCAGAAGCACTTCTTATCGACGATGTAATTCCTGAACACGAGGAGGAGACGGAGGATCATACTACTATTGCAGCCGAAGAGAAAGAGAAGGAAACGAAAGAAGGAAACCATTCCTTCATTCCTATGAAGCGCCACAAGAGTGAACAAATAAACTCATATCAATATGCTAGAGCACTCCATCACCCTAGAACAACAACCACAACAAAGAACAAGAAAAACGTCACTACTAAAGCATCTAGCACACCAATGAACAAGGTTACTGCTCCTCCTGTTAGTAGCATCGCCCTATCTCATCTCACTCCAGAGCAGCTCGAGCAGCAACTTGAACACACTAAAAATAGACTGGCAGAGTTCATGGAACGCAGTACCACAAGCCGAAAGCGACTCAATGATCAGGTTGACTTTAAACACCAAGATTATCGCCCTTCAACCAGTCAGCCTGATGATTCTGCTATTGATTGTCTAGTACCACAACACCAAGTTATCTCCTCCTCGTGCCAGTCACCAACATCTACTGCTATCCCTAGCACAGCTTTATCACAGACAAAAGCGCATTTTGCTTCATTCGTGAACAATAATATGAATATCGCATCGCTGACCTTATAGAGAAAAGATCATGATACCCTTCCTACTATATAAGTGTCTTTTATGTATTGTGTGGTCTACTGGCGATCAAAATAGGTCGCGACCTATTATAAATTAACAAGGTGATTTCATAGTAGTGGGATAACACCACCTAAAAAAGTACGAACAAGGTAGGAATTGAAATGAAGAGAAAGTTTGAAAATCTTCAAATCGACAACATCACTGAACTAACATAACAATATATATCACGCGTTGAGATCAAGATGACCAATTTTTAAGCATTATTCTCAAAGTAGTCGAGGAATTTCGGTATCAATTGTCCGTAGAATCTACGTATAATTTCCAATGATGAAATCACCTACTTAATTTAATAGGTCGCGACCAATTTTGAGTAGTTGTGTAGTTTTGTGTCAATAAATAATGATCATTGATCTTCATTGATGATGTTTGTGTTATGTGAGATGAGAAGGTGGATAACGGGTTTCTGTTATAAATTTGTGAAATAATAACGGTAAATTGGGATTATCCCCCCCATCCCACCCCCTTTCCAACTGACGGCTCAGAAAGCAAGCGACAAGAAGAATTTAGAATTTCAACAGCCAAGACAAGACAACAAACTATCAAAGATTTAGCTACTATCTGCTATCTGCTACTATGTAGTAACGACACAAGACACAACACAATAAAACACAACACAACCAAAACCAAAACTTACCAATAAACGATTAGCAATGGTAAGAAGTTTCATACTATTCATGCCATCAATGATTTCTACCGGCCGTTCATTTTAATGGCGCGCATCAAGATGGAAGATGATATTGATTAAAGATGTGTCAACTTTCCGCCTTTTACGGATTTGCCATTTCACCATTATTCAAACATGAAACATCCCACAGTCGCGCCTAATACACAACCGTTGATCAGATCATCAAATACTAATCCTATCCTATCCCCAAAAGTTAAATTCCACAGCTCTCCAAGATCCCTTCACCTTCTGGTTCATGCGTCGAGGCAAAGGCGTATCCAAACAATCCTCTGCGACAAACGAAGACGAAGAAGACGCAATTGAACCCGCGACACCCTCCAACCCATACGAATCATCCATCAAGCAAGTTGCGACAGTGCACACCGTGGAAGAATTCTGGTCCTGCTACGATTTCTTAGTCAGACCGAATGATCTACCCACCACCACCGATTACCATTTCTTCCGAAAGGGCATCAAACCGACTTGGGAGGATCCGGTCAATGCCCGCGGAGGGAAATGGATCGTTCGGCTTAGAAAAGGTTTGGCATCCAGATACTGGGAAGAAGTCATGCTGGCATTGATTGGGTGTCAGTTCACGGGAATCCCCGCTAACGAAGTTTGCGGAGCGGTGGTTTCCATCAGATACAGTGAGGATATTGTCAGTGTTTGGAATAGGACGAATGATCGGGAGATTACTGATAAATTGAGAGATGGGATCAAGAGGGTTCTGCAGTTGCCATCTTTTGTGCATATGGAGTATAAGCCCCATGAAACGAGTCTGCAGGACAAGAGTTCCTTCAGGAATACGCAAGTGTGGAAACCAAAAAATAGGGGAGACAGGGAACATGCTCATACCGCTGCGAGTGGTAATGCGAATGCTCATGTTCATGTGAATGCGAGTGCGCACGGGGATGGGAATGTGAGAAGGCCTGGGGTCGGTTCATGGCCGGATAGGGAAGAAGTTAGAGGTGGAGGGAAGAAGGGAAGTAACGAGAGGTCGTGGAGATAGGCAGCGTGGTTGTGGTGGTTTAGTCTGTTTCTTTTATCGATAGTTTATAGTCTCCTTTCGCAAATATTATCCACCCTGTTCCAAGATCCATGTCTACAGAAAGTGATGATAAAATCAAATTGCTTATGAATGATGAAGTCTACTCGTACATACATAATACAATGCATCAGACAATTTGACATTGATGCTACAAGTATGGTACCAAATAAAGATAGTTTGACATAAACTGATATATTCTAAATTTGCCATTATCTTCGCATCTTCTATTCTTGAAGCACATATGGAGTGGACGAGGCAACACTGTCATTCTGGTGCGAGGAGGGGAGAACAATACCTTCGTGGATCTTTACACGTCCCCCCGCCATTCTCTGTTTCGATTAAAGATTATCAGGTGACGGCGAGGTCGGAGATGGGGATAGATTAGTGATGGTAGAAGATGCATTTCTCTGTATTATCATTTATCATGTACAATATCAGTAGTGCAAGCCATTGCAATTGGAACATATTCAAAAATTCAAACATCCTTTGCACGTACCATTGCCCAAGATCTAAACACATACAGCAAAAAA
>Ga0306864_1000354_pt1 | contig 21851 bp, 20 predicted proteins | sample AntRauTorckE5430_FD_190448 | JGI IMG/M metagenome (GOLD analysis project Ga0306864, IMG submission 190448) | Saline lake microbial communities from Rauer Islands, Antarctica - Metagenome Torckler E5 #430 (v2) (version 2) | ecosystem: Environmental > Aquatic > Non-marine Saline and Alkaline >...
GTAAACATCGTCTTCCCACCTTCTTCGACATCATTCAAATAACAGAAGATCGTCACGATCCTTCCTGAATCTAGAAAGCCACAGGCATTCGTCGGCCCATCAAATCCATCGGTATGAGGCTGGAACTGCTGCCCATGTTGATAATTCAATACTTGCAATGTTTCCAATTGTTCTGTTTGGCGGTTAGTCATCAATGCCAGCTTTTGAGTGATAGTTGGCACTTCACGCTGGGAGATGTTGGCATTGGTGCTAGTTCGCGATGGATCTGGTTCGACAGCGCCAGTATCAGCATTCTTTACCAAGCATGATTGCATATTTTGGCTTGATTTGATGATGAGTTTATCACATTCTTCCCGTGTTAGAAAATTAGGGATGATAGATGTCTGGATCAGTGTGAATTTGTTGGATTTTGGGGTAAGACGTGTGAATGGGATGGAATCATGGAATGTTGGAGGAATTTTTTTATTGGTTTGTATTTCTTGATTTTGATTCTGTGCGTAAAGATAGAATATCTCCTTCTTTGATGGGACTCCTCGCAACAGGCAGTGCATCTTCATTGAATTCAATCATGTTTGCCCATTCTGCAGAATATAGGTGTGGGTTTTCAATATGAGAAAAAATGGCGTTTAGATTGCGGAGAATTGCTGGTGATACAACTGGTAGTAGCTAGTACACTATTACTATTAATTGCGCTTGTGCTTGTGCTTAGGGGATTCACATTGAAAGGACAGGAAAGAAGCGACAGGAGAATAAGATGGATTGCGAAATACTTTATTCTCATTTTTGCTGAAAGGGTGAAAGGTGAACTAGTGATGATGATGCTAATGATGCTTCAATAAGAATTGCAATGACTAATACATAAGGCTTGAAGCTTGATTGATGATTTTTGTTTGTTGTGATTATGGATTAAGGAGTGTTTTTCATGTCGTATTTATCTTTGCACGCCGTCCAAATTTACCGCCAAACCTGGACAACCTAAACTGATGCTCCTCTTAGAATGCGTAGCAGATGCTCTCAAGGTGTCTGCAGTATCCTTTTTTTTGAGATGCTACCCCAGGCTACTTAAACCTGTGCCCTTGTATAGAAACTACCAGCATAGCATTATTAGAGGTAAGTTTCATTTATATTATATTTACAATACTGGTTTGAACATAAAAAAGTTTGACTGAAATGCCCATGTGCGCCATGCTTTTTATAACGAACGGGACTCATGTATGGCCTGAACCCCCTACTAACATACCCTGCCCTCTTACTGACATTGACAGATCGCTCGTTACCTCCACGGTCAGATGCAACAGACGCAGATGCAAGGGTCTCTATTTGATTGAAACGACAGTCGCTATTTGCATATATTCCGGTTGCAGAACCTTCTGTTTACCATTTTTCCATGCAACCATCTTTGCTCGGTAACCCTTGTCGTAAATATTCAGAAAAGGTACGACCTGACCTTCCACTAAATCAATGTTTTGGAATTCTTCTTGTTGCTGCACATATCCTGCACGTCTGATGTACTCGTAATCTATATCACTAACTGCACCCATCCATAAATCATACACTCCATGCCAGCCACAACACTGAGTGAATATACCACCTTTCAAACAATTCTCAGCATAATATTGATTGAAGGTAAATCGTTGTAAGTCAGCATCAGTGAATGCATATGCGTGAATATTTGTCATGTCCCACATGACTGGCCTCATGCCCATGTACTTATTCTTCCATGTATCATTTCCACTTCTCATCTTTACATCTTCCTCGTACCATGCATACATTGGCCAACTCAGGAGAGAACAGTACTCAATATCATACTTGGCATCAATGATTTGTTGTCTGTCTCGCGGACTTATCCTACACGTAGAACACACATCAATCAACCTGGTCAATGATTTGCCCCATTTATATTCAAAGTGTAAAAACCACTCCTTGTACCAGGTAAGTGTAGTCCTCTGACGTCCTCTTCAGCGCTCTCTTTGGGATCAACATCTAAACCATTTAACTCTATAGAACATGAGACCTCTTCTGTAGCCTTCTGATCTGCGACATGCTCGTCATCCTTTCCGTTGTCATCAGGGGTTGGGTCTATATCATTATCACCAGATACTACTGTGCCTGTAGCCTTTGCATCTGCGACATCCTTTCTATCCTCGTCAGCAGTTCCATCGTCATTGTTATCGGATGCTGTGTCTGAAGCCTTCTGATCTGCGACATGCTGTCCTGATTCCGTTGTCGTCAGATGCTGGGTCTGTATCATTACTACTCTCCTCGGCACTTTCATCATTACCAGATACTGTGCCTATAACCTTCACATCTGCAACATCATTTCCATCCTCTTTGGCAGTTCCATCATCATTGCCTGTTGGGTATGTGTCATTATCACTCTCCTAGGCAGTTTCATTTTGACTTTATACTGTGTCTGTAACCTTTAGACATGTGATATCCTCGCCAACACTATGAATACTTCCATTTTCCTCGCCGGTTCCGCCATCATCAGTTGTTGCATCTGTAGCATCGTTCTTACCAGAATTTTTATTGGCATCATCAATTTCGTTGGTACTCGAACTTCCGCTGTTCTTCGATGCACCATCTCCATTGTTGTCGTCTTCAGGCGAGGAAGTAGTATCATAGAACCCACCGTCGCATTGGCAGCATGCTTCAGCAGCCATTTTTCTATCATGAAGTGCATCAGTTATATTGATCACACTATGACACAAGTCAATCCACCATATTGGGAATTTCCACCGACGATCCATTCATCTACACTTGTACACTTTGAGAGATCTGGGGCTACGGCGGTATCTGTAGCAGCTGTGGGAGATCGAGTGGGTTGAGGTGTTACGTTGACCTCTGCTTCAGTAGACGAAGTAGAAGATTCTTCTGCATTTGTTGGAGTAACCATTGTACTATTGCCGTCATCATGTAACTCATTAACTTTATCATTTGGGAATACTGTCCCTTCCGTCGTAGGAGGAAGTGTAGGCAAAGCCGTTGAATGAACATGGTCATTCTTCGAATTAATCTGACTCTGCGTGTTTTCGACACCTACTACTACCATACTGTTGATGTTGTATCGTAGTAGCAAAGTACTTTCTACGAAGTTACGGGTTCTTGTAAGTACATACTTACTCGTAGCATCATTATTCTAAAAACATGCCATAAAACTGTGATGCTGGCAGAACTCACAAGGACTCAATGATTTCGACAAAATCAATACCTGCGTGCGACCTTCTATTCAAAATATTTCTAGCATGATGTGATCAAAGTAGCAAATGATCTAGTTTTTGGAAGTGCTACCTAGATTGAATTACCCAAGGGTTCAGGAATATCATGAGGCAGTGGGCAGTGGGTCAATTACTTCTGGGTAGAAAATCTTTCCATTGCTCCACTGCTTGAGACTACCCATTAAACAACCCCTCATCCCCCATCATGCGCTACTCGTACTTCAGTCAATTATAACCTTTTAATACAACTGGAGTTCAGCTTACCTGTAAAGAGCAACAATAGAACCAGCATGCCAGTAGTAAGTGCTTGTGGAACAAAACGCGTATGTACGAAAACCAAGGAGAATGGCATACACTATCAACATCATTTTGTTTCCTAGAGTCTATATAAACAGCTATGAGAAACCTCCTCCCCCTTTAAGGATTAGCAACATTTGTTGACATTCTGGCCACCATTATAGAAGCAACTGAACTTTAATCGAAACAAACATTCAATCACAGTTCACTGTCCACCCCCAGTGCAACAAACCGCTTAAATGACGACTTCACACACTAATTTTCGTTATCTTGCTTCATGCGTGTCGTGGTAGGCGAATCATCAGCAGTCCTTCTCTTCATTAGCAATTGAAGTGATTATGATCTCGATCAGTAACACGTTTAAACTCAGCCATTGCATCAGTCATGTCTGAACCACTCATGCTAGAAGAGGTCATCTACATTTGCGCTACGTACTACTACACATACGACACTGTATATCAATAGTTGCATAGATTAAGAGGCAAGCCTTTACTTTACAAGTGTGATTAATGGTCTTCTTGCTCGCCAAGTGAAATTGCACATGTGTGGATGAAAGCGGGCGGAAGTTTTTCTCAAAATGGCAAGTTCTTCAAGACCTCTGTCGGACACGATTTATCGATTCATTTCCTCTGCGGGCATGACATCCCCACCGGATATCAGTTTCTTTTCCATGTAATAAACAGTCCAATACTTGCATCCCAAGCAACAAAACACAAGTGGACCAACACAAAGAAAGTCACATTCATCAGCATGAGGGTCGTCCTTTTTCAATTCGTAGCCTTTCCGCTCGTACAATCTAAAGGCTCCATCATTGGCCTTCATTACTTCGAGACTCAGATAAGCGGCTCCATTCTCGATGGAGTAAGTTTCTGCCCACTTCAAAAGTTTTGATCCAATCCCTTTGCCCGTGTGATCAGGATGACACGCAATCCAGTCGATATGGGCTTCACCAGGTAGTACATGGTGACGCATAAATTCTGGCATCGCAAGATCACCAGGATCTCCCTTTAGAAATAATTGGCAAGCACCTATCACCGTCTTGTCATTGCCGTCTGTCACAATGCGGCAGTGCTCCAGTTTCATGGGATACGACTCAGCGTACGTCTGATAGCACTTCAAATTGGTTTTCGTATTTTCGCTTTCGCTAATACAACAAGACCGTTTTTCAGCAAAAGCTAGACTCTTCATCATGGCAAGGCTGTCAAGATCGGCCAGTGTTGGGACAGTAAGGTGGAGATCGGGAATCATCGGATGTTGTTATGGTGTTAATATATTTATTTCAATCGTTTCAAATTCAAGACGGAAGATACAATTGTGCTCTTTGAAGAATATGGGAAACAGAACACCGGCGGCTCGCTCTGTCTGGCGGCAGTTGAGAACAATGGAGTCGACGAGAAGCCAACAAGGACGATACATCATAATACTACACTAGCTAGCTATCTAGCTGGACTACATTAAAAAAGCAGCATTGAAGTAATGGAACGTCAATGAAACGACTAAAAAGGTAAAATCCGAATACCTCGTATTCAACCGCCGCCACGACGGACGCTGGCTGTCAGCTGCTTGCTGTCAGTTTGTCTGTGCTCTGGCCACCCTGCCTGGGCTGAGTTATTCGTGTGACGCGGCGGAGGCTATCAGCCTTTCTTGATTCCGGGTCATCGATTTTGCTAAAATGCCTGTCCCCAATAATTTTTCCATACATAGATTATTCCGGTTCTAAAACAATGCGAAATAGTCATTCTAGTTCTTTAGCTAGCTACTTGTATGATAGAAGATTGGTTAGTAGGTATCGTAGTTGTTCTGGTTACTAAAATGCTGAATTCTTCTATTGATCAAAAAGATGCTGGTTCTGAAATATTTGATTTGAGCCAATCAAAATTGATTTATGCAAATTATGGTCATTCTAGTCTTCTAGCCTAGCTAGCTAAAGTAGTCATAGTTCTGCTTATTGAAATGCTCCAAAAGACTTTTGGCGATCGCTTCCTTCTTCCTTCTTTTATTCTTTTATGTTTTATGGATCAAAAAGCCTTTGGTTGGGTGGTTGGTCATCTCTTTTATCTCAAAAGACTCAACATCAACAAAGAGGAATAACATAATTTCAGCTTCTGGCACATTTCAAGAAGATTACTCACCATGCGATACACCTTCGTTGCCTTCCTTTCCGGAAGTCTCTTATTTCGACTGTGTCAAGCACAATTGACTTGTCCACCAGCTGGTGGGGAGCCAGTGGAGATTCCAAGTAAGTAAGAGTCTTGCATGATGAATGATAACTCTGTTTTGTGGTGTCAGGCTCATTCCTCTTCGTCGCAATTTTCCGGATTTTTGGCCTCATTTTTAACACCCTTTCTTATTTTTTAATCAGTTCCATCCTCCGAAAGGAAAGTTTCTCTCGATATTCTCAACTCAGAGAAACATACAGTATGTAACCTATTCCGCGTGGTTGCAAGGAGTGGAAGCGACGTAGCATCTTTTTCATCAACTTCCGACAGTTCTGAGTTCATCATTGAGCCGGTTGCTCGGTCGTTCCACAGGAGGCACTGGCAACAGGTCAGAGGCCCGTATACAAAAAGAGTCAAGATTACCTCTCGTAGTAAAGTGCAATGTTCTCTTAAGATCCCCATCAGAAGGAATGGAGATTCTTACAAATATGTACTGATGACCACAGGACACTCCCTCAAAAATATAAGAGAGAAACGTTCACGATTCTTATCTCAGACCACATTTGGGCCCAAGCTATCAGAGATCGATGGCTGGAGTCATGGAACCGGGGTGAAAGGATACGCTGATTATATTGAAGCACAAATGACGCTACCTCCCACATTTCATAGAGCGTACTGGAGGGAAAGGATCGATTATTCACTTGTAATGGAGCATTCTAGACATTCTACTCAAGTTCCCAACCATCCGTGTAACAAATATAGTCGTTGGAGAGATTATACCTTTACCGGAAGTGATTATGGGAAAGACTTTAAAGTTGAGGCGATTGAAGTTGCAGGAAGAAATGAAACCATGTTGATGATCTCTGTGTTGGATCCTGAAAGTCGTTACTACGAGCCAAGAACCGTTGTTGAAGTGTTTGAAGCTTACAAAGACTTCAATCACGGTTGGGAATGCGATACAGAAGCCAAGTCAATCTATTGTGGTGTTGGAGAGTATCAGACTTGTAAGTTATTGTTATTGTTATTGTTATTGTTATCTATGAGAACTTCTCTCGCACACTGCATTTGCTCAACGATTTGATAATAATATATTATGCAGGTTACGCTTTTGGAGAAGGCGTCAATTCATATATCAATTATAGACCGAAAGATTTGACTGCTCTTCCATGTAGATACTTGCGAAACCCGAAAATCTATCTCCCAGCAGAAGCTCTGGACCCTGACTCGACAGCCGATTTAAAGTTACAATATTTGGGTCTCCCGGCAAAAGAAAATTTTGAGGATATGCCTGGAGTTATTGCCGAATATAGAGATTATTGGTTTATTGGACAATCATGGAGAATGCTGGTGGATTTAGGGTTAAGGTCGCCGCAGTGCTCTACTTTGGTGGATGAAAATAATGAGTTGGACTTTCGCTACCTCATTGGGTCTGTGGAAGGAACAGGCGAGCAGCTTCATTACGATGGCTATGCCGTAATTCCTGAAAATACTGTAGAGAACCCACTCGCTGATGGTGGAGCTAGCCTAACTTATCACCACAGTAGTAGATGGACAACATGCGCCAATTCCGTCATGGATTTCACTAACATTGACTCTTGTAAATTGTCAGTAGGAGATGGTTGTGTCCCAGTCGAAGCTTCTTTCTACAGAAACAATTATAAAACTGAGATCCAAAGTGGCGTGTTAGTCTGTGGATCTCATGGAGAAGCTGGTAATAATCCTGGGTTTGAAGATAAGTATGACAACAACATGTTCCGTATGTTCACAAATGCACGTTCAGGTTTTTTTGGCGGTTTTGGAAATCAGAAAGGAAATGTTTGGTCTCAAATCGCTCTGGAGGCAAATGATCAACTTAGACAACGTATTTCGTGGGCATTATCACAAATCTTCGTCGTGACACCAAATCAGGTAAGGTTGGAATAGAGAAACATTTGATGGAGACTGTGATGTATTTCAAACCTTGATGCCAACTCACAAAATCCCTTTTAGATCAATGACTCTGAAATGAGTAGTGAATATTTCTTGAACTATCATGACATTTTCGTGCGCAATGCCTTTGGAAATTATAGAGGTAAGCTTCGCACTTTCTTGCAAAGATTAAATGAATTATTGATGATATGTTCTCACATACTTCTTTGCGGTGATTTATCGAAACATAGATGTTCTGAAGGAGGTCTCCTACAGGTAAGGATATCCCTTTCACATGATGCAGAATATTTGGCAGGTACACATTTGCACAACCTCACCAATGTCTCATTCTTTACCCTTTTTCCATAACAGCCCAATGATGGCGGAGATGCTTTCATTTCTCGATTCCAGAAGTGCTGCATATGCGGCCCGTTCTGATAATCGAGTGTCTAGACCCGACGAGAACTACGCGAGAGAAATTATGCAGCTCTTTACCATTGGTGTGCACTGGCTCAATGACGATGGATCGGTGGTTGTAGTGAAAACTGACAATGGCCGCTCACCACTGTCAACGTATGACAATTCTGATATTCAAAACTTTGCCCGTGCTTGGACAGGTTTCAGACGCCATGGCAGGAGAGGTAACTTTGAAGGATACTCTACAAGCCACAACCGCATTAACCCAATGCCGATTGAGGGAGCTCGACGTGACCAATTTCCCAAGATGGACCTTTACAAGAACTATATTGGAGATGGCTATCCTGAATGTATTGATCTACCAGAAAAACAATTTCTTCGAATTGGAGCAACTTATCGTCTTTTAGGATCCAATAACTTCCCTCACATGCATTATGAAGAATATTCCTGGACAAACAACTCACATTTGACTCGTTTATCGTTGAAAACAACAAGTGCATTATATAAGGATCTATGTAACGCGAATGGTTCGGGGCCGTGCATCTTTCGGCCCCAAGTGCATATCAGCAGCAATTTAGAATGTGACCAGAATGAATGTAACTTAGATAGTGTCAGGGTCGTACAAGTTCAAGAAGACCCACCAATTTTCTACGAATATGTCAAGCCGGCTTGTGTTGAATTTGCATTCCATAAGGAAAAACACCTACGAAAGGTAGTGGACCGGTACGACTTTGCCATGTGTCTGAACAAACAGGTTAATGATGCGGCTATGCCTGCATGCTGTACCACGTCCACATCATGGGCAAGAAGTGATTGTAATTTTTCATTTGAGCGTTTGACGTACAAAACTAATGAGGAAAGGTGTGAAGCTGATGACAATAATATTGGTGTTTGCAGTTGGGAGGTAAGGAATTACCAATCGATTGATGATGTCTCACTGCTCATTCCACAAGAAACTAACTCCCATACTACACGTATCCCTTCTTAGAATGTTAACGTTCCTGAAGCAAAATGCAATTTTAGCAGCGGACTCAGAGGAAGTTACAGATCATACCATTGGACAAACGACAGCTGTTCTATCCAAGCCCGTGTCACTTCTGAAGGAGCTGTTGCTATCGTACACAACCCAAATAATATTGAATCAAATGGCCATACTGTCACGGAATGGGTGAACGATACAAACATCAATTTTTTCAAGGTGAATTGGAGTAATGAAGATTATCCTAATCCATCTAATGATTGTGGTAATGGAGCATGCACCACGGTTGGAGATGAATGTGTCTGTGAGGTGGACATCACGACAAGGAGATTCTTCAAAGGTGTTCCTACTCTCAGTCTAACTGCACGGCTTGCTCACGGAGCACCAAATCCAGCCGCATTCAACGACGACGAGTACACTTTGTCTAACGACTCGACCGCAGACGTCACTGTTTATCACAGGAAAGACAAGAAGGAATATAGCAAGAACACTATTTTTTCGGTCGTACGGAATGAAACGAGAGTCTTTCTTAAAAATTACATCTCTCGTGTAAATATGGCTGGCTCTACTGCTACCTACAGTTTCCGTAATCCAGTTTCCATGATGAGTTTGGTGAATCCAGAATCAAGGGACGCTCACTACGAGACAGATGCTGTTATCGACCACTATTTCTACCATCCAAATACCCCAACCTTTGTTGCCATGAGACTCCTTGAGCGTTTTGGACACTCCAATCCTTCACCAAGATATATCAAAGTTGTGTCAAAAGCATTCTCCAGAGGCATATATGCGAAGCAAAAGAAGAGTATTTCAATCGGCACCGGGAAGTACGGAGATCTCGCAGCAACTGTAGCTGCTATTCTGCTTGATCGCGAAGGAAAGACTCCAGCTCTTGACGCTGATCCTTCAGCAGGAGCATTTAAGGAACCTGTCTTAAAATATATCGGAATTTTGAGATCAATGGGTAAGCAATCTGGTTCTGTATGATGATCATGATGTTGACGATGTTCTGAATCTTCTAACTTTCACTATTTTCCATCTAATCTTAAAAGAACTGGAGAGGAATTCTACTGCAAGAGAATTGAGACTTACCGGACTTCAAAGTGGTATAGGACAGTATGCATATCACACGCCAAACGTATTTGGTTTCTTCTTACCTGAATATTCCGCGTCTGGTCAAATTGCCGAATCGAAGCTTGTTTCGCCAGAAGCAATGGTATTGAACGCACCAACTGTGGTTGGCTTTCTCAATGGCGCATACAACTTGATCGATATGGGTCTTAACGAATGCTTTGGTGGATTTGGGACAAAAGCCACTAATTCATGTACTTGGATATTCAAAAATTGGTATCACTGGAGGCCCGAAATACAAACTATGGGAATACTTCGCTACCAGCCATCGAATGCTGATGCAGAAAATGTTGTTGATGAACTTGCATTGCTCCTTACTGCTGGGCGTCTTAGTCCTGGGTCTCGTAGCATTATCAAAGAAGCATACGATGTTGAACTCAGTGCCGCTACCGCTGCCTCCGCACTTCGACTAGCACAAAAATTGGTTATAAGTGCGCCTGAATTCCATAGCACGAATACAGTCAAACGGAAAGGAGAGCTAAGGCCAGACCCTGAAGAGCCCGTGCCGTCCAATAATGATTACAAAGCAATTATTTTTGTGAACCTAAATGGAGGTATGTGTATGGCTTGTTTTATGAATGCTCAGACGTTTTCATGAATTTTGTTCTCAACATGTTCTTTGATTCTATTAACAACAGGTATGGACGGGTTCAATATGCTGGTTCCTCACAGTGGGTGTAACAATGGAGACTTGTATGAAAATTATAAAGCAGCCCGTGGAGATATTGCGCTTTCGAAAAATCAACTTCACACCATCACAGCATCGGATCAAGTGTGTTCTACTTTTGGACTCCACCCAAGTCTTGGTAATTTGAAAACATTGTATAACGAGAAAGAATTGATGTTCGTTGCTAACATGGGAATTCTGCAGCAAGGTGGCGTAAATGAGCAAAATTGGAGGAAGCTGCATGACAGCACTAACTTGTTCGCGCACAATACTCAGACAGAGGAAACTGCTAATGTAGATATATTTGATAAGTATGCTGGCATTGGAGTTGGCGGCAGAATGCTTGATGTCCTTGCAGCTAACGGCTACAAGACAGGAGCTGTCAGCGTCTCTGGCAGTGCACCACCGATTGTTTCCAAAGGAACTCCTCTGCTGGCCGTTAATCCATCTGGATACGAAAAATTTAACCCCATTTTGGACAGACCTTGGAATGCCAGAAAGACGTTTGGACATGATATGAACAGTGAATTGAAAGATATGAATGGAGCTACTACTGCCGGATCAACTTTTTATGGTGATGTTTGGTCGGAGGAATTGTTGAAAGCCTTGTCCGAGAACACTATGTTGTACGACCGATTGAAAGCAGTTACATTGACTGAAACCTACCCCAATACTCGTTTTGGAAGGTATATGTCGGCTATTGCAAAGATGATGAACACAAAGGACGATCGCGGGAAGGACCGTGATGTCTTCTTTTTGGACAGCCCAGGCTGGGACATGCATTTTGATATTGAAGGACCTTTGCGAGTATCATTCAGCGAGATGAGTGAAAGTTTGATGAAATTTAGGAACGAGATGAAAAATTTGGAAATGTGGGATCGAGTAACAGTGGTTGTTGTCAGTGAGTTTGCTCGAACATTGAAGGGTAACACTGGAAGCGGTAGTGATCATGCATGGGGTGGTAACTATTTCATCATGGGCGGTGATCTCACCGATGGCGGAGGGGGAAAGATCTTGGGTACATATCCTGATGATCTTTCCAACGACTCTCCAGACGTCTTCCGTCCTGGTATTGTGATTCCAACGACACCTTGGGAAAGTTTGTGGAATCCTATCGCTCAATGGTTTGGGATTGAGGAAAGTGATTTGGATGAAATTTTGCCGAATCGTCATGAATTTATGGACCGTCTCTTTTCCAAGGCTGATTTATACGGAGCTTAAAATCAATAATATGCCCTACTTGATTGAGTACCGTACTGTTGTAATAAATAAGGAACGCTAAAAAATTTGAAATTGGTTCCTCCGAGCTGCAAAACTATTTAATAAATAACAAACACTTATTCATTATTACTTATAATTGGTTGTATTATTAATTTATTATCACTGTGCACTACGCCAACGTTGCTTGACTATTATGATAGTCATATGCATGCGCGCAATTGGAGCGTGTCCAGGTGAAGAATCATGAAGGGACCTATCATTATTCGATGAAAGTGCGTAAATAGAATGTGAAACAAGATCCCCACTTAAGAAGATGACCTTTATTCACAATCGAGGTCCATCTAACTTCATTATTTGCTTTCATCACCAGCAATACAGGAGGGTATTTGGTAATATTCTATTATTCTTCGAACTCAATAATAATAATCAAGCAATTTGATTCACATGTCAAGCCGAATATGGAGGCACAAGAGGAGGGGCTTAAAACTCTGCTCTAGGCATTATTGTTTATGTATCGCAATAAATATGATATTGTTCGTACTTTTTGTTTCATGGTAGTGAATGATGATGGAACGGTTTATCTTAAAAGTAAATATTTGTAAAACAGTTTTATTTATTACCAACAACAAGCGACAAGCAATCGCAAGCCTCATCACTCATCAACAAGCAACAACAAGCATGTGACACGTGACACATTCGTATTGTATTATCATCAAGCATCATCCATTATCCACCACTAATCAACAATCCCCACGATTCAATCAATCAATCAATCAACATATAAATCAATCAACATATAAATACAATAATGTCGGAGGAAGTGATTGACTTATCAATCGGGGAAACGAACAAACTCCGAAAAGAACTCGGCCTCAAACCTCTAGTAATAAATAACAATAACAATAACAATAACAATATAAACAACACGACATCCAACGCTCCCCACCATCCATCATCATCATCCTCATCAAACGCCGAGGAACAATCGATATCCATCCAAGAATCCAATGCCCTCCGATCATCACTTGGCCTGCCACCACTGCGCACCTCCACACCGGCAGAAAACGGCCGTAAATCGAGTACGGCCATCCATGCCCCGCCACAAAACACGCAAAAAGAATCTCTCGTCAAGGAACGGATTATGGAGGCCAAACTGAAGAGAGAGGTGCAAGCTGGCATTCGTAAATTGCAAAAGGAGGCGGAAGATAAACAGCTAGAAGATCCGAAGGAAGAGGAGGCATTGACTTGGGCGGAACGGATGAGGCAAACGTCTGCACAGCCAATCACTGTTCAGAAAAATACTAGTAGGGCACCTAGTAGTACACCTAGTAATGCACCTAGTACCACCCGTCGTGCGGACAATGCTCGGAGCAGTAAGAAACAGGATTACACCGATTCGGAATTTGAACAGCAGAATCTTACAGTGGACCATAATACTTCCGATTTCGAGATGGGATCTACGACGGTATTGACCCTCAAGGATAAATCCATCTTGGAAGCAGAGGAAGATCTCGAGGAAGGGAATGAGCTGATCAATGTCAATCTGGCGGAAAGCCTCTTGGCCAAAGATAATCTCAAGAGGAAGAGGATGATGGAGATGGGAACAGGGCACGCGGGGGGATATGCCGGTTATGATGATGATGAATTTGAGGAATTGGGTGGGACGCAGGCCATGACGCTCGGGATCAATCATTCGAATAAGGAACAGGAAGGATTGGATCATGATGGAAAGGAGGGGTCGAAAAGTGGATTCAAGTTGGCAGGACGAATCGAGAATGTGCAAGAAAGGGAACAGAAGGATAGTGATTTGTTTGCTTCTTTGAAGGGAAGGAGTGTTTCCTTGGTCTCGGATCAGAAGGAAGGGGTCCACCAGACAGATTTCATGTCGTATGAAGAAGAAGCAGCGTTGGGTCTTGGGGGGATTGGATATAGTAAAGAAGAAATGGAAAAGAGGCGCAAGAAGAAGGAAAAGAAGCTCATGAAGAAACTCAAAAAGGAAAACAGAAGTCGGAAGGAACGCGAAATAGAAGGCGCGGATGATGATCATGATGAGATTGGCGAGGATCAAGTGGCTCTAGCAGTGACAGCTAGTGCTGCTGGTAAAGGTATGCAAGGATCAAGTCTGATAGAGGAACTTCAAGCTTCATCAAATACGAAAGGGAAGAAACGCCGACAGAGGAAACGTCGCAGGGACGTGGACAGTGACGATAGCGAGGATGACGGCGGTAAAGATTCAGAACCTATCAGACCTCCAACAGAATCGAATGATGCAGATGCTGAAATGATAGACAAGGACGAAACTATTAAGGACGAAACTATGCAGCAGACACGAAAGAATAAGTTTCATTCGATTATGGAAAAGGGAAATCAAAGGTCGCAAGCAGTCTTTCAGTCACGCAATCAAGAAAATGAGAAAAGAAATGCCCCAATGGTTGTCACAGAGGATTTCGATGAAGTGGATGATGATGCATTTCTCTCTGCTGCGATATCCAAAGCTCGCCGTCTACGCCGTTTGCGGGAGTTGAATGCTGATAACAAGGGTGATTTGGCGGGCGTAGAGGCCAAAGGCGCGAATGCGGTAGTTCAGGCGTTGAAATCAATTGAAATGAATCGCAACAAGGCAAAGTTGGTGGAAAATGATAGTGGCAAGATTACATTTGAACTTGGCACCACCAAAGAGTTTACTAGAGCACTTCGAGCTCAACCAGTGAAACAAGATGATCCCAAGAACGCTGAATCAAAGGTGGTGTCAGTGTCAGTGCCAGTATCTGATAGTGAAGACGCACATGTTGTCTCAAAGATGCCAGTTGAAGTTGTTTCAATAGAGGAAACAGAGAAAGATGAGAATGAGAATCATCAAACTCTTGAAGAACTGGCAGATCAAGTAGAAGAGGATTCCGGCAATGCTGGTGCATTTGAATCTACCGAATCAGCAGTTGGAGTTGGTAGAGGAATGTCTGCATTTCTTGGTATGCTAAAGCAAACCGGGGAAGTCGCTGGTAAGAGTGCAGGGAAAGAGGAACTTAGAGGGCGAGCGAAAGACGAAAAAACATATGATGATTATGCGCCATTGGATCTGAAGAAGGTGGTCAAAATTGATACGACAGATTTGCGTGGCAGACCTCACGAAAAGGATGTAGAGCTTGCAAACAGAGAAGTTAAGCTAGAATATCGCGATGATCATGGACGTCTGTTGACAAGGAAGGAAGCATATCGTCAATTGTGCTACCAATTTCATGGACACGGGAGCTCGAAAAGGAACGAAGAGAAACGGCTACAACAAATTGAACGTGAACAAGCAGAGAGATCAGCTAACAATGGTATTAGTGGGACACTAGGTGCACTAAAGGCCACGCAGAAAGCAACTGGAAAAGCGTTTGTTTTGCATAAAACATAATACATAATGTGCACGATGTAGCATGCATTAAGCTTTTATAAGAGAAAGGTCACGCTATTTCTCTGATAACTTTCATAGTACATTTAACGTTCCTTCTGGTTATATCTGTGCAAAAGAATCATTATCAAAGAAATGTGTTAAGACTGACTGACGAAGCGCTCTAGCAGCCACTAGACCAATAAGGATCACCTTACTGATTTTGTGGCTGCTACCGTATGTGTACACAATAAAGTGTCCCCAAAGTGATATCGAAAAGAGGTAAAGAGAGTGCCAAGGGAGGAAATTAGGGGTGGCTCACCATCAAGGAAGAAGAAAGTAAGAAGAAACAAGGCAAGAGACGCAGGAAAGAAGGCAGCAGATGAATGAACTGATGATGTTGATGCAAACGTCATAGAATTTGTGAGCGAATAGAATTCTTTACAGTAACACTGGAAAACTGTGGTTCTTGGTATATTTCTACACAAATAGATTAATAAAGAAATATACATTGGTAATAGTTTGAAGTGAGCCAGGTAATACATTTTCAAGTGAGCCAGCTAGCCAGCGCATTTCGTTCTTTTGAACTGCATTTTTTTAACTGCATGAACCTTCAAATAGTTACGAACATGATTCATTCTATGGCTTTGGTCTTTGGTAACAAACCATAGCGCGCAATGCTGCTTGACTACACGCTCATAACCTAGGTAAGTTATGATTACTTTAGGATAGGTATGTATAAATGTAGTAGCAGCTTGTAGCTACAGCTAGACGCTTGTGTTGACACATGCAGGCTGTTGTCAGCGTAGCTCTACTATAGAGTATATAAACACTCCAGCATTTATTCTGCTTAAGTGTTACGCTCATATCTAGTAGAATTAAACTTTCGTAAGATTCTCGAATAATTTAGATTCTAATTTGTGTCTTCATTAATATTTGCAACGTCCATCACATCAATGCCCATCGCAGCACGTGCTATCAGATGTTGTTGAAGATCTTTTCTAGATCTTGTTCACATTTTCATGTAGGCCTTGTAGATAAAGACAACACCCCTTCTGAAAGGAAAGGCTAGTTTACTGTGTTAAAAAACTTAGCTTTAAACCATTGGGCTAATAACATACTAAGAGGGCCTATTCATAGGCATCAACAAAATGACTTCCAGAGGATATTGTAGCAATCTTTTACATTAACAAAATGAAAACAGAACAAATCATGTGCTTTCTTAGACAGATTTTAAATAGGTCTCCAGGATGGAAATAACTTTCAAGTACTTACTGGCCCAATCCAACTTAGAGCTCTTTTGGGCCTGTACATGCATAAAGTTGGCTACATCTAGTGCTGTTCCCAATGCAACACACTCTGTAATTCGAGCTCCTTTTTCAACGAGTTCCATGACAATTCCTTGATCAGCAGCAAATGCAGCTGCATGAAGTAAGGACACACCAAAAACATTAATATTCACGATTTCAAAATCTAAGTCCCTGCCAATCCGCAAAGTTTCTTCATGAAATCTAGCTCCTTCCTCAAGTGATTTTCTCACCTCCTTAGACAAGTTTTTGTGTTCTTTGATGATGTGGTCCATGAAAGTGAGATTCTTCATTTCAATGTGTTCAGGAGTCGTATTTCCTACGATGCTGAGTAAGTTGTGTGGCCTTGCATACATCTTCAAGAGTTTTCGTTTTAAATCATTTTCACAAAGTCCGTGATCTATTTCTTTTCTTCTTTGTATCTTCTCACTTTGCGTTATGTCTTCTCTATTGATATACCTCTTCTCCTCAGTCAAATTTGTTGTTCTTATTTTCAAGAGCTTCAATGGTTTCACAAATGGCTTCTCAGATTCCAGCTTTTGAACAATATGTTTTAATGATGAGGCCAGTGCTTCTAACGTGCTTCCAATTACATTCTCAGTCAGCTTTTCTACTTCTTTATCATTGTGGGGCAATGAAGTGTGTACCTTGACTTTGCGATCATCTATGCAGGGTTCAAAGATCTCCACTGTATTCTTCGTTTCATCAACACGAACTTTTGCACCAGAAGCGAATGATCCAGTTGCACGTAAAATTTTTGGTGCAATCTTCTGCATATTGCGTGGTTGTGTCACTATACAACTTCTAAAGTTACCATTGTTGCTATTAAACGACAAATTCCTATCGCTGTCAGTTGTACTTTGTGGTCTTCCTTGTTGAGATTGTATCCGAGGATTTGGCAAAGATTTCCTTTGATGATGTGTCTTCTGCTGATGAATATTTGGAATAGAGTGGTGCTCACTCAATGATTTTTGTTGTACTTGCCGCTTTGCGGACAATATTTTTGGACTCAGCACCTTCTGATGTTGAGCCACTTTACAGCTTTGTTTGGCACCTTCCCCTAGTCCCAAATACTTTTGAGTCTGCCCCAAAGGTAATGCTATAGAAGTGATACGCTTACTATCATGACCTAGCATTGCCCCGCCTGCCCATCCCTGATTTGTTGAAGATCCAATCCAAGCATTTGTCCTGGACCAGTGAGTGCTACAATCAACCTTCAACTTATCCTTTGGAGACTGAAACTTGAGAGTGAGAGATGTATTTCTTGTTTTCAAAACATTGTACTGTAATTCAATCTGCTGGCACGAAGTCACTTTGTTCGCAGGTGCATTCCCAATTTGATAGGACACAATGATAGTGCCACATAATATAGATGATACACGAAAATTTCCTGGATCAACCGAGGTGACAACACATCTTCCATCTCCGTCTTTGCCGAGTGCAGTTTCACAAAATAATCCAAGTGATGTTCGTTTTGGTTGAAAGCGAATGTCAAACTCTGCCTCCTTTGAAAGGGCACCCTCTTTGACCTTTGGAAGTATAGTCCTTGTGCCTACCATCTTCACACACCCTCCTTTGCAAATGGGAAGGAAAACTTCTTCCCATGCACCCAAACAAGAACAAATACTACTGCACTTCCCATTGAATTGTCTTTGTATTTGGTGACCATTTCTCCACATGTCAGCTAGCTTTGTCAATGTTTGTTCAGGTGAATCCTTTGGGAACTCTTTTTGTACTTTATGATAGAATCTTGGGCAAAAAGTGTCAATGAATCCAATGGGGATATGTATATCACTGTGGGCCTTCCAGTGTATATCCCTCTTTTTTTTCTTGGTAACAAAGTCCTGTACAACATTTTTGGTCAAATCACTAAGATGCTCCACACAGGAACACTTGGAATCACAATGCTCTCCAAATTCTTTCTTGTGTTGAGTCCACATTGATCCATTGGCTGCTTGCATATGAACTTTCTTGGATGTGAACTCTATGTCTTTTACATCCTTTGTCTTTTCACTAAAATGACGAAAACTTGTATCCTTATCAGTCTGGGTCTTTGCTCTTTTGCTACCACTGTGTTCTTTGGCTTTTTTTGCAACAGGCTCTTTGATTGATGCTATGTCTTTGTTGAATGGCCTCTTTTTGGGTATTATTCCGATTATTCCGCTATCAACATTCATGTTCAAACTCTCACCATTGTTTCGCGCTCCGCCGGTTGCATGTTTAGAAAGAATGGCCTCGAATTTGCCACGGTAACGAGAACCATTCCGACAGCAGATACGAACAATCTGTGCTTTGTCAGCACCTCCGAGATTCTCATCCTTCACTAGACAGATGCGCATCAACACCCATTTGTCAGACTCATTCAAGCTTGACTCATACGCAGTTTTGGCATCTTTGATGATAGCCTTTTTCTGGCTGTTTATCATGATAGGCTCCCAATTCTTATGTCGCTGTAGTCTCATATCTATTATAGCTGCTCCTCCATTAGCTGCAGCTCCAATGATTCTTTGCAGCTGCCCTCCGTCCGTAATGGTATTTACCCATAGACAATCTTTTCCTTTTGTAGACTTTAAACCAAGCGGTTGAGTGGCATCCAATTTGATATCTAATTCAATTGTAAGGGGGTCATCAATGAGTTTTTTAGAATTGTACTCTCCAATCATGAAATTTGCTTTTTTGACAAGCTTAGACAATGCGATGTCAATGTCGATTTCAAATCCTCGAAATCGGATCATGACTGCCATATCATGTTTCCCAGAGTCCGATACTTTTATTTCGCACAATCCGGAAAGTTTGTCAATAATTTCGTCCGTGAAGAGGAGTATTTTAGAATCTGCAAGATACTTTGGAAAGAATTTGGATTTTTCAAAGATTCTGAGGTCGCCAGTTGAGGCTGATAATGAAGATGTGCTCTTTTTGGATGAAGAATCATCTAATAATGCCGATCGTTTGCTTGGGGACATCGACATGACCGTTGAGTGCATCTCGTCTGGACTATTTAGGATTGATGTCGATGATTCTTTATTTCTCTCACAAATCTCACCACGACAAATTGAGTTCTGCACCATTGTCTCAACATCAATATGCCGTTGAACTTTATCGATCAAAATTTCTTCTTCTACTCGACTCACAATTTCCGCATTTGAATCTGAACTTGATTTCATTTCATCTCCCGATCGTGATAATATTTCGATCAGGCGTTCCCTAGAGAATCGCACAGTTGTCTTTTCCCCTTTTAATCCAAATAACTTTGACCGTTTACTTTGAATCCATCCCAATTTCTTTAAATGATCTATGCCTATGGTGTCAAACCAGACTTCTGCATTTCTAGTTGACGGTTGATACTTTTGCGCTTTGAAAGGTGCTTGCATCTTGGCAAAATTGATGTATTTTCTATTCCGTTTTGCAAAGGTAATATTTGGTATGGGACTGCTTGACAGGTATTCCCCTTCTTCTCCATAATGGCAATGCTCCAAATATTGGACAAGCGTACCTTCCAATTTCATCTTCTTCATCTTCTGCGGAGAAGATAGTGCCAGCTTCCTCTCCTTCGACCAATTCTGCTCCATGATAGTCTTCTTTGCAACCAATTTCGACCGACGTTTTTTCGAACGTTTGCCCATAACTGTCTTCTTCGCAACCAATTGCGACCGACGTTTTTTTCTACGATCCTCCGTTTTTTTCACTTTGCTATTTGACCGTTTGTGTGGCACCGGTGCCTTCCTGGGAGATTGCCCGCCATTCATCAGATTCTTCCCACCGATGCCTCTTTCGTTCATCGAATCTTTATCAGCTGATGAGGCACTACCGTTGGAACGCGGATTATCACAAGCATCATATAAATGGCGGAATCTGGAGACGTCGGCTTCATCGTCGGAAGAATCAAAGAGCTCTTTGTCGAACGAATCATCACTACTGTTCTTCCGCGGTTGAGATGCCGCACTTCTTTGCCCATCCATTCGATTTGGATCTATGCAGTGATTGTGATCGGAGTTGTAAAAGGGATTGGAATTTGTACAGTTGCAGAAGAAGTTCTTAGTTGTGGGACGCGAATTGTGTTTGTTTGCATGCTACTAGTAGCTAGTAGGTATTGTTGTTTGTTGTTGTAGCATGCCACATGCCAGCATGCCGCATGCGACATGATGGAGTTTCAGTTACGGCGGCGCGGCTGGGCGCGGTGATAAAACTATGTTTCGGGACGACGGACCAAGGACGGACGATAATTTTTACAGACGGGCAGAATTGCGGTGGAATATTACGCGTGCTATGGTACTGTACTTACCTTGTACCTGCCGTCTGTGCTAAGAAGAAGAGGGTTCTCAATTCTCAATTCTCAATCTTATGTAATACATAGTCTTTAATTTGATAACAACATGAACATTGTTTTCAGCAGCGCCCTTCGTAGCAAATAGGACTTCAGCAACTAAAACCTTAAGTAACCTTAAAGCCCTGACTCTACCTACAGCTTGAACGTGGTCCTTCTCAGCTCCGTTTAATAAAGTAGGAATTCCTCGCGCAGTCGTCAATAGTCAAATAGTAGCCCTGAGATCAACGCCGCTACGACTAAACAACAAACAACCTGCTACAACGCTACAACGCTACAACGCTAGATACAATAGTCCTACTAATACCTCCGTCAAACAGCATCAACAAAAACAAAAAGGACAAAGAGACGTCAATGGTAATCCATCACTGAACAAAATGCAAGACTATCCGAATTGCATTGTCAATTCTCCATCATTGGTTGGAGATGGCACTTGCGATGGTGGTGACTACAATACAGCCGAGTGCGGCTTCGATGGAGGCGATTGTGAAGACTTCAATAACAAGTATCCTAACTGCAATGTCGCATTTCCATATTTGATTGGAGATGGCCTTTGTGATGGTGGTGACTACAATACAGCCGAGTGCGGCTTTGATGGAGGCGATTGTGAAGACTTCAATGCGAAATATCCCGACTGCACTGTCTCTTATCCACCATTAGTTGGAGATGGCTATTGCGATGATGGTGACTATAATACATTCGAGTGTGGCTTCGATGGAGGCGATTGCACCAGTGGCACGTCCACCGAGAACTCTTTTCCTGTATGGTCAGTTATTGGAGGTGCAGCAGGAGCATTTTTGTTCATTGCAATTGGAATCGTTATTTGTAAGAAAAAAAGGAATACTAGTAT
>Ga0306864_1000355_pt1 | contig 21816 bp, 18 predicted proteins | sample AntRauTorckE5430_FD_190448 | JGI IMG/M metagenome (GOLD analysis project Ga0306864, IMG submission 190448) | Saline lake microbial communities from Rauer Islands, Antarctica - Metagenome Torckler E5 #430 (v2) (version 2) | ecosystem: Environmental > Aquatic > Non-marine Saline and Alkaline >...
CTTATCTGAAGTTATGAAGTTTACTATTTTTTTACAGTCTCTTTCTTATTTTGAACAATAGTGAGACGAGGGATCGACAGATACAATAGAAAATACAATTATTTATAAAGACCACCTTTGCAAATAACGTTTTGTGAGTCTCTTTTCTCGTACAGACTACCTCCTGCGATTTCCAGAAGGAGTTATCATACCTTCTCCACGAATTTGTGACAATCTATTCTGTCAGCAAAGAACATTGAAGGGAGAACACCACTTACGATCGCAACTGACAATGGTGCATCCAATATAATCAAGAAGCTCCTCACACTTCAATCCAACTCCAATTCCACGAGAAACATTAACAATTCATCTGCAAGTATTGTTCCTGCAGACAATGGTAGTAATACTCCCACGAAACAATCAAATCCAGAACATCATACCACACGAAACTCTTCTATTAACAATGATCTTAACATTACTATTCGCAGACTTCAAAGCCAACTCAAGGAAGCTCGGGAAAATGCAGAGATGATCCAGCAAGACTTTGATAAAAAGTGCGCGGATTATGATGATCTTGAGAAGGAAGCTGGAAGCCGAATCAAGGAAGCTGAGGAACAAACACCGACGCAGATAAAGGTAGAGCTGCAACCATTAAATGAATCTGCCATTGCAAGAAGTACCAAGAGAAAGACTTGCGATGAAGAGCACCAAGAAGAAGAAAAAGACCAAGACGAAGAAAGTTCAGGCGCAGTTTCTCAATCACAATCATCAAAAAGGAGCAGAATTGGGAATGCGGATGACACGGGATCAGTCGCCTCGGGTAGAAATCAGACTTATGATGATGATTTGGAGATGATCGCTAAAGAGCTTTTGCATGAAAAAGATATGTATACCAAGTTGATGAATCGATATCTACACGCAAGGAGAGAGCTTCAAAGGAGAGGATAGCTTGTAATGGTGGTAACAATTAACTCATCAAAATGTTTTTGTATCAATATCAATAAGTTGTTCTTGTGTACGACATAACGAACTTGTGGATTACTTTGTACGAGTTTCAATTCATGTTCTTTATTTTACAGTGTTTTATGAGAGTACTTATTCATCTTCATCGTCCCAAAATCGAGTCTTGAGCAATGTTTGTCTCCGACGCTTTGGTGCTTCAGATTCAATTTGTTCCATTGGTTCTTCTTCTGGGATTTCGCTGAAGACGCTCTTTAAATTAGCAGTTTAAAGCCGCACTGGTGACCGAGTTTAACTTAGTAAATCATTGTTTCTTCTAATTCCAATTGAATCAAAATCCCTTACTGTCATGTCAGAAGTTGTTAATTCATAGTATGGATAAGGGCTCACGATTGCAACATTTTTCATTTCTGCTTCGTGGCATGCTATAGCAGATTGCGGTGTTGCACTGAAAACTACACAGTGATCCGTCCTGCGTTCAAGACGAAGTGCTCCACCTAGCATTTCCAGCATATTTTTGAATTGACTCGTTCAGATGTGGTTTAATATTTTAACAACTCCTTTCGCAAAGAATGGTCCTTCATTTGGAAAGAACCTTGTCAGCAACAGAGCCTCATTTTGAGGAGCAAGGCTGAATGGCTTCTCGTGTCAGTGCAAGCTCTGCTGCCAGTATTTCAAGTTGGGGGTGCAACATAGTGATGCCCCATGCTCCATATCGTAGTGATTCACCCTTCTCTAGCATTATCGCCAAATCTAGCTAGAACCACAAAGACGAAAGACGATGTCGATAATTTGCTGCTCGTACTGTGGCAAGGCGGAGAGAATTCTAGATCACATTCAATCTAATAAAATGTGTTTGCGGCACAAAAATAGAATGGAATAGAAATTGTGGCAGCGGAATGAAGAACGGTTATTTACTAACTTCCAATAAATTTCTACTAAATTCAAATGTTATGTCGACACAAGATTTTATGCAAGCGCGCCGCAAGCATCGCGTTTCGCGCTTCTTGACTATTTTCAGCGTTGAAACAGAAAGGGTTCATGATGGTTGATGGTTGAACAACACGTAGACCTACTCTATTTACAACTCGTGCGTCGATCATAGCAATGAAAGGCATCAATCTTCAGAACTTGTGTAGAGCAAATAAGTGGCCTGAGGTGAGGAAGTATTTATCTTCCGATGCAGCAGAGGATGAAAAGAAATATAATATCATGTACCGTGATGATGATTGGGGGAGGACATGTTTATACACAGTATGCTATAGTGACGCACCTGATGATATTGTAGAGGCAATGATTAATAGTGGAGGAAAGGAATTGGTCATGAAGGCAGATGATAATAATAATGACACAGTACTCCACACTGCATGTGATTATGGTGCATCCTATGATATCATCAAGATGCTGATTGAAGTTGGCGGGAAAGATCTCGTCATGGCAAAGAACAATGATGGTAATACCGCATTGTACTTCTTATGTCAGAGTATAGAGGAAGACACCAAGGTCGCCGAGAAAGTCAAACTCATTTTTCAAGTTGGTGATGCCAATCTACTCCTGTCAATTTGTTCTGATGATTATTGGTCTGAGGTGAGGAAGTATTTATCTTCCGATGCAGCAGAGGAGGAAAAGAGATCGAATATTATGTACCGTAATCATGATGGGACGTGTGTACATGCAGCATGCTACTATGGTGCACCTGATGATATTATAAAGACACTGCTTGATATTGGAGGAAAGGAATTGGTCATGGAGATAGACAATAATGATGACACAGCACTCCACTCTGCATTCATGAATGATGCATCCTGTAATATCATTAAGATGCTAATTGAAGTTGGCGGGAAAGATCTCATCATGGCAATGGGTGAGCGTGATAAGACTGCATTGCACTTCTTATGCAGCAACAATCACAATTATGCTGATGATATTATAAAGACACTGCTTGATATTGGAGGAAAGGAATTAGTCATGCAGTTAGACGATGATAATTGCACAGTACTCCACTTGGCATTTTGTCGTGAATCCTGTATTAACAAAATGCATAATATCATCAAGATGATAATTGAAGTTGGTGGGAAAGATCTCGTCATGGCAAAGGACTGGAATGGTGATACTGCATTGCATAACTTATGTTGGTTTATCAAGAGACACACCAAGGCCGCCGAGATCATCAATATCATTCTTCAAGTTGGTGACACAAATCTACTCCTGTCAACAAAGAATCATGATGGAAACACACCACTCGAGATCGCAACTGACAGGGGTGCATCCAAGGAAATCCAAAAGCTCCTCACAGTTCAATCCAATTCCAAGAGAAAGCCCTGCGTTGCAGAGCACCAAGAAGAAGGAGAAGAAGTAGGTTCAGGAGCACAATCACAATCATCAAAAAGGAGCAGAATTGGGAATGCGGCTGATACCGGATCCAAGGTAAAGTTAGAGGTTGGACTTAAGGGAAAACTAGAGGTTGGATCCAAAATAAAATTAGAGGCTGAATCAAAGGAGAACTACAGTGAACGTGTAAATGCAACTTCATCGAGCAGCGGTAATCTGATTCTAGACAAGGTGCCATCTCCATCTAGTACTTCTGATGGTATTCAACCTACCCGATGGAGCAATCGAGCACGCAAACCATCTGCTAGATCTCATGAAGATCTAATGTCAATTACATCTATATTTGATATTCCAATACCTCCGATGGAACCTACAATGGGAGAATCATTCAATATTGTGGGAAAGAGAACTCTACCAAGTAGCAACGAAAACAAACTGACAGTACGCAAATCAAGTCCAGTTTCAAAGCCACCAGTTGTTGGGAATTTCAAAGTATTTTGCAAAATTAGCCGGAATGATTCAGTTCTCGAATCCACATACAGTGATGCTTCCGCATTCACGTCGAGCTTCAATATTGGATTCATGACACTACCGTGTAGCTCAACGTCTACATTTGCAGATGCAAGATCGATCATGCTGAGTGATCTCGATGAAGATTGTCTGCCTCACAAATGGAAATTCTTCGTTCCATACTTGGGACCCATGTCTATAAAGCAGGAAGCCAGGTCTGGTTCGATACTACAATTTCTCAAAAATGCGACACATGGCGACCAGTTTGGAGATGGAACTGCTAAAAATCCTTTGAGGGTTTTCATTTACGAATACAAATAACGTTGCTTGAGGATTGGTTTCAGGTGAAATCCCTTCCAATGGATTCAAGATGAAGCCATCATTGAGAAGTTACAATACACTGATTCTGTACAACACAATACGATAGAGCGAACGAGAATGAACTTATCTGAAGTTATGAAGTTTACTATTTTTTTACAGTCTCTTTCTTATTTTGAACAATAGTGAGACGAGGGATCGACAGATACAATAGAAAATACAATTATTTATAAAGACCACCTTTGCAAATAATGTTTTGTGAGTCTCCTTTCTCGTACAGACTACCTCCTGCGATTTCCAGAGGGAGTTATCATTCCTTCTCCACGAATTTGTGACAACCTATTCTGGCTTAGAGAGCGTTCCATTTGTCTTCGGTATTCATCTACTTGGTGTCTAAGCTCTGAAACCAGTGCGTTCTTGGACTGGAGGTGGTCATTGAGATCGGTAACCTGTGGATGACGGAGAATGATGGAATAAGTATTATCGTTTGTACTCAACCTTAACAATGTTAAAATATTCTCTGAACGTGGTCTATGATCTATGATGTATACCTCACCTTACGCTTGTAGTAGTCAGCGTCGCTGGCATTATGAGTATCCATACTTCTTGCAAGCGATAATGCAGCTCGTGAGTCCCTCTCCACTTTGATTTTCTCTTGAGTTAACCTTGCAACTCTCGCCTTGAGTAATCGACCTTCTTCTTCCAAAAGAACTACTTTTCTGTTTGCCTCTGTGCCTTCTCCAATAACTGTATCTCGCTCCAATCTCAGATTAGATAATTCTCCGCGGAGACGAGCTTCTGTTTGAGCTGCACGACACATATCCCGAGCAGAGGATTTGGACGCCTCAACAGCTTTCAGCAAGTTCTTACGACGAAGCCCAGATGAGTGACTCAATCAATAATGATAATTTGAAGAGAAGCAATATAAAGGACCATGCTGTCAGTGCATGAAGCTTGAAGCAAACTCACCGATAGAGATGCTCTTGAATTCTCTTCTGAAGCTTTCAAGCGTTGTACTTCGCGACCTCTGTTCTCGCTCAGTTCCTTCACCTGAGCAAGTTCTCTTTCCAGTTCATCCTTTTCATGGAATACTACCAGTCCTCCTTGAATGAAATTATCCAACTCACGAAAGACAATGCTTTTCAAATCATCATTCTGATCGGATCGATTCAAGTCGGCGCCAAGAATCGCCTCCTCGGTGGATCCGTTTGATTCCTTGTTCAATAGATCGGAGTTTCGATCAAATTCTCTACTGCGTTTGTTGCTTTGAAAGTCGTCACTTTCTTGTTTCTCTCTCAAAGACTCAACTTCAGATTTTCCAATACGCCCCTGGTGGTCTCGCTTCTTTCGATGCTCTACTCCAGCAGAATATGCTGCTTCAGCCAGTGCAGCGGGAGACATTGGGTCAACATCAATTGATGAAGAGTTGTCGTCCTGTGTTGTTGGTGAGTCCATCTCTGTTGAGTAGTCGACGCTGGTGGATATATTCTTGTCGGTGACCATGGTGCATGAATTCAGGATTAGGGGTTGAATCAAGATTAATAAAAATAAAATGATCAATCAAGGAACAAGGAAGAAGACCAGAGTTTCAAAGAAGTTTCTGAAAAGTGAACACGAAGCTCTAAACCTGTCTTTTCGCGAACCTATCCGAACCCCAACAAAATAAATCTTAAAATCCCTCATTCATTGGGGGAGATTGGGGGGTAGGCGAAACAGGTTTGACGAGTGACGAGTGACGAGCAGTGATTGAGGAGGATGAAGGGGTGCCAAAAAATGTGAAATGTGACATGTTGTGATATGATGTGAAGTCTACCGGTAGGTAGGTGAAATAATGTGATTGATGATTGATAATTTGTGATAGTCATACTCTTCATTACATAAGTACCTGTTATTCATAGTCGCCTGACACTCGCAAGATATCTTATCGTCTACCTAGACGGACTCACACTACTTGACAATGATAGCAATGCGTTACTGTTGTCTTCTGATAGTATCATTGGCCACCACGAGGAGAGTTAGTTCGTTTGGTGTATCACAAAGATCACAAAGTGCAATGATGCGACCAACACTCACTACCGAGCAGAGTCTTATCAATATGAGTAATGACGACAATGTCATTTCGTCAGCAGGTGATCCGTTCGATGATTACATGGCAGGGACAAGCAACGAGCTTGTCATCAAAGATTCCATTGTTGGCAATGGTGAAGAAGCAAAGCTGGGCGATGTTGTAACTGTCAAGTACCAGGGCCGTCTCCTGGCAACAGACAAGGAGTTTGATGCGGGAACATTTTCGTTTAAACTCGGCGAGGGGAAAGTTATTCCAGGATGGGAGCAGGGACTGCAAGGCGGGTTTAAAGTCGGAGGCAAGCGTTCCCTAAAGATTCCACCAAGTTTGGCATATGGTCAAAGGGGAGCAGGGGATGGCGTAATTCCACCCAATGCAGATCTAATATTTGATTGCGAACTAACGGGGTTGGCCAACGGTCCCATTGCGGAAACTATTGCCACTCTCGGCATTGGTCTCAATACCAGGACATTGTTTAGCGTTCTCTTTATTTTAAGTATTATCCTACCCAAGTTCGGTATCGGAGACAAGGGATTCATCTAAAGGTCCTTTATCCGACTATTAACACGTTTGAGGAGCAACAGCTAGCTTTCCAGATAGAGAGAGTAAAATCTTACTTTGATTTTGTATCTATATGAATATTGTCAGCAAAGATGATAAACGATGTAGCAGTCTCAATACTAGGTACACTGAGCTTTCATGTAGCTACCATAATGCTATCGGCTTTCGTGATTTATCATGTATTGGAGATTGTGTCTGCCCATCAAAAAATGATGACGAGTCTACAAGCTCTTCTTTAATTACACTAGTAGGACATTAATAAAGCTGGCCATCTTCGCTTGATGACTGTCAAATAATTTAGCAAGAGGTAAATCGAAATCGTGACAATTGTTGATTCCGAACAGGAAGTACTGTCAATACATATATGGATTGGCAAGAAGATCCATTGGGATTGTGCTTTTTCCAATCAATACTAGAATTTCTACAAGGGATGAATCCTTTCTTCAGAGGATGTCACATCATTATGAATAAATTACTCACTCAAAATTTGTCCAACAATTTCATTCATGTCAGATAAAATTTAAGTTCTATTATTCTCCTCGCGTGAGTGAGGAAGAACTATGGACCGTCAGTAGTGTCTCATCTTTGTCGTTTCTGATCACTTATCCTAGAGTCCGGAAAAAGGCTGAGCATGGCATATAATACAGTAAGTAATATTCACCAAACCCACCCAAGAATTACATGTGTAATGTTCCTATTCCGCATCGCATTTGCACCAAAGCATTAACTTTTTACAAGATAGGCCTGAAGATTTCGTCACTGTAGCTTCCAAAGTAAAGATCCTGAACAAAGATTCCCATGATAGCGACCATAGCAAGACGTCCGTTATTGATCTCCCTGTTCTGGTAACCAACCCATCCCTCATCACTATTGTCAACCCAGTAAGATGCTCCAAGAACATCACCAGGCTGGTATCCAGGGCGGGTCTTAATCTGCTGTTGGAGCCACTCGATGGCACCACATCCGAGAACGAACTGAATCCATCCCACAGTAGGAAGCTGTTTAGCAGCCTCTAGAGGGTTAGAGGATAGAGAGCTATTGAATGCAGGGTGGACTCCAGCAGCAGTGATGTACCATCCAAGGCATGCAGCCATGGAAACGCGTCCGTGCTTGAGCTCAGCCTCGCGGTATAGAGCCATGGTCTCATCAGATTTTCCTGATGCGAATCCGAGGGGGTCGAAGAACCCCATGGGTGCGGTGACTCCTACAACGGTTTCTTCTTTCCATGCATTGAGGGAGGTGCTGCGGGTCGCAGTCTGGGAAGCAGGAGCAAAAGCGGATCTGAATTGGAAAGATGATATAGACGGATGGTGAGAAAGACAGAATTGATAATTGATGATTGATGATCTGATGATTGGTGGAGGTGTCACTAGGACAGGAACATCAATTTAAACAAAGATTTATGGAGCATCATGCACATGCACATGTATTTAATTTCTTCATGAATGGTGCATTTTAAATCATTCTTCTCTTGTAGTTACTTGAATGATATGGAATGGATGGTGGCATCATTTTCTCTTGTAGATTGAATGACATGATGACTGACTATCGATATGCCAACATCGTTCAATATTTTCTAAAGTTGGACTTATCCAGTTGTTTCAATCTCAATTCTTTCAATTCTTTCATGCATTCAGGGATCTTGAAGTGATGAACTACGACAGGTAGAGCCAAGGCTATCTTGACAATGGATGACTTACGCTGAAGCAACGAGAGTAGAGATGATAGCAACAGATTTCATGATTGTTTTATTGTTGATATAGGGCTGTGACTGCTGTGACGCATGGAGAGCTCGCTTAACCAAGCGAGAGCTTGCCCTCTTGTCGCTTGCTTGCTCGACTGTTTGAACCAGACCCTGATTACGTGCGCCTGTTATCCATCCATATTGAAGCCGAAGGATACTGAAATCGAAGTGGCGGGTACGTTTGTTTGTCTGTGCAAAACATAATATCTCCGTCCTCCTTCCTTCCGAACCTTCCTCCTCTCTTTCTCTCTATCTCTTTCCAGCTTATTTCACGCACTAATCGAAATCACGCACCAGCAACTGCTATCGAGGGCCTACGCAACCGCAGTGCAACTACTCACTGATGCTTACACCACCATACCTTGTACTCAGCTGTTATTTACTCCATAACTATCAACCAATCCTCTCACATCCAAGGCAACAAGTCATAAATCAAAATGTCCTACAACGGAATCGGACTTGATACCGTGAGAGGAACCGCCACATCCGGCCACGTACAAGCCAACCGTTCCTACATCAAACCATCTTCCACGCGATACCGTGTTGGACACAACCAGAACAATAATGACAATAATAACAACCAAGGACCATCCCTGTCCTCACTCAAAAAATATAATCAAGAAATACAGATACATCAACAGAAACGAAGACTTGAATGCCGTTTATTGGAAATGAGAGAGGGGATGGAATCGCATGGGAAATTATCGCAACATGATATGGACACCAGGATTGACAAGGAAAGACAGTGGCAATTGGATCGATGGAAGAAGGAAGAAGACGAAAAAAAATTATGGGACGAGAAAGTTCTCAAGATGGAAGAGGATAAAAGAACTGCTTTGGAAGGAGAATCACAGAATTTGCTCCATGGTGATGGTGATGGTGGTGGTGATGTTATTCAAAAAGATGATGGACAGAAAGAGGGTAACGAAGATTCAGTTACTTTGAACAAGATCAACACAGATCAAGGCGGGAATCAGCAGCGAGACAAATTATCTCGTAATCCAGTACCATACCATCATCATCGCTTTCTCGACTCTCGTCATTCCAAGCGTAAAGAAACAAATATGCATGTGGACCATCAGAAAAAACAAATTGAAAATGAGCGACTCAGGCGGGCGTTCAGGATTGATAAACGGACGCATGTAGGAGGACAAGCCTTTGATCAAGAATTGCAGAAAAAGAAGAAGGAGGCAAAGGTTAGGTTGAAGGAAAAGGCCCAGAGAAAGGAGGAGAGAAGGAAGATTAGGGCGGAAAGGGTGGAGAAGAATAAGGAGAAGAAAGACGATGGCAAAAAGAAAAAGAGTTCAAGAGGTCGTTCTCGGACCAGCAGCAAAAAGACTGATAAGAAGAGATCTTACTCTAGTGGCAGCAGTAGCAGCAGTAGTAGCAGTGGAGGAAGCTACTCCTCTTACTCTTCCTATTCCAGCTACTCCTCATATTCCAGTTACTCCTCGTATTCCAGCGTGAGTCGTGACCGTGGAAGACAAAGGAGAAGAAGCAGAAGCTATAGCAGTGAATCGAGTAGATCAAGGTCTAGATCTGGATCCAAGCAAGATAGAGGAAGGGGGAAACATGAAACTAGGGAGAGAAAGAGGAGCAATAGCAGGAGCAGGAGTCGAAGCCCTGGCAGCAGAGAGAAGAAAGAAAATGATGAAGCTCTTCAAAGCAAAAGTGCCAGTAGCGGCAAGGATTCACAGAGAGGAAGTAGATCAGAAACTTCAGTCCAGCGAAACTCTTCTCGGGGGGGGAGCAGCAGAAGTAGGAGTAAGAGCAGGGACAGGAAGCCAAAGGTTGAGAAGAAAGGTGAAGGGTCTCCTGAAAGAAGAGAGGTTAATGATCTGAAACGAAAAGGGAGAAGTTTTTCACAGAGCAAGAGCCCTAGTAGAGAAAGAAAGAGCAGCAACAATGAAAGGCACCAAAGGCGGTCCTACTCTAGAAGCTCCAGTAGGAATCGTAGCAGTAGTGTAAGCAAAAGTCCAAGTCGGGATAGAGAGAGATCATCTAGAAAGAAGAAAAAAAGAAACAGGTCGCTTAGCCATAGTTCTAGCTCTGCGCCTAGTTCTGACTCTGAATCGAGACGTGATCTTAGCAATTCAAAAAGTAGGTAAATGCGATAACATGAATTTAAAAAAAGGTGCTTGTAGTGTACGCGTAGCTTAGAGTTTACTCCATCTATCCATCATTAGTCTGACATGCGCTGTTGGACTTGTTCGTAAGCAATGAAGAAGATTGCAACACTTGGGGCAATGTAAACTACCCTGGGTGCCATCCCCTGGCATAATCCAGCAATACCCTCATCCTTCCAAATTTTGGATATGCAAGAAACAACGGTCCCTCCATAAGCAGCACTGTCTGTCATTAATAATGTCTTGATACGGTCCAACGGACTAGTAATTGCAGCCGAAAATGATCCTGCCATAGCGCCACAGATAGCAGATTCTACAGGAGACAAATTAACCTTTTCACCATCAGCAACGTTCTTTCCCTTTGTTCTCAAGTAAAAGTTTTTAGTTACCTCAAATGAAACTAACTGTGCAACGCGAAAGGGAACATCCCTCGCAAGGCCTCCTAAATATCCCTGATAAAAGCCAGCAAAGCCCTTCTTATTAAAGATTCCTCGAACAGCATCTCCTGTACTTGAATACATACCAGCCTGAGTCTGTTGCTTTACGACCTCTGATGGGCACAACCATCCTGATCCAGTAACATCTCCACAGATGGCAGCAAGAGCGTAAACAAATGCTGGCTTCACATTAGGTAGCTTCTCTAGAAGCGTCTTCTTGTATATTTCATAAGAACCAAAGGTGAGCACTCCATAAGGAACTTGTCCGACAAGAGAACCCCCTACTCCCTTGTAAAGACTATTCATAGCAAAGGCATTTTGTTGTCCCATCTGCAATCTAGTTTTAATAGTGTCGACAGGGAACATCGCAAAGATGGATATACATCTAGCTACTCCAGCAGCAGTTAGATGTCTCTTTGATTCTTTGACGGTATTGATGAAAAGTTGCAATGGTCCTTCTTCAATAGGTGCACTAATAACCGGAGCCTTTCCAAAAATTCCACCTCTAACTGTCATAGCTGGGCTGAGAGTGGTACTTTGGGCAACGCCAAGAATGCAAGCGGCGAGGAAAACACTTATGAGCTTCATTGTTCAATGATAAATTGTTATAGAAGATCAATCGGGGGATACCAATGCACTACTGCTACTGATTTGAAGTTTCGGCCTCGTAAGATTTGTGAGATGAAGTAGAAAGTTTTTAGTTTGTGGTGCAATGAATAAGAAACAAAGAAAAAGAGGGAAGCAAAGGAAGATGGTATTTTTGGATTCATATAATCTATTAAATAGACAATAGTCGAGTGGCCTGTGGGTATTGTAAGGTATTGTATTGATATTTGTATTTGTATTTCTCAAAGTATACAGGTACTACCACTCTGCTTATCAGAATTAAGATTATGAGACTGACTAACCGTGCTACAGGTAGACCAATTCATTTAATAATGCTTTTCCTGTATCGTTTAATGAACTAAGCCTAAAATGGATTCCACTCCTGTCCTACGCTGCACGTCTCACATGTTCAAGATCAAAAAATGAACACTGCAAATTCAAAATTAGAACCGCTTTCTTGATGAACAAGATCTATCAATGTGACCATATCTTCAGTTATATAATATTGGTCATTGCTCCAAAAAGTGAACGGTTGGTATTCAATAAATTTAGCTCAGGGGTCTTCAAAGATCAGGCAAGTTTAGTGTAAAATAAGTCAGAAGAAGCTGGAAGAAGTAATAAAATATTAAAATATGACCTCTCAACTGATGATTGGTGCTTGGTCATTGCTTCGTAGCTTGCTACTTGCTAGCTTGATGCTTGGCATTAGCTTAGCTGTGTCAATGCGTTTTCATTCGAACAGGAAACGTTATTTGTTACAATAGTAAAGGATAATAATTGGAGTAGTTACAGATGAGTGACAACACAATAATCCATGGCACGGGTCGGACGCCAAACTCTGTGCCCACGTGCGGGTCCAATATTGAAGATAAAAGAGAGCAGCTGTCGGCGATCAAGAGGGTGCAGTCGACTCTCAACAAAGGTAAAACAGATAAAGGTCATGAGGTCACAGGTAAACCCAAGATAAGGGTTGTCGGTGATCCTGATGCTGATTTGATGCCAGTAAATGAGACATTCAGAAAGAAAGAAGATAAAACTACTGTCATAAGCGTTAGGGGCAGGAAGCATGATGACGATGATGAAGGGTTCGGTCTAGATTGCGACGAGATCAAAAGGATGCTAGAGGTCGGTCCAATCAAGTTTCGCTTCCTGGTTGTATGCAGCGCCCTTTTTATGGTGATTGCAAGCATCTTTGAGTATAACCAACAGAAATTCTATAGCTACTACGGAGTCAGCGCTTTGTTCTACATCATTTCTTTGTATGTTTGGATTTTTGGAGCTTTCATTATTTCATTGGAAATCATGCCATTCGGCATGGGCGTGTTTTCCATACATAAATTGATCTTGGATCAAATGAACATCCTACGATTTACATGGGGTAGAGGATTCTTTTATTTTTTCAGTGGAAGTCTACAGTTCTGCCTCTGTACAAAATGGAACATGATTGCAGGTGGTGTGATGATGATCATTGGCATTTTGTCCATACTCATTGGACGTGCAGCAAGCAAAAAACTGAAGGTACTCATCAGAAGAATTGGCAACAAAAATAATTTGAAGGAAAAGTTCAGAAAGCATGATAGAGATGGAGACGGATATTTAAGTGTTTATGAATTCAAGAACTTTGTGAATGATATGAATGTGGGGCTAAATGATGATGAGCTCACGAATGCTTTCCTTGCCATCGATCGGAACAATGACCGGTATATAACTTTCTCAGATTTAGCAAATTGGTACGCAACATCGAAGTATGAAGTAAAGACTGATGGTGTCATTATCTAGTAGTAGGAATGAGGAACTCTACTAGCTCATGATTAGTAGGAATCTATCATATGTCATTACATAATAAGCTACATCGAATACTTTTTTTCTTACTTTGTGAAGCGTGATTCTTGATGCACCAACTCGAAAACGTTTTCGCGCTGAGGAAAGACAGAAGATATTTTAAATGTCTAGGCGATTATAGAGTGCTAAGCCTTATAAACAGGTTGCATTTCTGTACAACGAAGCGTCTTTCCTTTACATATCAGTATATTATTTTTCAATGATTCTAATCAGCAGCGCATATATCTCAGGCTAGTAGCAGTATGGTCTCTAGCTAGAGTATGGTATTAGCAGGTAGCAGACAAGATCGTTAATCGGGTTAGACATTTTAAATTTGGCGCGGGGCAAAATTGGCACAAAAAAGAAGGCTGGAACAGGCAGACAAAACAAACAACTGGTAAAAATCTTTCACCTTTCACCAGAGGAGTCATTGTCTGTCTCCTGGTGTAGTAGTATAATTGCTAATCTTACCTAAGATCAAGCTAAAAGGGGGCTAATCATTCCTGGAATATATTGCCGGTTGACTGAGCAATGGCAGTTTCAAAAGTTAGCGAAGGAATAGCTGCCGCGTTGCTTGCCCCACTTTTGGAAGCTGTGGGATTCTTGGAATGGGACATTCATTGGTCCAAAGCTGGAGGTTCCGCTTTCGCTTTAAACATGTACAAGTGCAATTTCGCTGCATTTCTCTTCCTGTGCATGGCTGTGTTCGATAGCAATTCTCCATATTTGCGGTACACAACAGAAATTGTACAATATAATAATGATCCATATGGATATACCACCTCAATTTCGAGAGAAATTAATAATCAAATGAATCCTATTAATTTTGATCCTAAGATACAAGACATGATGCAAGAACAACAGATATTGGAACAGAAACAGATGGAACAACAGGCATTGGAACAAGAGCAGATGGAAGAGCAGTCACAACAACAGAATTTTGTGCAACAACAAATGGAACCACAAAGCTCACAGGCTGGTCATCAATTATTTATACAGCAGAACCCACAAAATCAGAATCAGAGACGGTTACAAATGGTTGGGGAGGTACCAGTCGAACCAAATGAATATCTTCTCATGGAACGGAGAAAAAAGACCTTGTTCAATGATCTTGAACAAGAAGGCACAAGAATTGATTCAAAAGAACAGATAAACGAGACATTTCAGCAAAGATTACCAAGTCCTCCTCCTTATCCAGAAACATATCATAGTCCATTTCATGGTCACAGATATAAAATTCCCTTCATTATCTTATCATCTCTACTTGGAATTGTAATTGGAGATTGCGCAGAGCTTGAGGCTCTTCGTTTAATTGGCGCAAGGCGAGTTTTGGTTGTTGTTACAGCCAAACCATTTGCTGCAGCTATCCTTGGCAATATACTTTTGGGAGAAGCTTTATATCCAGCTGCGTTTCTGGGGATGATGCTTACTGCACTAGGCGTATATATAGTATTGATGGCATCTCTTGAGAAAGTCGAGGAGATCAAAGAAAAGAAACACCGTGGAAGTATGAAGCGAAAAGGAGATAACGATGATATGAGTTTTAGTAGCAATAGCGTATATAGCGATGATGAAGATGGTGAAAATGCTGAGATCATATCCATCATAAATGAAGAAAACAATCGTATCGGAATGGTAGGTATGCATCGAAGACCTTTGAGCAGGCATGATTTGAGAGCTGATGTGGAAGAGTTACTAGGAGATGATGATAATCTTATGATGCTCTTGGAAGATGGAAGGGGTTACATTGATACATCAATCTTTTGCAATCTTGATAAGAACAATAGATCATCAAGCCCGAATATGAGGAAGTGGTCAAGCGGATCTCTCGGAAGTACGTCATTTAACAGCATGGGAAGTCTCGAAGATCTTAATTTGGATGTAAATACTGCAATGGAGAATTTTGGCAATGATGATGCTGATGACTATTTCTTTAGCCATGACATGGATCCAGATTCTCCACCCTCAAAGCATTGTTACGATGAGAAGAACACTCGAAACGAGGCATCTGGGCTCATTTTATCAATACCTATGCTTCCAAAAAGGTCAACATCTCTGAAGTCTGTTCTGAAAAAGACATCACGCTACAATCTAAAAGACAATGACACTAATGCAACGGCTATATCGAAAGAGAGGGAGAACTCAAAGACACATACCCAGCGTGAAATTTCGCGAAATATGATTGATGAAAAATCGCTGATGCTGATGGACCCCTCAAGAAAAAAACGATCGCGACAGAGTTCTCAAAACTCGTGTGCGTCAGTCGATACAGAATGCGGCCCACCTCCAGGCTTGTATGGAGGTGGTGGTAGGAGAGAAACAAAGGTACAAAGGAATGTTCGTCTAAGAACTGGCTACTCTCTTGCTCTTATCAATGTGTTCCTTGATGCGTATGGATCATATCTAACAAAGAAGCATGGATTTGGGATGTCAACATGGGAGATTAATTTGTGTCGGCTAGGATTTGCAGGTGGTGTAATGAGTGCTATGTCCGTTGTTATGCAAATCCTTGATTTTCGAAAGAAAAGAAGACTGATGCAAACAAAAAATAACGAGAAAGTATCACGAGCACATAGTCGAGTCTCGTGTGTTCGACCATGGTATAGATTACCGCACATGGCATCGGCTCCATGGGTTATTGTGTCTGTTGGGGTTTGTTTCGTGACCTTTTTCGCACCTGCCCTTTCAAATTTTTCCTTGTTTGAGATTCCTCTAGCATTATCAGTCTCACTGTCTTCCACGACTCCGCTATATACCCTACCTCTTGGGATTCTTTTGAAGGGAGAAAGACCTACACGTAGAGGATGTTTTGGAGCTGCGTTGTCAGTGTTTGGTGCAATGATTCTTTGTGTTTGGGGATTGGACGTGGAATCTCTCTAAATTCTAAATAAATCGAATATCAACTATTGGAGGGCTACAGACTTCAATCCTTTATTTAGAAGTCATGTGTAAAGATTATTTGTAGTGCTTTACTATTTATTATATAAGGTAGATGATTACTATTCCAATCGCTAAGCAAGATAGGTTATCTATTGTCCAATTAGTGAAAAAAAGGATGAGAATGGTGCCTTTTGATTATGGTACCCAGGTCGGGCATCTATTCCATGACAGATGAGAAAGAAGCCTCTCCTTCGCGAGGTGAAATCCTCCAGGAATCTGTTTTCTCGTTATGATGAAACACCCTGGGATGAAATTACTATCACTCAACAATGACTGGTTCTTTGCCTTCTAACGAGATGAGTCCATTGCATTCATGCATTTTCTCAACAGTGAATTTGATTGAATCTCCAATGGCAACAGGAGTCATTGTATCATCCTTTGACCACTCATTCAAGTCTGCTTCGAAAGTAAACCCGCTGTCTCTCAAGAACTCTGCGCTGATCATTGCATTGAACAGTTCGTGAACCAAGACCCCAACGTGTGAGGGAAAGGTCTCGTTGACAACACCAGTCAGGGATTTGCCGATAGAAGGATTGAATACGAGCACATTACACGTAATAAAGAAGTGCATATGAGGCATCTCGTTCAAGATATTTCCATAACATCCATCATTCTTTTTTTCGTCTAGTTGAATGTTATCAAATGAAAGAAGAACTCCGCCTAGACTATCAGAGTACTTCAATAACATGGCTTGCATTGATGTGTGTATAGACTTTTGAACGTTTCCCATCGCAGATGGCAGCAGAGAAATCATGATACTAACAACCTTCTTCTGAAATGGTATCTGATCATTCGACGTATTCGTTTGGCTGTCATCATTTAGTCTCCTCACTTCATTTTCTGTTTGATCATGATGGTCATGATTATTAGATGAAGCCGCCGTTATAGGTTCGATTGATTCCCTTTTGCGCTTCTTCTTCTCTTTTTTCTCCTGCTTGCGGCGTTTCTTCTCCTCCTTGGTCTCTTCATTGTGTTTAAACATTTAATAAGGTCGATAATGTAAAGGGAATGGATATACGGCGAAATCGCTGACAGCAGCAGTTGGTGAGTAACTTGCTCCTTCTTGTGTCCGATTGGTGCCAAAATCTGCATTTCTAGAAAAATGAAGGGTCCAGAGTGGATTTGCTCTCCCGCCATTTTTGTAAGAAAAACAGAAACATAGGCGACAAACGACAAGCAACAACAGAAGATGAAGATGAAGAAGAAAATGACCAGTGACCAGCAGGCAGCAGCAGGATATAATAATATGTTTCATATATTAAATGATTAGTTATTAAAATACTGCAGGTGGCAAGAATACGTGAGATCGTCAAGCTAATGCCTTTACGCGAAAAAGGATGGGGAAGCAGATTCTTTCTTGATCTGTTCCTGACCGTGTTCGTTCTCCACTTTAAATGCGCCTCCAGTTTAGTGAACATGAGTAATCCTCGACAAAGCGATCAAATCAACACTTTGGTTTGCGAAAGAATTTCTTCCTTAGATGCTGCATCGCTAATAGAGAATGCGTACAAAAGTGGGCTTCCAGAGAAAGAAACAAAAAGTTTGTTGTTGATCACAAGTGATGCGTCCAGGGGAGCAAATAAACTGTCTGGCCTTTCATCTATTCTCCGCGAAATAAAGTTCACTGAAGAGACGCAAGCAAAAACTGATGATGCGCATTCTGATCGCATGACGATAGCCACTAGAAGAATGCACACTCAAAATGCAAGGGATATTAGTAAGTCTGAAGTAGCTGCGGCAGCACTTGGAGTGAAGACAGCTTTGAAGCATATCCCTATCGAAAATAGACGACAGGTGCTTTTCCTGACGGACAGTTGTAGCGTGATGAATTTCTTTTGTGGTAGTGATGATGGATCAAGTAACAATCACATTCCAGCGTCACTTCTAAAAAATCCGCATTACAAGGCGATGCAAATTTTATTGAAGGATGCAACGGATAATTCGAACAAAATCCGCATATCAATGGCAAAGGTGAAGTCAAACAAGGCAGAAACTGATGGTTTCTTTGATCACGAGGCAACTGATATACTATCATCTATTGCTCGAAACAAATGCAACAAAAATATTGGTGAAATTTATTTTGAAGATGAATCATCATCATCGAGACATGAGATGGTAGAAGAGCCATCGACCAGGAGAATCGTTGTTCCTTCGCTTCGGTGTCAAGACTTGGAATTCCTTGCGTTGTCAGAAAGTAAGATTGATCAAAAGAATGTCAATAAGAAACCACAGGTAATACTGAAGAGAGAAAGAGGTGCTCGCTTGGATCGTTGCAAAAGTAGAATGAAGGACGAATTGGGGATTCTGTTTGAGAAATGATGGTGAGGTAACTATGTTTCCCTTCCGAATTGCATAAAAGTGCTCTACCCTGCCCTAGATACCTCTAGATACCCACAAGAAATGTACTGCGACACAGAATCATTAGTTGTTGTTGTGGTGCAGTGCATGTATCTTTATGAGTTCTATTCTTTCCGTGGGTATTCAATTGAAATTGAACCAAGGATCTATTCTTATCGTGGGTATTCGATTGAAATTGAACAAGGGAAAAATTCAAACGTCTTGTGATATCACAATGGGCAATTATCATATGCAAATAATACATAGTGATGATGATGCACTGATTGCATCAATAACTGTTCACGCAATCTCTAAAATCTTTGATCAATAAAGATTTTAAATGTTAGCTATCTTACTTCTTGGCTCTGTAGAAATTAATATAACTCATGTGCCAATCTCCTCCGCCCTTCAATTTCAAAACGTCTTCTGTCTTGCAAGGACTGGCCTCATCGTCGTCAAAAACGAACCAATCATCATTGTCTTCATCTGTATCTGCAATCTTTGCGCCATCGGTTGATTGGTTATCAGCTTTGACCCATCCCTGTACGATATAGGAAAGCAAGAGTGTGAGCATTGGCATCAGCATAAATTTGCTCCAAGCAGCACTTGAGCGAATAATTCACTGAAACTTACCATGTAATGTCCACCATCTGCGTCTCTTCCCTTATGCGTCACAATGGCAAAAAGTTCGTACTGCCCCTGAAAGTCTTTTGGCAAACCTGGACCAATGACGATATTTTCATCATCTCCTGCTTCCTCGGTTGCCATGCTCATGGCCAATGCTGCTTTTAAATCTTCATCCCCTCCTTCCATGGAAACGTCTGCATCTCCCTTTGCGGCATCATCAGTTTCCATGGCATTTGCATCAGCATCACCTTCAGTAGAATCCCCTTGGAGTTTCTTTGCAATCCTTTCATCTTCTTCTTTCAAAGCAGCATCTCTCGACTTCTTCAGCACCTTTTGAACTTTTTCAGAACAGAAATCATAGATATCAAGTATTCCATTGAATGCTACAGGTTTCATAACCTTGCACTTGACACCTGTATGATCTTGCGAATCTGGTGTTTCTTTCCAATAAAATCTTCCAAACTGCACCCCCAGAACCGGTGGCAACCTAGCAATTCTCTGCTTCCGAGTCCATATGGCATCACGCTGCAAAACATCAGAACGCTTCTCCACTTTTCCATTCAAGGCTAGAGATATTCCTTCCATGATATGGGTGACATTAGTCTGCGAGGATGCATCCGATCCTCCCTGAATATTACAAACTAATTTCCTGTGAAGATCATGTCTGACAACCGCAGGCTCTCCACTATCATCATCGAGTTCATCGCACGTATACGTTTCTTCCATATCAATCCCAAACAGGGCATCAACAAGATTAGTAATCCCATCTAATTCCTCATCTGCAATCTCAACTCCAGCTCCTTTGTATGCCTTCTTGACCAATTCCTTTCCTTGCAGGGATTGCGCAGCTTGGGTCAACAAACCTGAATAAAATTCTTCCGCATCCTGCTGCTGTGGCTGTCCCTGCGGTCCCGTCTGTGCAAATTGTGGAAATGCAATTTTAGTGGCCATGACGAATTGCATGGGTGAGATGGCATCAACGGATCTATCTAATTGATTGTAGGTATCCCTGAGAGCTCTGAGTAAATTAGAATTGGAAGTGTTGAGACCTTGCCGGAGGACGGGTACGGCGCGAAGGCACTGCAGGACTGAGTTTAGGTAGCACGTGTTACCTAGATTATTGAGTCCTGCAGGCTCTGGGGATACCTTTGCAGCTTCTTCTGGTGCCATGTCTTCGACAAAGACTGTTTTTGCCTTGGGTCCAGTTAGTTTTGCGGCAGAGCCCATGAGAAGGAATTGGATTGGTGGTTTGATTTTGGTGTAGTCAATGGATGCTAGGTCAAAGTCTTCCTTGAGGATTCCTTTCCATAGTCCTGTGGTATGATTTGTGATATTATGGTTGCAACAAGAATGAGATGAAGATGATGTGAGGGAAGAAATAAAGATAAAGATAAAGATAGATAGAAATGATGGATGATGGATGAAACAAAATGAACGATAATCAATCGATAATGAAAGGATTTCATTTATCATTTGGCCTCTCGATGGTTTTGAAATAATGGACAATCAATCTATAATCCAGTTGAAGATTTTATAGCTGAGATCAGATCAGTATGTTCAATGTGTTCAATCGTACCTTTGCTCTTGGGCATAATCTTCATTCTCTCAGCTGGAACTCCAGTCTTTTCTTCTAGCTCAGCCTTGAGTGCCTTGACTCCTTGATCCGGCGTGAAGTTAATCACGACGCTCTCCTTGCCCCACTTGACGTTCACTTCTAATGTGCTGCTCATATTATGATTCTTCAGTGGTGAACTGTGTGATATTATGTGATGCTATATGTAGGATATAGTATTGTATGTGTTATATGTGTTGTATGTATGATAGTATGATAGTATCGTAGTTTGTTGCCAGTAATGTGATACCGTATGAAATGCTGTTGGTTCCTTTGGCCGGAGGAGGAGAAGGAAGAAGAAGTCAATCGATAGTTTTGGTTCCATTCTAGAAACCGTTAATGACGTTATTTCCCTTCAAAACCGTTAAAATGTTGTGTTCTCCACAACAACAACAACACATCATTCTTTTACATTTTACTCACAAAAGTCACGGGAGGAGCAACCAAAAAGAACAAAGAGAAAAGAGCCAACAAAATATAATCATTATCAAGGGGACCTCTTTCGGGGGTTGGGCTTCCGGGTTTCGGGGGGGGGTTTGGTCTGGCTCGGGGGGGGGTTGGTCTGGCTTCTTTCTTATCTGTGTCGGGTAGAGGTCCCCTGTTTAGCTCGCGCAAGTGGCACTTTCAAAAATGCCAGGTTTGGTATAATCCCGAGGTGTAGGCCAAAACTTAAGATAACCATTCAATAGACTTTTAATTTTTAACGTAATTATTGCATTCACATCTTAGTGGAAGTGGAGCACTTGTCGAGATAAGGAGGCAAAACCAACCAAAAATGGGGTATACGACATTTTTGAGCCAATCAGATTGCAGATGCAGGCACGGCTCTTATTGACATCGAT